>Ga0115013_10001949_pt1 | contig 11671 bp, 13 predicted proteins | sample SouAtlMetagenome_2_FD_88686 | JGI IMG/M metagenome (GOLD analysis project Ga0115013, IMG submission 88686) | Marine eukaryotic phytoplankton communities from Atlantic Ocean - South Atlantic ANT15 Metagenome | ecosystem: Environmental > Aquatic > Marine > Oceanic | place: South Atlantic Ocean...
TAGAGCTAGCTTCGAACATGAAATATCTTAATACGCAAGTTGCTGCCTTGAAATTTTTAGGTTAATCCTTAGATTATTTGCAGGGAGTATCGTAAAAGCCCTCAGGTGCCCGCTGAATAGTCTTTGGCGGTATTGTAGTGGGATTCCAATTTTCAACTGCCCAACCCACAATTTTTTCAGCACTCAAAACTTTTAAATCTTGAGGAGGATTCTGCTTTAACCACTTCAAAGCAAGCCAAAGATTTCCTGACTCTCGTCCAGCCGGTAACTCTGATGCTAAATTTTGTTTGCTAAGTTTTAGATTATTTTTAGATGTTGCAATTGGCAAGTGAGTATAGTTCGGTTGAGGGAAACCTAGCATTCGCTGGAGAAAAATTTGGCGATGAGTAGACCCAAGAAGATCAGAGCCTCGTAGTATATCAGTAATACCTTGAGCATTATCGTCAACTGTCACAGCCAGTTGGTAAGAGATTAATCCATCTCTTCTCCGAATAATAAAATCACCAACATTGGTTGTTAAATTCTGTTCTTGCCAGCCAAATATTGCATCATTAAAACTAATATAATCTGAGTCAGAGTTAATTATTAATCTGGTTGCATTGCCTTCAGAAACAAGTTGACGAGTTTTACAAAATTTGTCGTAAACGCCGTTCAGCTCTCGAAGACGAGCTCTGTTGCAGTCACAAAAATATATAGCTCCTTTATTTTGTAAGTCATTAATAATTTCAGAGTAGAGACTCAGACGATTACTTTGATATACAACACTCTCATCCCAATGCAAACCATGTGATTCCAACTGTAATAAGATTTGGCGGCTCGCGCCTTTTACTTCACGAGGAGGATCAATATCCTCAATACGTACTAACCATTTCCCACGCTTACTTTTGATGTCCGCGTAGCTTGCTAGAGCGCAGACAAGAGAACCAAAATGCAAAGGCCCTGAAGGGGAGGGGGCAAAACGTCCTTTAGAGGGAGGGAGTATCATCTTGGCTACAAAGGATCTAATGAGTTAAGTTGTAATTAACCCCCCCCCTTGGTTAACCGCCTGTGAGTTGTTTTTCTTTAATCTCATCTAGAGTCTTGCAGTCAACACACAAATCAGCGGTGGGTCTAGCCTCAAGTCTTCTGATACCAACTTCGATACCACATTGATCACAAAAGCCATAATCATCTTCTTCAACTCGAATAAGAGTCTTATCAATTTTCTTGATAAGCTTACGTTCTCTATCTCGTGTTCGTAATTCGAGGCTAAACTCCTCTTCTTGTGTTGCACGATCAGCTGGATCAGGAAAGTTAGCAGCCTCATCTTTCATGTGACTAACAGTTCTGTCAACTTCTTCCATTAATTCAAGACGCCACGCTTTCAAAATATTCTTGAAATGTTCGCGTTGATTTTCATTCATATATTCTTCATTTTTCTTTTCGACATATGGAAGCAACCCGTGAAGAGAAGTGGGATTCGTATTTCCAGTTTTGGCTTTAGTTGAAGCTTTTTTCGAAGATTTTAGTGTTTCTTTTGTTTTTGCCATTAAAAAAACCCAATAAGGTGAGAAGCTCAAAAATTTTGAGCGGAGTTTATAGAGATTTTTTTACATTTTATCAAGGAATATTTACATATTTCTCTCTTCTAAACCTAAGAAGCTTAATTTTGATGATTCAATAAGAAGTGATTTAATGTATCTACCTTTCACCACGGATCTTTATCTTCAGATGATCTGAAGTTCTCAGTACAAATTTTCGGATACATTATGGATTCTAACCCAAAATTATTACCCGCAACTTTTTTGAGACGATACAAGCGATTCTTTGCCGATTTGATAGATAGCGAAGGCAACATTATTACGGTTCATTGTCCTAATACAGGCTCCATGAAAAACTGTTTAGAGCCCAACTCATGCTGTTGGTACTCATTGTCTTCTAATCCTAAACGAAAATTGAAAGGTACTTTAGAGATAGTAACTACTAAATATGGCGCTCTAGCAGGCGTCAATACAGCGCGAGCTAACAATTTAGTGAGAACTGCGCTGGATACGAAACTTATCGCTGAACTTTCAGCCTATGATGTACTTAAATCTGAGGTTCCCTATGGGAAAGAGAAAAGTCGTATTGATTTTTTGTTGCAAGATACTTCAGGTGAGTTTCCTGATTGCTACCTTGAAGTTAAAAATGTAACTTTAGATGAGGGTAATGGCTTAGCTATGTTTCCTGATTCGGTTACCGCTCGAGGGACTAAGCATTTAAGAGAGCTTATTTTTATGGCCGAAGAGGGTTTTAGAAGTGTGCTATTTTTTTGCGTTCAACTCAGTGATGCTAAGTCATTTAGTGTTGCTTCTAACATAGATCCAGTCTACGCAGGCACACTTAACGACGCTCTTGATAAAGGCATTGAAATTATAGCTTGGAGAACTTTAATTACCAGAGATAGTATTGCTCTGCAAATGCCCATAAATGTTAATTTAGATGCTCTGGACAAGAAAACCAGATGATTTTTATGTAATTACAGTTTGGTTTTTGGTGTATTTTAGATCTAGGTCAAGTTGGCTTTTACAAGATTGTTGGGAGACAATCCATTAGCATAAGGGCCTTCGGATAAGGATGATGGCGTGCATTGAACATAATGTAGATGATTTTTGGAGTGTGAAGTAAAAGTGGCTAACTATGAATCGGACAATATTGACATTTTAACTGGACTCACTGAACGTCATCTTGCATCTATTGATTTTTTAGAGGATGGTCAGAGCGCCGCACGAAAATCTAATATTTTGGTTCATCAGCATGTACTGGAACCCTTCAATCTTTTGCGGAGCGCTGCAGCAAATGAGGGGTTTGATCTCAGAATTTGTAGTGGATTCCGATCATTCCAAAGACAGCGTTTGATTTGGAATGAGAAACTATCTGGTTTGAGACCGGTTTTTGATAATGAAGGAAAACTAGTTGTTTTGGATCAACTCTCTGACTGGCAAAAACTTCAAGCAGTGCTTAGATGGTCTGCTTTGCCCGGATCTTCTCGGCACCATTGGGGAACTGATTTTGATGTTTATGATGCAAGCACTTTGCCAAAAGATTACCAAGTAAAATTGGTTCCAGATGAATGTGAGGGAAATGGTATTTTTGCTGATCTCCATCATTGGTTGAGTGATTTCTTTTCTAAATATCCAGACGGTTTTTATAGACCTTATGATGTTGATAGAGGAGGAGTATCGCCGGAAAAATGGCATATAAGTTACGGTCCGATTGCTACTAAGTATTCTAGGCAGTTGACCAAGGATATGATCCAGGATGCTCTGCTTTTGGATGGAAATGTAAAGTACATATCAGTTGTTTTAGAGTTTTTAGATGAAATAATAGAGCGTTTTGTTTTGACTTGACTAATATTAATTGATGAGAGATTTTCTTTATGGAAAAAGATATTTGGTCAGTAATAATTCAAGAAGCGAAATACTTGGAAATACAAGAACCTGAATTAACTGACTTCCTGCGAAATACTATTTCTACGTATGATTGCTTCGAAAATGCCCTAGCATCTATCTTAGCTGATCAAGTAAGCACTATTGGATTTCCAGTACTGCACTTGTATGAACTTTTTAATAGAGTGCTCCTTAGCAGTATAAAAATAAAAAATGAGGCTTGTCTTGATTTAAAAGCCTGCTTTGATAGAGATGCTGCCTGCGAGTATTATTTGACTCCTTTACTTTATTTTAAAGGATATCAGGCTTTACAACTTCAAAGAATTGCAAATTTTTTGTGGAATCAGAATCGTCAAGAACTAGCTTTATTTTTGCAAAGTAGAATGACAGATGTGTTTTGTCTTGATATTCATCCCGGAGCACAATTTGGTTCTGGAATTATGATAGATCATGCAACAGGTGTCGTTATAGGTGAGACATCAATAATTGGAAATAATGTATCCATCTTGCATGGTGTCACTCTGGGTGGAAATTCAACTGATAGAGGAAAACGACATCCCACAATTGGTGATGGTGTGCTCATTTCAGCAGGAGCCAAAATTTTGGGTAATGTAAAGGTTGGTGATGGCGCTAAAATAGGAGCAGGAAGTTTGGTAATCAATCATGTTTTGCCTCATGTCACTGTAGCAGGAGTTCCAGCATCGGTTGTGGGGACTCCCGTGCATGAACAGCCAGCATTAGCAATGAATCAGCGTTTTGATATTTAATCGGAGACTAAAAATGGTATTTGAAGCCTTTACTAACTTTTTGAGTCGACGTGTAATTAAAACGACAATTCTTGCCTATCAGGGTCTTGTGACAGCGTTTTCTGGACAGGAGGCTTTTCGATTTGAATTGGCCATCTTCCTTATATCAATTCCGCTTGCATTTTTTGTAGCTCAAACAAATTTACAAATATTATTGCTCATAGCAGTGGGAATCTTGGTGCTAATTATCGAATTACTTAACACGGCTATAGAGTTGGTCGTTGACAGGATTGGCCTAGAAATCAACAAACTTTCTGGCCAAGCAAAGGATGTTGGCTCTTCTGCTGTTTTCCTATCCCTGTTGCTTTTCGTGGCAGTTTGGACCGTAATCATCATAGATAATTTTGCAATATTGGGTTAGAGACAAATCGAGGCCAGATGAATAATTTGCTTCTCCAGCAAAATTTGTCTTTGTTCAGGAAATCCCTCAAAAACATAGCAATTCTCTTTAAAGTATCTAAATCGGGCGATAGAACTTAATTGATCAATATCGTAATCATTTATGGATGCAACAATTGTATTTCGTGATACTGTTTCGGTAAGCTTCTGAGACGTACTTTTTAGCTTTGCTAAACTCTCATGATAAAGAAAAACTGGAAATGCTCTTATATTTTCACTACACAGGGTACAAGCTATCTCAAGATCGATGCCAAGTTTGTCTGATAACCTAATTAACAATTGCTGCAATGAATAGATAGCCATCAAACAAACTAAAACATGTTGTCTAGAGCTATGGGTTGAACTTAAACTAAAGCAAATTTTACCAAAGTCCCCCTCAAGTCTTTGTGCTCCATATAGTTCTAGAGTCCTCTCAGTACAGAGATCAATGTTTTCCCATAATAATTCTAAATTTTCTTGACTAAGTTGATTCTCCATAATTTCTCGATTTTTGAATCTCATAGTAATCATGGAGCAATAATAATTACCCTCCATTAAATCTTCAGATTTTTGAGAACTGGATAGGAGTGGTTGGATCTTCTTCTCAAGTATTGTTAATTCGTCATGAGTAATATCACTATTTCCCGGAAGACGATTGGACAAAATATTTAATCGATTAGAAAGGCTTGATGCAAACTTGTGACAGACATATATGCAACCAAATGAAAATAATCCCCATATTATCGCCCAAAGGTAAAAGACTCGTGAATATGCGGATTGAATAGTTTTACCCTTAAGGCTGACTGCCAATGTACCAGCAAGAGCATCCTCAAGCTCTATATTACTCGTAAAAACCTCAAGCGCCTCTGGTAAAAAGTCTGCCTGACTACTTTTGGCTATAAGCTTATTCTCTATGTCGTAAAGACTTGCACTGAAAACAAGTTCATCTTCAGTCGCAGATCTTAAAACAAACTGAACACCAACAACATCATTATTTAGCAGAGGAGCTCTGATCATTTCGGCTAATTGATTTAGAGTGGAGTTACCTTTGTCGTTTAGCGCTTGATTTGAAAGATTGGATGTTTGCGATGCGATCACTATCCAACTTGCAATTCCGAATACTATACAAACTAGGCTAGTCAGTGCAGGAAGTCTTACGCCTAGAGAGGAAAGGGCAGGCATCAGAGGATTCCTAGTTGCTTTAATAGAAACTATTCTATCTTATTACTCGAACTTTTATATAGAATGTGACAAAAATTATGTCGAGAATTTATTTGTGGACAAAATCTTATTAGTCAATGTCTTCGGTGAGGATAAACCCGGAGTCACCAATGCTGTCGCCGAATCCTTGACTTCGTTTGGTATCGGTGTATTGGACATTGGACAATCTGTAATTCATGACCAGTTAAATCTCGGGATTCTTGTCTGTGTGCCTGCTGGTAAGCGATTTTCAGATATTCAAAATGGTTTAACTAAAACCCTCAACGAAATTAGTATGCAGGTACGCTGTGTACCAGTTTCTCATGATAGTTATGACAAATGGGTCGCAAATCAAGGTAAATCAAGACACATCATTACTTTACTAGCTCGACGAATAGAGGCTAGAGATCTTGCTGCCGTAACAGATGTTACTTTGAAATATGGTCTGAATATTGACAAAATTATTAGATTATCTGGTCGAGTTGACTTCTCCAAGAGGGATGATTTATCTCAAGCTTGTGTTGAATTTTCTGCTCGGGGTATGCCCAAAAATGATAATGATTTTCGAAAATCATTGCTTGAACTAGCAGGTAAACATGACATTGATATTGCTTATCAAGAGGATAATATCTTTCGAAGTAATCGCCAGCTTGTTGTGTTTGATATGGACTCTACGTTAATTAATGCTGAGGTTATTGATGAGTTAGCCTGGGAGGCAGGTGTTGGAGGCGAGGTGTCCAAGATTACAGAATTAACAATGGAAGGCAAGCTAGACTTTAAGCAGAGTTTTACTAAGAGAGTAGGTCTTCTCAAAGGATTAGATGAGGAAGCTTTGCACAGAGTTGCCGGTCGGTTAAGTCTTAACGAGGGAGCAGATTACTTAATAAGTAGCCTTAGAAAGTTGGGTTATCGGACAGCGATAATATCAGGAGGCTTTAGTTTTTTTGGTAGATATTTACAGTCCTCTCTTGGTGTTGACTATGTCTATGCGAATGAACTAGATGTTGTTGATGGAATAGTGACTGGAAAAATTAAGGGAAACATTATAGATGGAGAACGAAAAGCTGAAATATTAAAGGAGATTGCTAAAATTCAAAATCTCAGTTTAGATCAAGTTATTGCGGTTGGAGATGGAGCAAATGACTTACCAATGCTAAATATTGCGGGACTTGGGATAGCCTTTAGGGCTAAGCCGATTGTAAAAGCATCTGCACAGCAAGCGATATCCAATGCTGGGCTTGATGGTATCCTCTATCTTCTTGGCTACAGTGATAAAGATATTTCAAAATTGCATCATAATTAAAAGCTTAAACTTTTCTTATAAGAAAATCTTGTTAATTCAGCCCTAACTTCGGTTATCATCCTTCAATCGAATTAGTAGGAATAAAAATATGGCCAATTACTCAACCAGTGAATTTCGTTCAGGGCTCAAAATAATGCTGGATGGAGATCCCTGTTCGATACTTGAGAACGAGTTTGTAAAGCCCGGAAAGGGCCAGGCCTTTAATAGAGTTAAGATGCGTAATTTGAAGACTGGGCGAGTTCTTGAAAAAACCTTCAAGTCAGGAGATTCTTTGGAAGGTGCGGATGTTATGGATACTGATATGCAGTATCTTTATACCGATGGAGATTTTTGGTATTTCATGGAGCCAGACACTTACGAGCAACATCAAGCCACTGAAGCTGCTGTTGGAGATGCGCTGCCGTGGTTAAGTGAGCAAGATATTTGTGTGGTGACATTGTATAATGGGTCACCTTTATCGGTAATCCCTCCCAATCATGTTGAGCTAGAAATAGTTGAGACCGACCCAGGTCTGCGCGGAGATACTGCGCAAGGGGGCAGTAAGCCGGCCAAACTGCTCACCGGAGCCGTGGTCAAAGTTCCATTATTTCTAGATCAAGGTGATGTGATTAAAGTTGATACGCGAACTGGTGAATATCAAGGGCGAATAAAATAACTAGGCAAGATGGATTTGGCTTTGATTAACTCTAGGGCGTGAAATAGATGAACGACTGGCGGCCAGGGGCTTCAAAAAATACGCTTCTCAAGCGCGCTCTTTTATTTTCTGAAATTAGACACTTTTTCTCCCAAAGATCAGTCCTTGAAGTTGATGTTCCTATTCTAGGTCATTCAACTGTCACTGATCGTAATATTGAATCAATTTTGGTTGATGTCGCGGGCTCATCAGGATATCTTCAAACCTCCCCAGAATTTTTTATGAAAAGACTGTTAGCAAATGGTATCGGAGATATTTACAGCTTGGGAAAATCATTTCGTCAAGATGAAGTAGGCGAAAAGCACAATCCTGAATTTTGTCTCTTGGAGTGGTATCGTTGTGGATGGGACGAGCATCAACTTATGGCTGAAGTTGTTGAGCTAGTGGAAATTTTATCAGTCATTAATCAATCTAGTCCCATTTCAACCTCAAAAATAACTTATTCGGAATGTGTATCTACTGTTCTAGGTTTTGATCCTCACCAAATATCGTTGGAGAAACTGAGAGATTTTGCAGCTGACATAGGATCAAAGGATTGGCTAAAAGAAACTAGAGAAAATTGTTTAGATCTTATTTTTAGTGTAGCTGTGGAACCCCGACTTCCTGCGGGCTTAGTGCTAGTTTATGACTATCCAGCCTGCCAGGCAGCGTTATCTCAAATTGATAGAAATTCTAAGGGTCATCCCATCAGTCGTCGCTTTGAAGTTTTTTATAATAAAATAGAAATAGGCAATGGTTATTTTGAGCTACTGGATGCAGTTGATCAAAATGGTCGCTTTGATATGGATATTGAGTCTCGAGTAAGAGATGGTAAACCGTTGGTGGAAAAAGATAAAAAATTCATTGATGCTATTGAGGCGGGACTTCCTCCTTGTGCAGGCATCGCTATGGGAGTGGATCGCTTGCTAATGGGGATATTGGGTTCTGCATCAATCGACGAGGTAATGAGTTTTAGTTGGCCTAGAACCTGAGTTTAAATCATTCTATATTGCTAGGTAGATTGTGAAGCATCTCTTGAGATGGAAAATCAGAGTCTGGTGCACCTATCTCCGAGGCTGGAACGCCTGCAACAACAGTGTGTGGTTTTACTGACTTAAGAACTACACTCGCTGCTGCAACCATAGCTCCCTCACCCACTTCGATATTCCCCAAAATTGTCGCACCTGGACCTATTAAGACACCTTTACGGATTTTCGGATGGCGGTCGCCACTATCTTTACCTGTGCCCCCTAAAGTGACCGACTGCATAATAGAGACTGAGTCCTCAACAACAGCGGTTTCGCCGATCACTAGTCCAGTGGCGTGATCTATCATCACTCCACTTCCAATCACTGCAGCAGGATGGATATCAACTGCAAAAGCCACTGAAACTCTATGTTGCAGTAACAGAGCCATGGATTTTTTCCCTTCAACCCACAGAGAGTGCGATGCTCTATAGGCTTGGAGAGACAAGAAACCTTTAAAGTGTAGGAATGGAGTGCTAAAGAGATTGCAAGCAGAATCCCTATCTACCGTTGCTTGAATATCAAGAGCTATCTTGTTCAAAATTTTAGGATCAGAGAAACTAGCATTTAGTGCTGGGTTCAGCATTGAGGCTGGAGCTGAAGAACTTGCTAGTTTATTAGCCAAATGAGCACTCAGAGCGCTATTTAGGTCCTTATATTTAAGAATAGTATGATGCAAATAATCGGCAAGAATGGGTTCGGATTTTTCAGATAGAGAAGCTTCCGAGTAAATGCGGTCCCAGATTTCTTTGGGCAATGATACTGAGTGATTCATACGAGTTTTGATTTAACCGACATTCTCAGTCGGATCTGTTTCTTGTATTGCCAGATTCTCATTATCGATCACAGGTCTGTCGGATTTGGGATCGTCCTGTTCATCCTTCAAGCCATACTCTTCGCTTAAAATGCCTCCAGGAACCTTTGGAGCATAATCTCTCGGAACTTCAACATCCTCTACATCAACTAAGGGATTTCCATTTGGATCGAGCAGGGAAAGATCAGATCCACCTGACTTTAGTAGTTGTCGTCCTATTTCAGGGCTTGCTAATCTCATCGCGCTACTGACTAACTGCTCGTTAATATCTCTATAACTCTGAGTGACGCTCGCTGTGAGATGAGAAATATTAATAAAGTGCTGGGATACCTCTTGTTGGTATTGCTTGAGGTGTTGCTCACTTTTATCTAGTTTCTTTTGAAGATCAATGACATCGACTGTATTCTCACCACTTTTACGTATCCATAGATAGGTGGCAATGGCTCCTACGCTAAATGCGAGACAAACGAGCAGAGCAACGGAAAGACTCGACCATCCCGCCGCAGCTATGAGCAGTTCTGGCGCCAATTCGGCAACATCGGGTACTACCACTACTTCCTTCAAAATCTCGCCTCGTGTTTCGTCAATGATCTAGCATCAGTTAGAAAGGCATTACGCTAGTCGATTGCGGCATTATACCGTAGATTTAAATATTTTGGTGCCGAGACAATTTCAGTTGTAACAATTAATCTAGCTCGTTAAAGTTCCAACTGATTTTTATTTTCTGAGATCTACATGAGCACTCCCAAACAACGTTACATAACTGATCTCAATACACGGAAGTTTGTCGTTGACAAATCTCAAGAATTTGCAGTTACAGCTTTTGAAAAGCTTCATCATGAGCTGTCGGTAAAAAATGAGTTTGAATCGAGGTATTTTTTCCAAAAGTGGCTATTGAAATGTTTAATGAAACCTTCGCCATCGATAAAGGGACTGTATCTTTGGGGAGGAGTTGGGCGGGGTAAGACATATCTAATGGACAATTTTTATGAGTGTCTTCCATTTGAAAACAAGATAAGAGTTCATTTCCATCGTTTTATGCGGAGGGTACACAATGATCTCAATAATCTGGAAGGTAAGAAAAACCCTCTAAAAAAAGTGGCGCAAGGTATAGCGAAAGAGGCAGAGATTATTTGTTTCGATGAGTTTTTTGTAAGTGATATCGCAGATGCAATGATTCTTGCGGGACTTTTTCGAGAGTTATTTTCACTGGACGTTGTTCTTGTTACTACCTCGAATATTCTACCTGATCGTCTATATGAAAATGGATTACAAAGACAAAGATTCTTACCTGCAATTGCTTTAATCAAGGAGAACTGTGAAATTATAAATGTTGATGGAGGCATCGATTACCGGTTAAGAGAATTAAAGAAGGCTTCTCTCTATTATTGGCCTCACGATAGAGAAGCGATCAATAGCGTCGAGTTGGTTTTTAAGCGACTCGTTCCTGTGAAGAGTGAAATTCAAAAAGGTGTAAATTTAGAAATTGAAGGACGCCTTATCTCTGCAATTAAATTATCAGAGGGTATAGTATGGTTTGACTTCTTTGCTATTTGTGATGGGCCGAGAAGTCAAAATGATTACATTGAGATTGCCAGAGAATTTCATGCGGTTATTATTTCTAATGTTCCTCAAATGGGACGTCATAATGAAGATGTAGCCAGACGATTTATTCATCTAGTTGATGAGTTTTATGATCATAATGTAAAACTTGCGTTATCTGCGGCAGAGCCTGTAAACAAACTTTATTTTGAGGGTCAATTGAGTTTTGAATTCGAGCGAACTACTAGTCGTCTGTTGGAGATGCAGAGTAATGATTATTTATCAAAACCCCACAAGCCATAATTTACTTCTAAAAAAATTAATGTTTGCATTAATCAGGCCTTGTATTAGCGCGCGTCGATCATTACAATTCGCATCCTTTTGGGCGTGGCCCTGTTCCAGGTAATTTAAGATGAAAACATTTAGTGCAAAGGCAGAGACTGTAGAACGCGACTGGTTCGTCGTAGACGCCAATGGAAACACTCTTGGGCGTTTGGCGACGAAAGTAGCATCGATATTAAGA
>Ga0115013_10001950_pt1 | contig 11669 bp, 8 predicted proteins | sample SouAtlMetagenome_2_FD_88686 | JGI IMG/M metagenome (GOLD analysis project Ga0115013, IMG submission 88686) | Marine eukaryotic phytoplankton communities from Atlantic Ocean - South Atlantic ANT15 Metagenome | ecosystem: Environmental > Aquatic > Marine > Oceanic | place: South Atlantic Ocean...
GCAATTGTATTTTTCAGAACTCTGAATCTGAAGGCTCACATTCTAATTATCATCGTTTCTGGATACAGTGAGAGTATAAAGTGAATAATATTGACTAAGACATCGAGCATTTGGTCATAGGCACCATACATTCGCATTTCGATCAACACTGCTGCCTCGCAATTCGTGCGCTGGTGTCGTTGCACAGCAAAGACGACCCTAAAGTTAATGCCTGAAATAGATTTAGCTTTGTGTGGCAGTGAAAAAAAAGCCTAAAAATGGCACCGTAAGACGATGCATACATTTCGTGCTGCCGGTTGGTCAAATACAATGAGAAAACTATGTAAAAGATTCATTGCGAAGGCTTTCGGGCAGCAACAGAATCCTACTAGGAAGTCTGTTGTATCGAGATGCCGAATGAAGAGGAGCAAACATATTCTCGTGGGAGTGTTCAATACGTTGCGACTACCGTTACAAACTACCGTATCGCGGAATAAATATATCTAAATTTCTAAAATAATTACTCAGTAAACAATGCCTTTTCTTCGACCGGCTATCATCGATTAGAATCACCATTCTCATTGTGATTTTTGTTACGTGCTACGTCCTTGATCACCGTCATAGTCGTCTGACAAAAAATCATTAGACCAACTTGGGCCCTGGCCAAATTGCTCTTGGAATGAATTCTCAATGCCGTCTTTATCGATAATATGCTCCGTTCCATCCTTCTCAACTACTAAGCGAGGGGAATCCTTGGGTACACCAGGAAAAGGTATCTTAACCGGAGAAGTTTTGTTTAAACCAGTTTCCTCTCGAATGCATTTCTCTAAATATCGACGTCGTTCGCAGTTTTGACAAAATAAAGTAACTCCACTCATATAAAATGCAGCTGCAGTTGGTTCGGTAGTATTCTCTCGATTTATCCTTTCAAGGCGCTGAAAGGTTGGGTTCTTTTCTTCTTTAAGCTTCTTTAATTCTTCGACCATCTCATCACATAAAGTGTCGGCTACCAAAGAGCGGCCCGACACTAGCGGAAGCTCAGCAATTTCTTGTCGTATTGCATTTTTATCAGTAAATACCATGCTGACATTTGCACCCACCATTACAGAAAGTACTGTGTCAAAAACGAACCAAATTGAACGGCTCAAAAAGCCCCGTGGTCGAGGAAAATGCCGGTTGCCATTCGCAGCATTGCGAAAGGGATTGTTGGCGTTGTTATTTATTAGTTTTGTAGGGTCGCTGAGTTCGTAAGGTGTATTGTTACGCACCGACGTTCCTCCAAACGCGTCGGACGAGATAGATGATCGTTGCTGGTTTCTGCGTTGGACCCATCGCCCGATAATTTTCGGGCCACGCCTTAAAACGACAAAGCTTGCGATTGCTGCAAAAATCCCTTCCCTGAGTCCCATACCAGTGATGCGAGAGATGATTTTTTGTTCTTCCTCACCCATCTCCATGTTCTGTTTTTGTTCAAAGCCTGCGTTGAAATCGAATCCATTTGAACCATCATTTGCGCTAGCTTGCTTCGAAGTCTGTTCCTGAAGAGATATTTGCTCCAATTTGCTGGTTGCTACGTTTAGGAAACGTTGAAAGAGCAATTGTTCCTCCCGACGCTCACTATTTTGTTCTTGTATCTGCCGTCGATCAGGGTTTGTATTGGTCATGGTGAATTCAACACTAGTTGGAAAGGTTTTGTAAGACCGTGTTCTCATCAAGATTGAAAATCTCATCACTTCGATACAGCAATCATAAAAGGACTAAATCTGCTCCCCAGACACACCGAACCTAACGTTATTCCTACTCTTTTGTTTTCCTAACTACATTTAGTATAGCATCAAAAATCGTTCTAAAATAGGTGCTATCTAGCAGAACAATCAGTAAGACTTTGAACCATCAAATTACATCAGACGTGGGTGTGGTGTTACATGGCGTCAAGCAGGCGGGAAAAATGAACTTCTTAAACACCGTGTGATTGACCCAAACCCCCACTATAGTTGGATAGCACATTGAAAGTAGTATGATGATTCAAAAATACTAGCCCTTACTATTGTCAAATAGCCCCTAGCATTCTCATGCTTTCATCGCTTTCTCAAAAACGGAATAAGTCATGCTGTCACTCTTTGATCCGAATTTGGACGCGACGGCTGAAAGTCCTTCGACCACATCTTGTTTCGATAGCTCGCCTTCGCCTTTGCTGTTATCACCGCCAAGAACTTCCCACAACTTATTCATAACTTGTTTACAATCGTCATCCGAAAATGGAAGTACGGCTTTTTTCTTCGCTCCCGGAGACGCTCCCAACGGCATTTCGAATTTCGTATCCTCGCTTTGCAAAACCGCAGATAATTTCTCCTTCGTCAGAGTAGAGTCATTGTCATCTCCAAATAGAAGAGAACACCACGTGGGAATATGTGTCATTGGAGCTCCACCGCCCTGGGTGGCACCAGTTCGGGATGTATAGCTACATATCCATTTTGGTCGACCGGATTCCAATACACCAAATTCGTATCCAGATGCTGCCGTGCCTTCCACATCCGATGGTGAAACTACAAAAGATTTGTCCGCTAGACGACCGAAACATCCAACAATCAAGTGAGATTCGATTGGCGGCAGTGATGATGGTTGTGTCGAAGAAGTTAACTCATCCTCTGTCGTTGCGACTCGAAGATGAGTTCTTCCATTTCTTGAAGAAGGAACGAATTCATCTGCTGCTACCTTCTGCGAAGACCGGGCCGGAGCAAATGCAACCACATTGTACGAGCAAAAGGCAAGTAGTAGTGTGAAAAGAACGTTGAGCGAATTTCTCGTCATTGTTGTTGTCGTCGATGTTTGGAGGATCGAATTTGTTTGTTACGTATGAAACAAATTGATGTTTTCGAACGTAGGAAAGTTTCGATTTCTTGAAAACTTGAGTCATTCAAGCATGCGTGCAGCACGTGTACTTATTCGATCCCGGCAGGATTGATTCATCTGATGTTGTCAAGATCTTTATTTCGATATCCTGGATAGAAGGGACGAATAATGCAGTGTGCAAAACTTCCCCTGTCGATGGATGATATCGTACAACAGACTTGAGAGTTCACCGGAAAAGTCTAATGCATGATATGAAAAAAGAATTTTTATCTTGTTGCATGCATTCTTGGTCATTATCTTTGACTTTGTCTGTGTTTTTGCTTCTACACAGTAGCCATTCAATTGCGGTTCAAGCGTTTTTTGTGGTTGGGGCTGTTTCTACAGCAACGTCCACCAGAATGAAAATGAGTTTGGATGAGTCCCTTCCAACGCAATCCCAAATGGATGAGGACGTATCGGAATTTCATCAGTTTGCAGCCGCTGCGGTAGATCTCAACTCAGGCCACGTGTCTTCACAATCAGTATTATCAGTCATACGTTCGGTTCGGAACTGGGAGCTCAATACTCGCCAGAAGTATCTTTATAGATTAAATCTAGCTCCTTTGCTCACCGAGTCAGGTGAAAGTGAGAGAACCGAGGACAATATGCTGCTCCCTCCAATTCCTCTAGATTCGTCAGTTCAGATGTATTTACCGTCCCCATCAGGAAAGAAAACGGCCGTAATCAAATCAGAACAGAAAAGTGAAGGCGAAACCGATGAACAAATCATAGAAGTGTGGGAAGGCTCGTCTCTCACGCGTCGAATCAAGGTAGGAGGGAAGGATAATCACGGAAAGCTGATTAACGATCCTACTGGATTCGGGGTACCATCATGGAGTCCAGACGAGACGTGCTTGTTATATTCTGCCGAGCGTGTTATTCCAAACAGCGTTCCATTTTGGACCCATACGGAAAAGAAAACCACTAATTCGGAGAAAGAGGATCGCGTGGAAAACCGTGGTGGCCAAAATGTGTTAGGGCAAGGTCAAAGAGAAAGCTGGGGAGAATGCTATAGTAAGCAAGAGGCTATCTTGGATCTTTATATTTTGAACCTTTCAACAGGTCGACTCGGTCGTGTTCGAAATGTTCCGAAAGTATTCGATGAGGGAAAATCAGAAGTGCTTGAGGCTTCAATATATTCTTCACCTTCGACAACTCTTGGGCAGGCTGTCTGGCAACCCAAGTCCTCCTATATTGCCTTCACTGGCTGGTCAGCCGGCCAACCAAAACGCCTTGGAATGGTATACTGCAAAAATCGTCGGAGCAAAATCTTTCTTGCTGATGTAGGCCCATTACTAAAGGAACTTTCAAATGCTGATGAGATCCAGAGCAACGAGACACCGGGAGACGATTCAGAAATCGGATATACCTGCGTCTCGACTCATCTCTCATTTTCTAGATCACCACGATATGTTGAAGATGATGATGGAAAAGACAATCTGATATTTCTTGGTAGTGAAAGTGAATTTGTGTCTCATGATTCATGTATGGGGCTTTATCGTTGGGATGACGAGAATCAAGTTACTCAAAATGTCGTACCTGTCGTACAAAGTCCATCGACAAAAGGAGCAATAGTTATGGGAATGGGCTTTCCTGGTTTGTTTCTCGGTCAATTACCTTCGAATTGTAGCATCGGAAATAACTATTTGGTCACGACTACTCTCTGGGGATCCTTCCAGCGAGTAGTCCGTATAGATATAAAAACAGGCGACATTCATTTGATCGATATCCCCCAACTAAATATGCTGGGAAGTCATTCATTGTGTACACTAGCGACAGGCCCAAATGGAGGGCTTGTAGTCTCGGAAGCATCATGCGATCAGCCAGCTAGTCTCTGGGTTGTAAAAACCATCGACTTGATGCAAGGTGGAAAGAAAGAAAACGAGAAAATAATTGCGACCGCACGTCTTGTTTCGTCTTTCTCACCGATCGCCGCTTCGACATTTTCTCCTGTGACCCGAGCAACGGAGAAATCATTTTGTGTGCAGCTACTAACAGTTGATTCGGAATCCATTGACGGGGCTCCATCGTCGCCACTGCAAGCCTTGCTCCTTCTCCCCAAGAATTTAGATAAAGAAGACAAAGTACCAATGATTGTAATTCCGCACGGTGGGCCGCACAGTTGCAGTACCTCTACGTTTTTGCCTGGAATCGCATATTTGGCAAATAAGTATGCAGTATTACTACCGAATTACAGAGGTTCTACAGGGTTTGGACAAGCATCTCTGACTTCACTGCTGACCAGAATTGGGCATGTGGATGTAGAAGATCTTATGTTGTGTTCGAAACATGTCATCAACAATTTCCCCTATGTAGATGGCCAACGACTTGGCATATGTGGAGGAAGTCACGGTGGTTTTCTTACTGCCCATTGTACATCCCAATACCCTGAGTTTTTCAAGGCAGGTAAGATGAAAATTTATCTCTCGTTTGCTTCTTAATGACATTTTGTATTTATTCCCGAATAATTTTGTCGCGAACGAGCTCTAACTGGATGACCTGTTTATGATTCAGCTGTAATGAGAAATCCTGTTACAAATATTGCCAGTATGGTTACAAGCACTGATATACCAGACTGGTGTTTTGGAGAAGCAATGGGAGAGTATGACCAGTCCGTTTTTCGGGGTCCAACTTCCGAACAGCTCTCAAAAATGTATGAGAAATCACCTGTTTCACTGGTCCATCAAGTTAAGGCGCCAACAATGATCGCGCTAGGTTTGGTTGATTTGAGAGTACCGCCAAGTCAAGGATTAGAGTGGTTTCATAGCTTGCGTTCGCTAGGTGTACCAGCAAAGCTTTTGAAATATCCTCAAGACTGCCACTCCCTAAATCTTGTTACCACAGAGGCAGATCACTGGATGCAGATTCGGCACTGGTTTGATCATTATTTATGATACAAAAATTACTGGCATACAATTGATATTTCGAGGTAACTGATACAAAATAAATGATATTTCTGTAACAGGTTGAAATAATATAGTGATGGAACAAAATATGCATTGCCATAACGCAGAAACTAGTGGTTCGAGTGCACGCATTCAATTTAAGAAGAACGAATATTAAAGCTACACTGACATGTAACGATCAACTGTGATACTACTAATATATACTCTATTTAGACGCTTGGTGGTGGCATATTCGGCGGTGGGTTTTTAAGTTGATCAATAGCCTTTTGGACCTCTTCTTCCGACATATTCGACATCTGTTTTTGGGCTTCTTGACTTGCTTTCAACATGTCATCTGGTGACATATTTTGCATCATCTTTTGAGCCGCCTCCCTCATTTGAGGATTGTCTTTCAGCATGGATGCAGTTTGCTGCATCAACTTTGGATCAACCCCCATGGACTTCAAGCGCGCTTCCTGCGCAGGATCCAGCTCTTCCATCATATCCAGCACTGTGCCAACTTCAGAGGTTGACAAGTTCTTTACTTTGTCGTTGATTTGTTCCAATTCATTCTGGCTCAGATTGTTTCCAATTTGGGTTTCTTTCGAACTGCCTCTGTTTTTCTTTTTCGTTTGTGTCTTCTTCTGAGCCTCTTTTCGCGATTCAGTCATGATGTCTTGTTCAAAATACTCTTGTACCTCTTTGAAAACGCGTTCGAAGCCAGCACGATCAACTCTTGAGGCGCCCAATGATCCATCGGCCCAGCATTCTTTGAGTTCACTCATTGATAAGTCGAACTCTCGATCCCCCGACAATAATTGAATCACTGGAAGCGAATAAAAACCCGTAAAGGTTACACCGCCTTCAGTAGGAGGTGAACTCATAAACTCGGCTACCCGGAACATGGCATCAATGACCTGACTATCAGAACTACTTCCAGGGCCAGTTATCATATCAACCTCTTCGTCGTCTGCGGTGGCATCAATGACAGTTGAGCTACTTTGTTGAGCCCTAATTGATTCAACAGCTGCATTCATTTGTTCCTCTGGCATATTCTTCATCACGTTGCTTGCTGCTTCCAAGTCTTGCGGCGTCATGTCTTTAAGTTGTTCTTGTGCCTTTCTTGATTGCTCCAATAACTCATCTGGACTCATATTTTCCATTACCTTCTGCGCATTAGTAACCATCGAGGGGTTGTCACGCATCATCTCCATTGTTCGCTTCATCATATCAGGGTCCATGTTCATCGCCTTGAGCGCGTTTTTCTGAATCGGGTTCATGTTTTCCATTTCAACCAACATTTTATCAATATCTTCAGGTTTAAGATTTTTCATTTGGTCGATAGCTGCGGCACTCATGTTCTCCGCATACTGCTTCGGGTCGAACTTTTCGCGTAGAAACGATGGTTCCCTCGAGCAGTGTTGTTCTATTCGCAACGGCGAAAGAAATCCGTGGGAGAGTTGGAGCCCCGCGAGAAAAACAATAGAAGAGAAATATTTAGGCATGGTTAGTGTTGGTCTTTTAAAATGAATGAAGAAATGGGAAGAACGTTAGATGAAAAACCGCGAGTGATCGATGATCATCGAATTTTTTTCAAACTAGAAAAATGAATGAATCAGCGTGAACCGATTTTCAATGATACGTGGAACCTGTGCGTGTCAACAGATTTAATTCACACTTCATCAGATCGTAGTGAACTCAAAGAGGAATGATGGAGCGGAATAGAATAGATCCACAACCCTGGGCATTGTTGGAAGAGATGATGGAGCAGCAGCTGAAAAGGTTCAGCTTCTAATGGGATAAACTCAAAGGGTAGAAGAGCACCCACCTGTGATGGCTTCTCCCAATTTTGAGGATCTCCTTGGTTGTGCCACACATGGCCTTGTTGGCAGGCTCAGAGGAGGAGCACCCACCTTTGCTGCAAGATGCCAGAGAAGAGCAAAGTGACAATTCTTTTGTTATGGTGTGATGAGTTCCACTCAATTTTCAAATTGCAGATTCCTGATTTTGCGTGTCATCAATTTCGAGTGCCTCCTCTGCGCCCCCTCACTGGGAGGGTCACTCCCCCAGTGGCCCACACAGAGATGAGAGCTCAACCTATCTGGATGCATGCCTCCAACTGGTTCTAAATTGACCAAACGACCTTCCAAGATGAAAGGGCGAACAAAAGGTATGCGTTCATGGAACTAAAGTTTAAGGAGAAAACCACAAAATTGATTGTCACAAGAATTAATTTTAACTTTTTTGACTTGACCACATCTTGCTTCAACAATGGAAGACCAGATTTGATGGTTACTGTCTAGTTCTACGACAATAGACCAGCAAGAGACGGATCACCCAAAACTGCTGTCAGAAGGCCATTGGTGCCATACCACAGCAGAATTCCCGCAGTGAAGGGCGTCACCCACGGTGCAATCATCGCGTAGATTGATGTCTCATCTTTCCCTCCAAGCTCCTTCAATCCTACAAGTGCTTTACCCCCGGTTGCAGCAGTGACCAATAGGGGTGTCGAGTATCTGCATGAATGCAAATGAATCAATAAATGGCGGTGTTGGTTGGTTTGAAAGCGAAGATGTTAGCGTTAATTTGGAAACAAAGTTGCTACGTCAGAGAGACAGGGACTTACCCGAGTGTGTAAAATAATAACAAGAAGCCACCCAAAACCGGATTTGAACTACTAGCAACAAATGCTAGGATCGATGCCAAAACAGGGGTTGCACACGGAGATGCAACCAAGGCAGAAGAACCACCCAACAAAAATGTACGGAAAAGGGATCCTTGTTCGCCCTGCGTTTTCGAAGAGCCATCTTTCGTAGATGCTAGAATCTTACCACTACCATCAATCAATATCGGCTCGTCGCTACTTTGACTTTTGGCTACCGGTGAAGGATTAAGTAAGGGGATAGGAATGTCAATGAGATCAAGTAGCTGGAAACCCATGATGCAGCAAATTGCGTTCGAAAATATTGGTAACACAATATTTGTGTTTCCACTATTCCCATACACTGCTCCGCCGACGGAGGCCGCAATAAGACCAAGAGAACAAAACACCGACGCAAGTCCTAAAGCGAATGACAGAGTTGGTAGCATAATTTTTTTGTCTTGACGTTCTCCAGCTGCTGTAGAAATGTACGATATTGTCAGAGGGAGCAGCCCCCACACACAAGGAGAAAATGCTGTCAGAAGACCAGCACCGTACATAATCGGGACACTCGACATAAGATTGGAGGGATCGTCAAGCGAAACAGATGCCATTGACGATGCCGTGGATTGAGCATTGAACATAACATCTTCCCAGCTCATCATGCCCAGTTTTGAATCTTTCTGTCTGATCGATCCAGCATTGTTACGTATTATTTCAGAGCTCGTTAAAGGTTTGTGAGGAGCTTCTATATTGTGCGTCGTCTGGAAGGCATTGACATTCGGTGCTATAGCCAGCAGTGAAAGACATATCGTTTTCAAATACAAGCGTCGAGATTCGGCACTTCTGTTGTGTTGCATTCTACAGATGAAATTACAGTCTTTTCTCATTTTCATTGCGGAAAAAATAGGATGTAGACTTGCCGATATTAAGACTCGATTTCTTTAGCCAAGATACTAGTCGCTGGTTCGTTCATGCAATAATTTCGATGGAATAGTAGACAGAATTGTCACAGAAACAATAGAACAATGGCGGCACCTTCTCAATTTCAAGGTGACGAGGCCCGAATGAATCATGATGATACGCAATGAGTTCAATCAGCAGCTGCCGAGCTCAGCCTATGACGTGTTGGAGGGACTGAAAATTAGTCCCGCGATTCGCCAAGGCAAAAATCCGGAAATTTTCTTCACAAAAAATAATATCGTATGCTGTATTTATAACATGACTACTGCTACTCACAACGTTTATAAAAACTTATCTTATTTTGATTAACGACATAACAATATCGATATTGAAATAGCTGGGCTTCAATAATCATCAAGAACCATCATAAGATGAGAGATGAGAATGAAGCTTCGCGAAAAAAGGAACCATTACCGTAGTATTTCATGAATTATTTGGAGCCAGCTCTCATCAAAATGGTAGCTACAGATCCAAGGATTGCGCCGGCGGCCACAAGGACAATGGGGCTGGGTTCAGTCTTGGAATTTTCAAATCCAAGTTGGGAGCTGGTAGGTTCGCCACCTTCCGAAATTTCGTAAGTACCAGTGGCAGAAAGTTTTTCAATACTCACCATGACTCGCTTGCACATAGATTCTTCGGCCTTGCGAAGCCAAACACGAGGATCGTAAAGTTTTTTGTTTGGCTTGTCCTTTCCATCAGGGTTGCCGATTTGGCCTTGAAGATAAGCGCGCTTGTCTTTTTCGTATTGTCTGAGACCATCCCAGTAAGACCATTGGGTGTCCGTATCAATGTTCATCTTGACAACTCCGTTTGTGACGGCGGTTTTAATTTCGTCATCAGTAGAACCAGAACCACCATGCATCACAAGGTAAATAGGCTTGTCGAGGTCACTGTTCAACATTTTCTTTGCGTAGGCCTGGTGAGTTCCAAGTCTTTCGGGGGAAAGCTTTACATTTCCTGGTTTGTAAACACCGTGAACATTTCCGAACGCAGCAGCAATCGAAAACATAGGTCCGATCTTCGAAAGGGCCTCGTAGACAGAGTAGACTTGTTGAGGGGTCGTGTAAAGCTTTTCTGGGTCGACGTTTTCGTTGTTGACGCCATCCTCTTCTCCTCCTGTAATACCGATTTCCATCTCCAACCAAATTTTCATCGGTACCATACGCTTGAAGTATTCCACGCAAATTGCGATATTCTCATCGTCGGGTTCCTCGGAAAGATCAAGCATGTGAGAGGAGAAAAGAGGTTCTCCGTTCTTTACAAAGTACTCTTCGTCTGCCTTAAGCATGGCGTCGAACCAAGGAAGGAGTTTCTTTGCGCAGTGATCGGAGTGGAGGACTACGGGGATCCCGTAGTACTTGGCTACGGCACGAACGTGCATGGCAAGGGCGATTGAGCCAGCTGCGGCTCCATTGGGATCCTTTACACCCTTCCCAAGCAGAAAAGATCCTCCTCCATTCGAAACTTGTAGGATCACGGGCGACTTGGCCTTTCGTGCAGCCTCCATGACAGCGTTGGCTGTGGAAGAACTAGATTTTGGTAAATTCTGACTGTGAGTCTTCCGTTTTCAAATGCAAAAAGTGTTTTCGACAACCAAGCTGCGAAATCCAAAGATATAGAATCTCACAAATAAAAATTCTCAAACTTCACTTCGCTTTTATGCAAACAAATTCATCGATTGATAGATCTCCGACAGGAAAGTGAAAACTTCACAAAAACCAGTTGAAGAATTTCAGGCGTACCTGGTGCAGTTCACAGCGGGGATCGCGTAAGAGTTGGCACGAGCATGTTCAAGTAGCTTCAAGAGGTTGTCACCTGTGACAACTCCAGGGGGTACGATATCAGCGAGAGAGGTCATCTTTGTTAACTTAGTTTGCGTCCGTTGTAAAAACGTTTGGTTAAGGATCCTTGTGGCTTTGAATGAAATGAGAGAACTAAATTAAAAAATACACATCAAAGAATAACATCGAGAAAGAATCCTTTCCGGTAGGTAGATTACACGTACTATGTGATTCTGGTCGAATCGTCCAACCATCTGTCGCCTCGTTTGTGTGGCAAGCCATTACGTCACGTGCGTGAAGGAGAAGAGATTTTGGATTTTCGGAAGGGCGCGTAGAAAAAAAACATCAATCAAAAATCCGTCGGATTTATAGAATCGTCTCTCTTCATGTCTGATGAAAAGAAAACCAAGAAACCTGAAGTCTATCACCATGAAGGCACCTTAAACTCTGGAAGATCGCTCTTGAGATGAATGATTGCAATTGCATTTTGGTCTAAACTCTTCGAACTTTCCCTTCCGACGCACTTTA
>Ga0115013_10001952_pt1 | contig 11664 bp, 9 predicted proteins | sample SouAtlMetagenome_2_FD_88686 | JGI IMG/M metagenome (GOLD analysis project Ga0115013, IMG submission 88686) | Marine eukaryotic phytoplankton communities from Atlantic Ocean - South Atlantic ANT15 Metagenome | ecosystem: Environmental > Aquatic > Marine > Oceanic | place: South Atlantic Ocean...
CTACCGGTTCGATGAAATTAGAATTAGCGAATTATCGGGAGGTTAAATCGTTTGCAGAGTTTGGATCTGATTTAGATGAAGCAACACAAAAACAATTAGATAGTGGAGCTCGTTTAACTGAATTATTAAAGCAAGATCAATTTGTTCCTTTAGAGGTAGAAAAACAAGTGTTTTTAATGTTTTCAGCAAGCCAAGGTGCTTTAGCTAAAATAGAATTAGACCAAGTTAAAGCTTTTGAAACAATGATTTTAGATGTTTTAGAAGGTCAGCAGTTCTTCTTATCACGTATCCGTAGTAATGAATTAAAAGCTGATAATCTTAATGGTATTTTTGGTGTTTGTGTTAATTTAATTGATAAAAACTTATCTTCTAATGTATTATAGTCCGTTAGAGCAATTTGAACCTATACCTTATTTTTATCCATTTAAATTAGGTTTTTTTTATATTTTTGGTACAAATGTTACTTACATTTTAATACTATTATTAGGTATTTTTTTTTTTATTAATGGTTCATTTTGGTCGATTTTTAATAGTAATAAGATAAATGAAGATTTATACAATGATTTATTTTCTATTAATCAGTCAGATAAATTAGTTTCTTTTTTTAAAATAGTTAATTTACCTTTCAATTATATAGTTTTTTTTTATAAAAATATTATTTTTTCGTCATTCTTTAAAAGTTCTAATTCTTTATATAATACTATATCGTCTACTGTTAGTACGTTATTAATTTTATATAAAAAGAATTTATTTAAATCTTTAACAAATTATTCAATTGATACTAATTTTTCTATTATGTATAATTATATTAGTCAAAAAACATTAAATAGTAGTAGTTTACTATCTATTTCTTCTTATAATTATTATTTAATAAAAAGTAGTAAAAATTCTGATATTAATAATTATTTTTTATATTTTTTACGGATATTTTATTTTTTTACTTTCTTTTTTAAAAAATTAGTATCTAATTTATATAATATGATTTTAATTCAAATTTATAATTTTGGTTTAAATACCGTTATTGGAACTTTTTGTTCATCTGATTTAAAAAAATCTTTAAAATATTTTCCTTTCTTTTTATCGATGTTTTTTTTTATTTTAGTTTTAAATACAATAGGTATTATACCTTATAGTTCTACTGTAACTAGTTATTTTTCTGTAACTTTAATTTTAACATTAATTATTGTTATAGGGGCTTACTTCACTGTTTTTAGTTTGCATGGGATAAATTTCTTTGGTTTATTTATGCCTCAGGGTTGTCCATTTGGTTTAGTTTTTTTTATAATTCCAATTGAACTTTTATCGTATGTTTTTCGTTTAGTAAGTTTATCTGCACGGTTATTTGCTAATATGATGGCAGGGCATTCTTTATTAGCTGTATTAGCTGGTTTTAGTTGGGTGATGTTTAATTCAACTAGTTCAACTATTATATTAGTCGGTACGATACCTTTATTTGTAGTTTTTGTATTATTTGTATTGGAGACAGGTGTTGCTATTGTTCAAGCTGTAGTCTTCACAATTTTATCTTGTATATATATGGATGAAGCAGTTAATTTAAGTCATTAAATATGATTTGGCGTTATGTCGAAAAAAAAGTTAAAAATAATTTTTATCCGGATTTGTTTTTTTGGTCACAGAATTTACCTCGAAGTTTAAGGAGAAGTATCTATAAACAACATGGTCTCAACATTAGATTTGAAGTTATTCCTGAAAATTGGCCTCCAATGCTTTATTATTGGTATTTTGGCAAATATAAAGGTTATCATTATCCCACAGATAGTGATATTAAATTTTTTTATTTTACATTGTTTAAAAAAAATGGTTTTATTTTTTTAATATTTTGTTATATAGTATATAGAAATTGTTTTTTAGATTTTATATTATTATGTCTCAAATCGGGAATTTCTTTTTATTTAATAATTTATTTTATATATATTGTATTTTTTATAAAGAAAAATATACGTATTGCTAGTCGTTTTATCTTTAATATTCCAAAAAATCTTATTCCAATTTTATTAATAATTAACATCAATCAGTTTTTAAATGTAATATTTAATTCAAAAAAAAAATGGTATTTTTAGATAAAAATTCAAATAAAAAAGTTTATCAAGTTTTAAATGAAATACTTGGTCTGGGTAAGTACAATACTAAGTTATTATGTAAAAAATTTGGTTTTCAACAAAAATGTACTTTAAAAGATTTAGATAGTTTTGAACTAGAACAATTAAAAAATTATTTAACTAGTAATTTTATTTTAGATAAATTATTGGTTGCTAAAGTAAATAAAAATGTAAAGAAAAAAATTGATTTAGGTACTTATGAAGGTAAACGTCATAATCTTGGGTATCCTGTTCGAGGTCAACGGACTTTATCGAATGGGAAAACTCAACGAAATTTACATAGATTTCGTTTTTATTATGATTCTGATCTATTTAGTCATGTTTATTTTAAAAAACAAAGGCAAAGTGCAAAAAATAAGAAAATAAAAAAGTTAAATGTACTAAATAAAAATCGAAGTAATTTTAGAAATTTTGAAATAAAAAATTTACCAATAAATAATACTAGTATTAATAAAACTAATTTAGTAAAAAAAACTAAAAAAAATGAAAATAATATTAGTTATTTAAAAAAATTAGAAAAAATTAGGGTTGAGAGGAAATTACAGATTGAGCGTAAGTTTAAAAAGGATCATAAACAAGCAATGAAAACTCATCCTTATTTTTTAAATATTCAAAAAAGTAAAGCAAAAAAAAAACAGAAAAAAATAAACTCGAGTTCGTAAGTTAATATGTTTGGTTAGTATTTTGTATATTTATTTTAATTTGGGTTAGGTAGCATAATGGTAATGTACCGGATTGCAAATCCGTTGGATGACGGTTCGATTCCGTCTCTGATCTTTAGTATAATCTATTTTTAATTATATTTTTAATAGGTTCAAAGTTAAAAAAAAAATACTGTTCAACTTTTTCCTATATAAGAGGGAGTTGGTAATTAATTATTTTAGTTTGGAGTCTATAAATTTTAATAAAATAGATTATATATAATGTTCTATGACTAAATTTCCTGTTAAAGTAGTTTTTAAAAATCTATAATTAGCTATTTTTGCTAATTCGTTTAGTTTATTTATATATTTAATATGTGTTCTATTTTAAGTAAAGTCGATGATATAATAAAGTTAAAAAAAAATACTGTTCAACTTTTTCCTATATAAGGGGAGTTGCTTATTTTTTTTTTAAACTTTATGAAATTAAAGCCTAGATAGCATAATGGTAATGCACCCGGCTGTTAACCGGTAAGATAAGGGTTCGATTCCTTTTTTAGGCGTTATGAAGTTAGTTGATTTTTAATATTAATTTATTTTTTTTATAATATATTCTTAAAATAAAGTAAACGTATAAATAAACATTTATTGGTATTTTTAAAGATAGTTCGATTCTATCCAATGTAAGGAATTGGTTCGACCCGGTGAATGTGATTATTCCACTTGCAAGGGATACTTTAAGGTGTGATTCTTAGAACCGTTTAATAGTTAAATTAATCTAAAGTTCAGGTAGCTCAATTGGTAGAGTAAAAGACTGAAAATCTTTGTGTTGGTGGTTCGAGTCCACTCTTGGACAAATTTATTTAATATAAGATTAAATATATTTTTAATATAGTTAAAAAAAATACTTATGAAAAATTTAGATCTAAAATTTTATTTTTAGAAATCAAAGAATTTGGAATACATAGATATTTTAAATCAAAGAGAAATATGCGGTATTTTTTTTATAAGGGTTCTTATTTCAATTGGTAGATTCTCTGATTTACATTCAGGTCGTTATTGGTTCGAATCCAATAGGACCCTAATTCTACAGGTTTTAATTTAATAAAACAGAGGCATAACTCAGTTGGTTAGAGTCCTCGCTTGATAAGCGAGAAGTCAGTGGTTCAAGTCCACTTGTCTCTAAATAGTATTAATATTATCAACTTATGTTTATTTTGTTTTCATTAAGTATTAAAAAGGAAATATTCATATTTATATAAATTTAATTTCTTTACCGGGTGAAGTAATTGGTAACTTATTAGGCTCATGCCCTGAGTATAGTGGTTCAAATCCACTCTCGGTTCGCTTATATTCTATATTTTATAAAAGCCTCCTTGGCGAAATTGGTAAACGCGGTAGACTTAAAATCTATTCCTTCGAGGTTATTGGTTCGATTCCAATAGGAGGTAATTCATTAAAAAAAAAGAGTTACCAGGTTAAGTAATGGTAACTTATTAGGCTCATGTCCTAATCATAGCGGTTCGATTCCGCTCCTGGTAATTTAGAGCCTAAGCGGGTATTTCAATTGGTAGAAACTTCCACTCATAATGGAAAAGTTATAGGTTCGAGTCCTATTCTGCTTATTTTTTATTTACTGGAGTGATGACAGAGTGGTTTAATGTAAAGGTTTTGAAAACCTTCGTATATATAAATATACCGTGGGTTCGAATCCCACTTGCTCCTAAATGTAAAAAAAATGCAGGTGTAGTTTAATTGGATAAAATCTTAGGTTTCGGCCCTAATCATACAGGTTCAAGTCCTGTCATCTGTTTTGTTCGGTAGGAAGCGTAAGGGTTGCGCGTTTGCTTTGGGTGTAAAAGGTTATAGGTTCGAATCCTATCCTACCGATTTATTTTTAGTATAAAAAAAAATGTTTAAAAAAAATCAATATTATAGGCTTATTGAGCATGATGAAAAAAAAAAAATAGCTAAAGTTTTTAATTTTAGAACAAATCAAGTTGAAGTTTATTTAACAGTTTTGACGAAAGAGGAAAAACGTCTGCAAAGAAAACGACGCCAAGGTATTTTATCTAAAAATAGGTATCAGATTGAAAACCTTAGTGTTGGAGCTACTTTAGTAGAACCAGAACCCTCTAAAGAAATTATATTTATGTATAAATTTATATTATATTACTCCAATTTATATTTTAAATATAGTCAAGGTATTTTACGCAAAAATAATTTAATCCGTTCTATTATTTTACGCCGTTATATTAAATTTATCCAAGATAGCCGATATGGTGTACCCATATGTCAAAATTTTCATAATGTGATTTACAAAAAAGAGTTAAAACGTTCTTTTGTCAATTATAATAGGTTTAAGGGTTTAAACTTAAATATAATTTCGGTCTATATTATTTTACGTCGAACTAATATATATGTTACTATTGTTAAAGATGGCAAAATAGCAAGAGTGTTTTCACCATGTTTATTTCGGCATATTCCTAAAAAAGGTAAAAAGAAGTCTATGTCTTTTTTTTATACAGTAAAACGTACTATAATGTTTATAACACGTTTTTTTTTTAACAAACAAAAAAAATATTTTTTAAAAATATTTTTTAAAGGTTTTCAAAAATTCAGACGACCGTTATTGTCTCGTTTTTTTTTCAATAAGCGTTTAAAGTCAAGATGTATTGGTATTCATAATATTGATTTTGAGCCTTTTAACGGTTGTAGATTACGTAAGAGTAAACGTATTCAAATTCGAGGTCAGAGAAAACAAGCAAAAAGGTTTTCTTTATAGACTAATTTTAAAATATAATATTACTTATAATTAAAAAGAATGTATTTATTATTAATAATTAATCCTTTACTTAATTCGTTATTTTCGTTATTGTTTGGTCGTTACATAGGTTCTAAAGGAACTATATTTTTAACAGTTTTTGGTATGTTCATTAATTTTGTATTATCAATTCTTGTTTTTTTTGAAGTAGCTTTATCATCTTGTCCAGTTTATATCAAAACATTTAGTTGGTTAAATTGTGAAATGCTTGATTTTAGTTGGGGATTTCTATTTGATACTTTAACTGTAGTTATGCTTGTAGTTGTTAATTGTGTATCATTAGTAGTACATTTATATTCTATTGATTATATGCGAACTGATCCTCATAAAGTTCGGTTTTTTTCTTATTTGTCCCTTTTTACATTTTTTATGCTTATTTTAGTAACAGCAGATAATTTTGTTCAAATGTTTGTAGGTTGGGAAGGTGTTGGGTTATGTTCTTATTTATTAATTAATTTTTGGCATACACGTATACAAGCTAACAAAGCGGCAATGAAAGCAGTTTTTATTAATCGTGTTGGTGATTTTGGTTTATTAATAGGTATTTTTTTAATTTTTTGGCAATTTAAAACTGTTAATTATTTAACAGTATTTTCTCTTGTAAATTATTATCATTTAAATTCGTTAAATTTTATCGTGCCTTTTTTTAATCTGGATATTTATTCATTAATCTGTATTTTTTTATTTATAGGTGTTATGGGTAAATCTGCACAGATAGGGTTACATACTTGGTTACCGGATGCAATGGAAGGTCCTACACCAGTTTCAGCTTTAATACACGCGGCTACTATGGTAACTGCAGGTGTTTTTTTATTAGCTCGTTGTTCGCCAATTTTTGAATATTCATCTTTTGTATTATCAGTTATTACTATTTTTGGTGCAATGACAGCTTTTTTTGCGTCAGCAACTGCACTTGTTCAAAATGATTTAATACGGGTTATTGCTTATTCAACTTGTAGTCAGTTAGGTTACATGGTATTTGCTTGTGGTACTTCCAATTATAATGTGGGTATATTCCACTTGTCCAATCATGCTTTTTTTAAGGCATTGCTTTTTTTAAGTGCAGGTTCGGTTATTCATGCTTTATCGGATGAGCAGGATATGAGAAAAATGGGTGGTCTTTTACGGATTGTACCTTATACTTATGCAACTATGTTTATAGGTTCTTTATCTTTAATGGGATTTCCGTTTATGGCTGGTTTTTATTCTAAAGATATAATTTTAGAGTTAGCTTTCAGTAAATTTATTTTAAGTTCTCATTTTGCTTACTGGTTAGGTGTAGTTTCAGCTTTTTTTACATCTTTTTATTCTATGAGGTTAGTTTATTTAACTTTTTGGAGTAAAACTAATTCTTTTCGTTATTCAATTCAGAATGCACATGATGTTTCTAAATTAACAGGATTTGCTTTAATTATATTAGTTTTTTGTAGTATATTTATAGGTTATTTAACTTCGGACATGGCAGTTGGGGTAGGAACAAATTTTTGGGGAAATTCTCTTATATGTTTACCTGAAAATTCAGATATTTTAAATGCGGAATTTTTACCTGTCTTTATTAAGTTAATTCCTGTTATATTTAGTTGTTTAGGTATGTCATGCTCGTTACTTGTTTACTGTATTCTAGATAAAAAATTAAAATTAGATTTTAAAAAATCCTATTTTGGTAATTTATTTTATACTTTTTTTTCGAAAAAATGGTTTTTTGATAAAATTTATAATGAGTTAGTTGGTCAATCTATTTTATATTCAGGTTATAGTCATACTTATATTATTATAGATCGTGGAATTTTAGAATTTTTAGGTCCTTATGGTATATCACGTTTAGTTTATAGTAAGTGTTTAAATATTAAAGGCTTTCATAGTGGGCTATTGTATCATTCATTATTATTTTATTTTTTAGGTCTGATATTATCTTTTTTTTTAATAGGTTTATGTCCTCAATTATTAGGGTTTATAGATATTAACTTTATTTTTATATTTTTAGTTATTTTTTTTATAACTTGTTATAAAAAGTTATAAAAAGCGGATATAGGTTAATGGTAAACTTCTTGACTTCCAATTAAGTATTACGGGTTCAAGTCCCGTTGTCCGTTATATTTATGGTTTCTGTAACAGTAGATAATATTAATATAAAAATTTCGTCTGAAAGTACAGTTTTAGAAGCATGTCATTTTGCTGGTGTTATTGTTCCTCGTTTCTGTTTTCATAAAAAATTATCAATTGCAGGTAATTGCCGTATGTGTATTGTGGAAATTGAAAAATTTCCTAAGCCTGTTTCTTCTTGTACTTTAAAAGTTACTAATGGTATGGTAGTGTTTACAAAAACACCTTTAGTTCGTAAAGCTCAAGAAACAGTTCTAGAATTTTTATTAATTAATCATCCTTTAGATTGTCCTATATGCGACCAAGGTGGTGAGTGTGATTTACAGGATCAATTAAATTTTTTTGGAAGTGATTCATCTAGATTTTTTAAATTAAAAAGGGGTGTGTCAGATAAAAATTGTGGACCTTTCGTTAAAACAATCATGACTCGTTGTATACATTGTACTCGATGTGTTAGATTTTTATCCGAAATTGGTGGTAGTAATAGTTTTGGTATGTTAGGGCGTAGTTCTAATGCTGAAATTGGTTTATATATTTCAGATAAATTACGGTCAGAGTTTTCTGGTAATGTTATAGATTTATGTCCTGTAGGAGCTTTAACTTCTAAACCTTATTCATTTAAGGGACGGTCATGGGAATTAATAAACTATAAAACTATTGATATTCTAGATTCAGTAAATTCAGATATCATTGTTAGTTTAAAAGGTTTCGAAGTCTTAAGGATTTTACCATGTTTTTCTAAATATAATACATCTGAATGGATATCTGATAAAACTAGATTTTTTTATGATTCTTTTGATTTTTTTAGAATTAAAAAATGTTGGTCTAAAAAGTCTAATAGTTTTATTAGTTGGTCATCTTCTCTAAAATTAATTCATTCTTTATTAGAAAATTGTTTAAAAAAAAAAAAAACTTTAGGTTTTTTTTTAGGTTCATTAGTTGATTTAGAAACCATAATGTTATCTAAATATTTAGCTAATTATTTAGGTTCTTCAGATATTTATAGTGATTATAATGTCGGAACTTCATCTAATTTAGATTTTCGTTCTAATTACTCTTTTACTTCATTTGAAGATCTAAAAAAATCTGATTTATGTTTAATTATAGGTTCTGATTTACGTAGCGAATCTCCAACTTTAAATTTACTTTTAAAAAAACAGGTTACTGAAGGTTTATTAACCGTTGGTTATATTGGTCCTTCAACTGATTTAACTTATTGTTCAAATCATTTAGGTCTAGGTATTGATTCGTTAGTTTCTTTATTAGAGGGTAAACATCCTTTTTCTAAGTTTTTGAAAAAATCTAAAAATCCTCATATTATATTAGGGGAGAAATTTAATTCAGGTAATATATCAAATTTAGTTTATAGGTTAGTAGAATCAGGTTTTATAAATAATTTAAAGCGTAATAATATACATATATTACGTTCTAAATCTAGTAGTATTGGATTAAGCGAATTAGGTTTAAATAGTTTAACAAGTTCAAAACAATTTGAAGTATTATTTTTAATTGGTATCAACGATTTAAAGCCTTATAGGTTAGCTAATCCTAATGCATTTATCATATATATAGGTAGTCATTATAGTGTTTTTAATTTAGAAATGTCTGATTTAATTTTACCTTCTTCTATTTTTTTAGAAAAAGATTTTAAAGTTATTAATTTAGAAAATATAGTTAAAGAAAATAAATCATTACGTAAGATTTCAGGTGATATACGATCTGAGTGTTTTTTACTTTTAGTTATTATTTCTTTATTTAATGATAAATTAAATAATTTAAATTTAAAAAAAGTAAAGTTATTTAATTCTTTATTTGGTATAGATTATCCTTTTATTTTTAAAAAAGATTTTAAACTTTCTGAGTTTAATATCCATAAAGATGAAAAGTTTTTAATTCGGAAAGAAGTTTTTTATCGGAGTATTTTTAATTTTTACCAAGATAATTATTTAACTCGATCTTCTAAAAATTTCAAGTTTTGTTTAGATAATTTAAAACAAGTCAAATTTAAAAAAAATAATGTTATTTAATTTTTGTTTAGTTTCGTTACTTAAAAGTTTAAGTTTATTACTTCTGTTATTAATAACAGTTGCTTTTTTTGTTTTGGTAGAACGTAAAGTATTAGGTTCCGTTCAGCGTCGTAGAGGACCTAATGTAATAGGTATATTTGGTTTATTACAATCATTTGCAGATGGTTTTAAACTTATATTAAAAGAAACTATTATTCCAAGTAATAGTAATGCTTTGATTTTTATTTTTTCACCAATTTTTACTTTTTTAATTAGTTTATTAGGTTGGGTTGTAATACCTTTTGGTATTGGTGGTGTTATCGTAAATTTAGATTTAGGTATTTTATATTTTTTTGCAATATCTTCATTGGGTGTTTATAGTATTATTATGGCAGGTTGGTCGAGTAATTCTAAATATGCATTTTTAGGTTCGATACGTTCTGCTGCTCAGATGATTTCTTATGAAATAAGTATGGGTTTTGTTTTAATTACAGTTTTTATTTGTGCAGGTTCTTTAAACTTGACATCCATAGTATTAGCTCAAGAAGGTATTTGGTATGTTTTTCCTTTATTACCAATGTTTATAGTTTTTTTTGTTTCTGCTTTAGCAGAAACAAATCGTCATCCGTTTGATTTACCTGAAGCAGAAGCGGAGTTAGTTTCTGGGTATAATGTGGAGTATTCAGCATCAGGATTTGCTTTATTTTTTTTAGGAGAGTATAGTAATATTTTATTAATGGGTGCAGTTATTTCAATATTATTTTTAGGTGGTTGGTTACCTTTCTACGGTCTTAGTATTATTCCATTTTTTTTTTGGTTGCCAGTTAAAATTGTTTTTATTTCTTTTTTATTTATAATTATACGAGGTATTCTTCCTCGGTATCGTTATGATCAATTAATGGATATAGGTTGGAAAGTTTTTATACCTATTACTTTAGGTTGGTTAGTTTTTATTAGCGGTATATTAATTTCATTTGAAATGTTACCTAATTTTATTCAATTATAATTGTATATTTAGTAACTTTTAATTTTTAGTGGTAATAGTGATTATTATCAAATTTCATCAAAATATTTAAATATATTTTTTGTTAAAAAAAAAATGATAGATAAATTATTTCTTTGTTGTTTATTTTTATTTGTTTTATCTTTATTAGGTATAATCCTAAATCGAAAAAATCTTATTGTTACTTTAATATGTATTGAAATGGCTTTATTAGCAGTTAATTTAAATTTTATAGTACATTCTGTTGATTTAGATGATATTTTAGGACAAGTTTATGCTTTATGTATAATTGCTTTAGGTGCAGCAGAATCAGCATTAGGTTTAGCTATTTTAATTTGTTTATTCAAAGTTCGAGGAGATATGACTTTACATTCGGCTATTTTACTTAAACATTAATTATGTACAGCAATAGTTATTCTAAATTTATTAAATATTCTAATTTAAATGAAATATCTAAATTTGCTAATTTTAATAATCTTTTTTTATTAAGTAATGTTAAAAAGATTACGGTATGGTTTAGTGTAGATTTATCTCGTGAAAAATCACGTCTATTGTATTATTCAAAAGGTTTATTAGGTACATTTTTAATTTATCTAATTACAAATAAATACCCTGTTGTTAAAACTTCTAAAGACCAACGTATATTATATATTGAATCTAATCTTATATCGGGTGATTTAACTTCTTTTTTAGAAAAGTTTTTAATTATTTATAATGCTAAACAGAGAAAAAATATCATTAAAACGTTAAAAATTGAAGGTAATTTAATACGTTTGTTGGTAACAGATTTAAATTTTTTTTCAGAATTACGTAGTTCGGTTATTTTATTTAGTTTAGTAGGGTGGTTACATATAGACATTTATTGTAAACATGAAGAGAATTATCGTAATTTAATATTTTTAGATAATTTATTTAAAAGTAGTTATTTAGTTTAATGATACAAAATCGAACAGTATTAAAAGTAATA
>Ga0115013_10001953_pt1 | contig 11662 bp, 14 predicted proteins | sample SouAtlMetagenome_2_FD_88686 | JGI IMG/M metagenome (GOLD analysis project Ga0115013, IMG submission 88686) | Marine eukaryotic phytoplankton communities from Atlantic Ocean - South Atlantic ANT15 Metagenome | ecosystem: Environmental > Aquatic > Marine > Oceanic | place: South Atlantic Ocean...
TCTTGTTTTTGTGGTTTGTGTGGTGTGTTGGGTGCTTTTTTTTTCGGTGTGTGTGTTTTGGGGGTGGGGGGGGGGGGGGGGGGGTACGTTTTGCTCTATCGCCCTGAAACAGCATTGCGCCTTGTGGCGTTGCTTGCCGTGCTTGTCTTTGCGTTTTTGCCGCAATTACAGGATATTATCATGCGCCTAGAGTTAAAACATGTGCAGGTCGGCTTTAATAGTCGCGGCGCGGAGCTGCAGGCCATATTGCAATTAGGGACGCGTGATCTGGGGCATTTCCTGTTTGGGCATGGCTGGGGCGCTTTGTTTGAAAATCCTGCCGTTGGTAAAATGCAGGTTGGCTATACGCATAATTTGTTTAGTTATTATTTTTTCAAAACGGGTTTGGTGGGCTTGGCGCTGCTTGTGATTTATTGGGGCGCGATATTCCGAGAGAATTTACGCCTCGTGCGGATTAACTTGCCGCTTGGCCTGTCACTCATGCTGCCGATTTTGATCTCAAGCTTTTTCTATGCCTCGCATAAAGCGTTTAGCTTTGGCCTACTTTTGTTGTTAGTTTGCGCGATTATGCGCCGCCGCGTCGATGCGCCATCTGCATCTACAGTTGAACAAGGCTGAATTTTGGTGTATTCAAATAACGCATAATAAATATACAAATGTGATAAGAGTAGAATGCAAAAACCATCTATCCTCTTTATAAATCGTGTTTATCCCCCCGTGCATGGCGCAACGGGGCGGATGCTGCGTGATTTGGCGGGGGCGTTTGTGCGTGATGGCTGGCATGTGACGGTGCTGACGGCAGGTGATAAAGCCGCAAAGTTCCAAGATGCACAGGGCGTGAACGTACAATGTGTGCGGGCGAATATGGCACGCAAAAACGCGATGGCTTATATGCTTGTTTGGGCAAAGCTTTTTTTCGCGGCGCTGTTTTTAAAAAAACATCAATTGGTGGTCAGTAAAACCGACCCGCCAATGCTTGTTTATTTAGGGCATTTAATCGCGGCAAAAATGGGCGCGTCACATATACATTGGTGTCAGGATGTTTATCCTGATTTATTCCCCGTCTTGCGTGTGCGCCTGCCGAAATTTGCTTATAATGTGATGAAGAAATTGCAGCTCAAAGCGCTGCTGAGATGTGAGCGCGTTGTTGTGATTGGGCGCTGTATGGCGCGCCATTTGATTAACAATAAAGTGCCCGCGCGTAAAATCAGCGTTATTCCAAACTGGCATAATCCAGGCCTTGATACGCGCGCGATTAAGGCAAGCCAAGATGCCGCCTCTGTCTTTGGTGGCAATACAGAATTTAAGAAGACCTTGTTTAATGATGACGCGCCAAAGTTCCGCGTGCTTTATGCTGGGAATTTAGGGTGGGCGCACCCGATACAAACGATACTCGGTGCGGCTTATTATTTAAATGCAGATTACCCTGAAATTGAATTTGTCTTTATTGGTGATGGCGTTGGGCATGGCCGCCTTGCCAAAGAACGTGCAAGATTAAACCTGAATAATATTCGCTTGCTGCCTTATCAGCCCGAAGAAAACTTGCGCGATGTGCTTGAAAGCGGCGATATTCACTTGGTTAGCCTGCGTGAGAGCGCTTGCGGTTTAGTTGTGCCATGTAAGGCTTATTCGGCAATGGCCGTGGCGCGCCCGCTGATTTTCTTGGGGCCAGAAAATTCGGAAATTGCGCGTTTGGTGAATGATTTTAAAACTGGCGAAGTCGTGCCGCAGGGGCAGGCGCGTCAGCTTGCCAAGGTTATACGCCATTACCGCCAGAACGGCGAAGCATGGTATAGCGCCCATAACGCCGCGGCGCAGACGGCGCTGCATATGCGCCCCGAAGAATCATATAATGCATGGTTAGAGCGCGCGCGCGAAGTTGTCGGCGATCAATTCTCCGCGCAGAACGTGCAAAAGAAAAAAAGCAGGGCGGCATAATGGGGTTAGATGTTTTAAATAAGGGGCATAATAGAACGCTGGGCGATATTCTCGCGCTGTTTTGGGCGGCGAAGCTTTATATTATCGGCTTTATGCTCGTGCTTGGCGGTCTTTCCATTTTGTGGTTGATGGCGCAGCCAAATTATTATCGTGCAACGATGCTGATTGGCCCAGTGGAACCGCTTTTTCATCGGCAGATAAGGCGCTTTATGAAGCGCAGGACGCTTATAGCGCCACGCCGATTTATAAAATGCAGCGCCGCGACAGCGCAATAGAATTTCAGCAGTTTTTAAAGGCAATGCGCAGTGAAGCGGTTGCATCCGCTGTGATCGCTAATACGCAGGATACTATGCCATATTTTGAAGCTGAGCATGACAAAGTTTTGCCGTGGCGTAAACGTTATCGCTTTGATGCTGCGTATAGTGAGGCTTTGCAGCTTTCTACAATTTTAAAAGACCGCGTTAATATTCAACCTGATGGCTTAACGCCTTTTTATCAGGTCAGTATTGTAATGGGGGATCGCGCGTTGGCGCTGCAGCTGCTATCTGCGCTTTTTACCAGATAAGTGATGCGCAAATGCGCGTGCAGGCCAGGAAAACGATTACAGGGCATATCGCGTATCTAAAACAGCGCGTAGCGGCAGAGCAAAACCGCGATTACCGTAAATTATTGGCAAGCTTAATCCTACAAGAAGAATATAGCCTGATGGTGCTACAAGCTGAAGGTGCTTTCGCGGCAAAAATTATTGAGCAGCCACATGTTTCGCCTTATGTCGTTTGGCCTAAGCCTTTTATGGCGTTTTGCGCTGCGGCGTTAATATCCTTTATGTTTGGCAGTGTCCTTTATGGTTATGTCGAAGGCTTAAAACAGCGTAAGGCGTAAGTTTATGGCGTCTATTCCCGTATCCGTCGTTATTTTGACAAAAAATGAACAGCGCCGCATTACGCAGACGATTGCGTGTTTGGATGGCTTTGATGATGTCTGGGTTGTTGATAGCCATAGCGATGATGAAACTGCCACGCTTGCCAAGGCGGCGGGGGCGCAAATTGTCAATTTTAACTGGGATGGTCAATATCCAAAGAAAAAGCAATGGGCGCTGGATCATATCGCGCTGCGTTATGATTGGGTGTTGCTGCTTGATGCGGATGAGCGGATGACGCCCGCTTTAAATGCCGAAATTCGCGCATTATTTAGCGCCGCGATGCCAGATGTGTGCGGCTATTTTCTTAAAGGCCTATATCGCGTTGGCGATCAAATTTTACGTTTTGGGCAGGTGAATAAGAAGCTCATGCTGTTTAACCGCCATGATTTTGTTTTTCCTGATGTCGGGGATCATGATTTTATTGGCGGCTGGGAAGTTGAAGGGCATTATCAGCCCATCCTGCGCGATCAAGCGCGCGCATCTGCTTTGCCGACATTAAAGGCTCCGCTTATCCATGATGCGTTTGATGATATGGCGGCGCTCTATAAACGTCATCAAGGTTATGCTTCGTGGGAAGCGTTGATGTGCCTGCATAAACGCTGGCCGCAAGACCCTTCGCCGTGGCGGCAGCGGCTAAAACGCATCTTCCGCGCACTGCCTTTGCGCTGGGGCATTGTTTTTCTCTATTCCTATATTCTTAAAGGCGGCATATGTGATGGGCGTGCGGGGCTTGCCTTTGCGCGCCAGCGTGCTTTATATTACAAAGACATTGCGCGTTATAAGCGCCGCTATAAGGCTGAGGCCAAGTAGAATTTTATAAATCTAAGGAAAGGTATTGCGCATGTCCGCATCCCCACAGTCCAAACCAGCTTTAATTCTTGGTGTGTTTTTATTTCTGGGGCTGTTTGCTCTTGGCGCTTTCGCTTATCAAGGGGCACATGATCTGAAGCAATATGAGCGCAGCGTTGTTGTTAAGGGGCTCTCAGAGCAAGTGCACCTCGCCGACCAAGTTATATGGCCGATTGGCTTTAGCGTTGCCGCAGAAACACTGCCGGAGCTTTATGGCGCTTTAGAGCGTGATGCTGATAAAGTAAGTGGTTATTTACAAAAGCAGGGCATCGCGGCAAAAAACATCACGATAGGGATGCCGCAAGTCAATGATAAATTAGCGGATCGTTATAATAATCAAGTCAATGACAAGCCCCGCTTTACTGCGCAGCAAACGGTTACGGTGTTTTCGCGTGATGTGGAAAAGGTGCGCAGCATTATGAGCGATATTTCATCCCTGGGTAAAACTGGCGTTGTTTTTGTCGCTAAAAATTACGAACAGCCCATTGAATATAGCTTTACTAAGCTGAATGACATCAAACCAGTAATGATTGAAGAGGCAACAACAAAGGCCCGCGAAGTCGCGGAGAAGTTTGCCGCCGATTCTTTTAGCAGTCTTGGTAAAATTAAACGCGCCTCGCAGGGCAATTTTTCGATTAATGCGCGTGATAAGAATAACCCGCAATTTAAAAGATTCGCGTTGTCAGCACTGTTGAATATTACTTGGTCGATTAAAAAGGTGCGTATATTATGCCTGAATTACCCGAAGTCGAAACCGTATGCCGCGGCATTGCCCCCTTTATTGAAGGGGCGATTCTTGAGCGCGTCGTTTTAAATAGGCCGAATCTGCGTATTCTTTTTCCTGATTTTATCCATGAGCGCTTGCAGGGGCTAAATGTGCGCCGCGTTGAACGGTTGGCGAAATATGTGCTGATCCATTTAAGCGACGGCAAAATTCTGGTTATTCATTTGGGCATGAGCGGTCAGGTGAAAATCGTGCAAGATTATAGTGCCTATAGTGAAATTAAACATGATCATATGATTTTGCACTTTAATGGGGGTAAGGCGCTTGTTTATAACGACCCGCGCCGTTTTGGCATGGTGATGTTGTTTGACGATGTGTCATCTCTACATGCTGACCCTGCTTTTGCCAAAATGGGCCCTGATCCGCTCGGCGTAGATTTATCGGCTGATATATTAATGGAGCGCCTTGGGACGCGGCGCACATATATTAAGGCGGCGTTGTTAGATCAGCGTGTGGTTGCGGGGCTGGGCAATATATATGTTTGTGAAGCGCTGTTTATGGCGGGGATTCACCCGCAGCGCCGCGCCGAATCGTTAAATGTAAAAGAAGCAGATAAGCTGTATCATGCGATCGTTGAGGTGCTACAAAAAGCGATTAAGGCGGGTGGGTCTACATTAAAAGATTATCGCAGCGCCGATGGGAGGCTCGGCTATTTCCAAAATGAACTGCTTGTCTATGGGCGCGAAGAAGCACCTTGTTATCAATGCGGCAAAGCTGCTATAAGGCGTATAGTGCAATCAGGGCGGTCAACATTTTACTGCCCATCTTGTCAGGCTGATAAGGCCGCGGCGACAAAATGAAGGATTTTTTTATGAAGATGCATGGTTTGCTTGGCGCAGTTATGGCGCTGTCATTATTGGTTTTTAGCGCAGAGTCCGCGTTTGCCGAAGCCAAATTCTTTTCTATTATGCCTGATGTGCCTGTTGCGAGCGGCTTTGTTGAACTTACCGATTCTATATTGATGTTTGATAAGCCAGAAGGGCGCTTGCTTGATTTTTCGGCGCAGGGCATCTCTCCGCTTGCCTGTCAGGGGGTATTAGGTTTTTATGGGCAAACACTACCCCATTTGGGGTGGCGTGCGCGTAAGGGCGGATTTGTGCGCGAAGGGGAGCGTTTAGAGATGCGTTTAGAGCAACAGGATACAAATTTCTGTGTGCTTCATTTCTCACTACGCCCTGAATAAGTGCTGGGTGAGAATTAAACCTTTAGTTGAGGATAAAATAAATATTTGATTTTTTATCGCTTAGGGCACAAAAAATTGGTTAGTTTTTCTTGACAAGCAGGGGATAAGTTGATTAAAACACTATCTCACGTAAACATAAAGGCGATGCATTTTGCCAAATGAAACGTAGCGGGACATTTATATTGCGTATGTGTTCGGCAGATAAAAATGAAAACAAAATTTAGAATTTGAGTGTCTTTTTGGGTGAACCGAAAAGAAGAAAAAAAAGGAAAACAAAATGGCTAACCATGCTTCTTCAAAAAAACGTATTCGCCGTAATAAAAAACGCGAAATAATTAACGGCGCACGTCGTAGCCGCGTACGTACTTTCATCAAGAAAATTGAACTTGCATTAGAAGCTGGTGACACAGTTGCCGCAGACGCAGCGCTTAAAGCAGCCCGTCCAGAAATTCAGCGCAGCGTTGCAAAAGGCGTGTTCCACAAAAACACAGCTTCGCGTAAAGTTTCACGTTTAAACAAACGTATTAAAGACGCTAAAGCAGCCGCTTAATTTTAATAAATTATAGCTTAAATTTCCGCATAGCTCCATGTTTTTCAATATGGGGCTATAGCTCTATGTGCTTGATTTGTAATATAAAAAACTTTAATTTTTTTACATTTTCTTGAAAAGTTAGCTTGCACTGAAAGTCAAAACTCGCTACTGTGACTTTATCAGCGATACAAAAACAAAACGATAAATCGCAGCAGAAATCTGACATAGATTTCAAGTGGTATTGAGAGTGTATTCTATCCTTATAAAGGGCATTTTATGAATGTCTATTTTATAAAGATTAGGAGTGCTGGCTTGGCCTGCATCCACGCAAGCAACTGATATTAAATGATTTTTTGGGGTTGTTGCTTGTGCATTTGAAGTTTCTTGATTGAGGGTGAACACCGTAAGCAGTTTGTGGCGGCGAACATCTAAGAAGCTAAAAAAATCGACATTTTTAAATGGTGTATAATGTGCAGTTTACCATCTGTGCAAACCCTTTTTTATGTCTTTTTTGTTCATTTTGTATGTGGGGCAGTTAAGTCGTATGTGTGTGAAATGTGCGTAGTGTACGTGTGTTTATAAAACGTAAAATTCTGCTGTTTCAACAGTGGCAGGCTACGCAGCATAAACCAAAAGAGTTTAACGCTTACAAAGTATATATGGAGACTAACAATATGAGCAAAGCGAGCAGCAATGTGATCCCTATGGAGACAACTTTTCAACAAGCTGATTCTTTCGAGCCAACAGCTGAGGTGCTAAAAGCATGGACGGCTGTATATAAAGACCTTCGAAATGAGTTTGGTGAAGCTGTATACCGTAGTTGGTTAAAACCTTTAACATTGCAGGCCTATTATCATGGCACGCTTGAAGTCTCTGTCCCAACTCGTTTTATGCGTGATTGGATTCAATCTCACTATGCTGAGCGTATTCTTGAAATGAGCATGGAGCGCAGCGTGGAGGTGAAACGCCTTGAGATTGTTGTCGTGCAAAACTCTGTTCCATTAGACGAAGAAGATGAAGAGATCCTTGCGCGTCCGAAGTCAAATATTAATGATTTGACGGCTGATTATGATCTTTCTTCCCCATTAGATCCGCGTTTTACTTTTGACAATTTTGTCGTGGGCAAAACAAATGCATTGGCACATGCCGCAGCGCGCCGCGTTGTTGAATGTGACAAAGTGCCATTTAACCCCTTATATATTTATGGCGGCGTTGGTATTGGTAAGACGCATTTAATGCACGCTATTGCGCACCAAATTCGCGCACAGGACCCTGAAAAAATCGTGATGTATTTGTCAGCAGAAAAATTCATGTACCAATTCGTACGTGCGCTGCGCGGCAAAGATACAATGAAGTTCAAAGAAATTTTCCGCTCTGTGGACGTATTGATGATGGATGATATTCAGTTCATTGCCGGTAAAGAAAGCACACAGGAAGAATTTTTCCATACTTTCAATGCATTGGTTGATTATAACAAGCAAATCATTATCTCTGCAGATAAAGCGCCAACGGAAATGGTTGGCATTGATGAGCGTCTACGTTCACGCCTTGCTTGGGGCTTGGTTGCAGATATTCAGCAATCATCTTACGAACTACGTTTAGATATTCTGCAATCAAAACGTGCACTTTTGCAGGCTGATATTCCTGATAGTGTTCTTGAATTCTTGGCGCTTAAAGTGACAAGCAATATTCGTGAACTTGAAGGTGCGCTTAACCGTATCGTTGCGCATAGTGATGTGTCTAAAAATCCAGTGACGCTTGAAAGCACACAAGATATTTTGCAAGACATGCTCCGTAGCCATGATCGCCGTATTACAATTGATGAAATTCAGCGTAAAGTGGCCGAACACTACAATATTAAGCTTTCAGACATGCATTCTTCACGCCGCGCACGTAATGTTGCTCGTCCACGTCAGATTGCGATGTATCTTGCGAAGCAGCTTACGGCGCGCTCATTGCCCGAAATTGGTCGTAAATTCGGCGGGCGTGACCATACAACAGTGATGCATGCTGTTCGTAAGATCGAAGAATTAATGGATGGCGATGCGAGCTTTGCAGAAGATGTGGAAGTCGTACGCCGCGCGCTTACTGGTTGATCTTAAGGGGTTAACTGACGCAATGGATTATCAAATTGATAATATATATACAGATGACGACAAAGCCCGCGTAGAAGCGGGCTTTGCGCGTTATGCCGTTGCTCATGATGTACCGGCGCGCGTCCGTAAAACATGGCTGTATCGTGATGATGCGGGGGCGTGTATTGCCTGCCTTGAAATGCATGTGGCGGGTCAGCAGGGGTATATCAAAACTCTATGGGTAGATGATGCGCATCGTGGGCAAGGCTTAGCGCAGAATTTGATGCGTGAAGTCGAGGGTTTCGCAAAAAGCGCTGCGCTGCATGATTTGTTCGTTGATACGTTCGCCTTTCAGGCGCCAGAATTTTACCTTAAATGTGGGTTTCATCGCATTGCAGAAGTCCCCGACTACATTGCGGGACACGCACGTATATTTTTGCGCAAGCAGATTTTAGCGAAGGGCTAGATCAGATATGCCCGATACGTTTGAGATGCAATCTGATTGGAATATTGTTATCGCCACCCCAGCACGGGCGGCAAGCAATATGACGGCTTACCACCGCGATCCGTTATATAAGGGCGGCGCATTGCGTCGTGCCTTTCAGGTCGCCGCTGTCAATTTTGATATCTATAAAATACATGATTTGAAAGACCCGCAGGGCCGTATCGTTGGGCTCGATTTATATACGCGCTCACCGCGTGATATATTTGATATGCTCGGCGCCGTCCATGAATTCACGCGTAATATTATTGGCGCAGCGCCAGAAATTGAAATCTGCGCCTTGACCGATGCCTCGCCGCAGGCGGTTTATTTTTAGCCACTGCATTAATGCAGTGAGAACGCCTTAAACTCAGCAATATCAACAATGTTATGTGCGCCTAATTCGCGGCAGATGGCGCGCGCGTCATCTTGTTTTAATTCATCTGGCATGATGCTGGCGAGCATGGGGCTGGATAGGATGGGGTTTTGTCCTTGCGCGTATTGATCTCCCAAAAGCAGCTTTGCGTAAAGGTCGATATAGAGGATATGTTCAATGCAGGCTTGCTTTTGCAAGTTGCGGCGCTGTTCTGGGTTAAATTCTTTGGCGGCTTTATCGATTGTGGCACCGTATTTTAGGGCGTGTTCGGTGGCAACGCCGGCATAGGCCTGCGTCACTGTACCGATTCTTTGCTCATTTTGCGGGTCAAAAAGCGCGTCAAAGGCGCTTTGTATGGCGGGGGTTTTTTCTATTTTGTCAGCCGCTGCATTCGAGAAATCCTCAAGCAGCGAAGCGATTATCGATAGATCTTCAATATTGAGGCTATCGTAATCGTAAAGCTGTGAAACTTTATAGCTTATATCTGTTGCTGTGGTCATAATCATTTGCCTCCCGCTGATATTTTGAATGAATATAACCCAAAACGTCCCTTATGCGCAATATATTTTCCGTAATTTCTTTTTCTTTTGAGTGAAATAAGTTTCGGGGATAACTCCCACGCCAGTAAATAAAAGGATTGGCAGCGTTTTATACTGTGGTAAATTTAGCGCACAGAACAAATTGATATCAGGATATACGCTATGAAATTTTCTATTGATCGCGCAGCACTATTAAGAGCCCTTAACCACGTTCAAAGCGTGGTCGAAAAAAGAAACACTATTCCAATACTTTCAAACGTATTGCTGCGCGCCGAAGATGGCGTATTATCAATGGCGACCACCGATATGGACCTTGAGATGAACGAAGCGGTTGCCGCTGATGTGAGCAAGACAGGTTCAACAACGGCGCCAGCACATACTTTGCATGACATCGTCCGTAAAATGCCTGATGGCACGAAGCTTGAACTTGAAGTCAGCGATGATGGCCATACCATGACTGTAAGTGGCGGGCGTTCAAATTTCCGCCTTGCTTGTTTGCCAATTAGCGACTTCCCAGAGCTTGGCCTTGGCGATTTGCCAACGACATTTACTGTTCCAGCCGCAGAATTGCGTGCCTTGATTGACCGCACAAAATTTGCAATGTCGACAGAAGAAACACGTTATTACCTTAACGGTATTTACCTGCACGCCGCTGACCAAGGCGGCATCCCTGTTTTGCGCGCTGTGGCAACTGATGGTCACCGTTTGGCACGCTTTGAAATGCCAATTCCTGATGGCGCAGGCGAAATGCCAGGCGTGATTATTCCGCGTAAGGCTGTCAACGAATTGCGTCGCCTACTGGAAGAAGCTGCGGATCAAATTGCGATCAGCCTTTCTGAAAACAAAATCCGTTTCGCGTTTGACCATATTGTACTGACTTCAAAATTGATTGATGGCACATTTCCTGATTATAACCGCGTTATCCCCGTTGGTAATGACAAGATGATCGAAGTTGATCCGAAAGTCTTTACATCGGCAATTGACCGCGTTTCAACGATTTCTGATGGTAAGTCGCGGGCGGTGAAAATTCAGCTTAACGGCAAAACAATGACATTATCTGCGAACTCAGCCGAATCAGGCAGCGCGACTGAAGATATAGAAGTGAACAGCGAAGTACAATCTATTGAAATTGGCTTTAACGCGAAATACTTGCTTGATATTACTTCGCAGGTTAGCGGCGATGGTTGCCGTATGGAAATGGCTGACCCTGCGTCGCCGACAATTATCCAAGACACGAGTGATGCTGCTGCGCTTTATGTGCTTATGCCGTTACGCGTTTAATTTATAGCTTTAAGGTTCGCCCGTTGTGGTTTATATCAAGCGTCTAACCTTAAGCAATTTTCGCAATTACAATACCGCCCGACTGGATGATTTGCAGTCGGGCGCTGTTATTTTTATTGGCCACAACGGAATTGGTAAAACTAATGTTTTAGAGGCCGTATCCTTGCTGAGCCCTGGGCGCGGGCTGCGTAGCGCTGCAGTGTCTGATTTTGTAAATCGGGCGCGCGCTGAAAGACCATGGGGCGTAAGTGCGGATTTCTTTGATGGCGATGTCTTTACCAAAATTGGTACAGGGACAACGCCTGAACAGCTAGAAAAACGCCAAGTACGAATCAATGGGGAAATGCAAAAGGGGCAAAACGCGCTTTCTGATTATATATCCTGCGTATGGCTCACCCCGCAAATGGATCGGCTGTTTATAGATAGCGCCTCGCATCGTCGCCGGTTTTTGGATCGGCTAATTTACGCCTTTGACCCTGCGCATACGGGGCGGCTTACACGCTATGAAAAAACTTTACGCCAGCGCAGTAAAATTTTAAAGGAACATGACACGCCAGACGCGCATTGGTGCGCAGCTCTCGAATCGCAAATGGCGGAATCTGCCGTAGCGATTGCCGCGGCGCGGATTGACTTTTGCGCAAGGCTGCAAGATGCCTGCGTACGTGCGCAAGAGTTAGATGGTGCGCATTTCCCCTTGGCGCA
>Ga0115013_10001955_pt1 | contig 11652 bp, 11 predicted proteins | sample SouAtlMetagenome_2_FD_88686 | JGI IMG/M metagenome (GOLD analysis project Ga0115013, IMG submission 88686) | Marine eukaryotic phytoplankton communities from Atlantic Ocean - South Atlantic ANT15 Metagenome | ecosystem: Environmental > Aquatic > Marine > Oceanic | place: South Atlantic Ocean...
AACATTAACAAATTTTGAATTATCTATGACTACTCCTTCTATAATTTATGACCAGGAGAGAATAGAATTAATGAAGTCCAAGGCCGAATTAGCTACAACTTTATTAGACCAAAAATTAGTACCATCTGATTGGATTTATCATAACATTTATCACTTTAGTGAAGACCAATATGATGAATATAGAGATCTAACCAGAGAAGATGCTAAGCGTAAATTTAGATTAGCTCAAATTGAAGCCGAAGGTAATGACCCAGTTGAAACAGGCAAATCATACGGAACACCACATGATTTAGCTTCATTATATGGTAAAGGTAGAATGTATTCTGAACCAGGTAATGTGCCCCAACCAGAAAAATATGCTGCTGATGATCCTAAATTAGGTAGACCTGTAGATTCAATAACATCTAAAGGTAAACAAAGTAATAACTTTGGTAAAGATCCATTAGGTGTAAAACGTATGAAAGATACTGATAAAAATGAAGGTGATGGGAGATCAATTAGTGAATTTGAGAGCCCTAAAGTTACTTATTTAAAAAATAAGGAAATGTTTAGTAAAATTAATAAAAAACGATTAGTTTTTGAAGAAAAAGAAAATGATAGCAACTTGCTTGATGAATCTCAACTAAAAAGCTAATATTTATAAATAAATATATTTTTGATGAAAATAAAACATTCAAAGTATAAGAATACAGGTATTCTTTTCGAGTTACTAGTCAGACAAATTACGGCGGATACATTAAAGGGGAATGAGTCTCCAGCTATTGATATCCTTAAAAAGTATTTTGTTAAAACTGGATTAGGAAGAGAATATAAACTGTATGAATCTATACTCAAATCTAAAGTAGTTAATGAATCTAGAGCAACTTTATTTATTAATACTACACTTGACAACTCTAAAAAATTTAATAGAGGAAGTTTAAGAAAACAAAAGTATAACCTAATTAATGAAATTAAAAATCATTATGATTTAAATACTTTCTTTAGTGCTAAAGTAAAAGATTATAAAGAATTAGCAGCATTATATACTTTAATAGAGGGTATAAATTCAGAAAAAGATACAGATACAAAACAATTAGTTAATAATAAAATTACTTTATTAGAATTTTTAACTAAACAAGAAGTATCTACTGAACAAAAAGATATAGTTTTAGAAGAGTTTTCTACATATGATAAAGATACAAGAATACTTACTTATAAAATTTTACTAGAAAAGTTTAATGACAAATATGATAATTTATCATCTGAACAAAAACAAGTATTAAAAGAATTTATAGAATCTGTAGAATCAACTCCGGGATTAAGAAAATTCTATAATTCTAAAATAAATGAATTAAAAGTTTCTTTAACTGAACATTCTAAAAATATTAAAGATAAAGTTATAAAAATTAAGATTAACGAAATATCAAAATTCCTAATTGAATTAGATAAAAATGATAAAGTAGGAGATAATAATTTAGTTGATTTGTTACAATATTATGAATTAGTAAAAGAAATAAAAGTAGCAAATGGGGTACAAATATAAGCTTAACGAAATGTCTAAAAAAGCATCTGTAGAAGATGCTGAAAAAGAATTAGGTATTCCTAAATCTAAATTTAAAATAGGACAAGTTACTATTAGTGATGATGGTACTACACAATCAACAATTACAAATATTGATCCAGACACAGGAGCAATTAGTTGGAAAATTAAACAATTACCGGGATTTGAAAAATTATATGATGAAGTAGATGACTTTGTTGATGTAGCTAAAAGAGTTTATCAAAAAACAAAAGAGGATAAAAAATTTAGAGAATTTTATGAGCAAGCTCGTAAAATAAGAAATTCCATTAGAACTCACCTTAGAAACGAATATCCAGATCAGTATAAAAGAATTGTTAATATTTCAGAAATTAATGAAAATGAAGAACCCAGTAATAAAGTAGAAGGCGCAGCTTTAATCCTTCCTAGAGGTAAAGAAGTTATTTTACAAGCTGAAGAACAAGATTATAAAAGAGGTTTATTAGTTGAATTAACTAATAAAGGTGGATATAAAATAAAATATTGGTATGGTGATGATGTTAAAGTATATCCTGCTGAAGTAGAAGTTGATGGAGAATCAATTAAAAAAGATGCTATAGAAGTGGACATTTTATTCCACCCAGAATTAGAAGAAGGCCATCATGAAGATAAAGATGTAGAAGAAATATCTATGTCAGGTGGCGCGGGTGCTTACCAAACACCATATGCTTTTAGATTACCCAAAAAGAAAAAAAAGAAAAAAGTTAACGAAGTAAAAGAAAATCCAGGGGCAACATTAGGACCAGGTCCAGCTGCTGGAGAAGATGGAGTATCCGATAATGCTTATGTAAAACAATTTAAATACCAACTAGTTCCTAAAAATAAAGATGGTACTTATGTACAAAAAGGATCAGGACTCGAAGTAAAAAAACTTTATTAATATGTATAAATATAGTATAGTAGAACAAGATGATAAAGCATCACAATATCAACAAGAACGTATTGATGCTTTTGATAAAATTGAAGCTAGACTAGATAGTATAAAGAAATTATTACGTCAAGCAAAGATAGAGACTGTAAAAACATATAGAGAACAGCCAAATACCTTTGCTGTAGTTAAACCTACAGATATGATTAATGATTTTTTAAAAGATATAGAAACACTATTAGAAAAATAATATGAAAACACTACAAGAACAATACAACCAAATCCAAAAAGGTGAAGGTCGTAAAGATTTATTTTTAAAAGAAGCTAAATCAAAATATCCAAATTTAGTTTCAAATCTTACTTCATTTAACGATGCTGAAAAAATCCTAAAAAGCAAAAACGTTATTAATGAGGAACTAGGTGGTGTAGTTACACTAAAACCTGTAAATACACTAACTTCAGAAGACTTTAACCCAAATAAAGAAGCTTGGGAAAATAAATTTGCAAATTACTTAGCTGAAGCGGGTAAAAAATCATTAAACCCTATCGTTAATACTGAAGTAGAAAAAAAAGAAAATGACAAAGCAGGTGATGAAAAAATTAAAGCTGAAGAAAAAGAAACAGCTAAAGAAGTAATTAATACTCAAGATAGAAATTATGATTATTCTCCTAAAGTAGATAACATTAATAATGTTAATGCTCAAGAAATGATGAATGGTGTATATTGTGAAATTAAAGCAGATCCAAATTTATCATTAGAAGAGGCACAAGCTAAAGCAATTAAAAATTTAGCTAAAGATTCTTTACATTATGTAAAAGAAGGACAATTTGGAGTTGAAGGATTAGGATACGAAGAACAAAAAGTAGAAGAAAGTAGTGGTAAAACATATGGTGGTAGTGGCTATAGTGATAAAGTAAAAGAAGGTAAAGCTGACATGGTACCAGTTAAAGAATCTAAAGAAGATAAATTAAAATCTTTAATTAAAGAATCATTAGGTGGTGTAGTTACTACAGGTAATCCAAATTCATTAGCAGCAATGTCAGGTGAAATTATCAAAAATATGATGAATGAAGATGAATGGCAACAACAAGTTGGTTCTCAATATCATAAAGATTTATATGCTGAAGAAAATAAAGAAGAAGATTTACCAATGGATGAAGCTGAAAAACCAGATTTTATAGATATTGATGGTGATGGAGACAAAGAAGAGTCTATGAAAAAAGCTGCTAAAGATAAAAAAGCTAAAAAACCTAAAAAAGAATCAATCGATTCTAAATTAGCTGAAATAGGAAAAGAAGGTGATATTGTTAAAATGGAAGCTCAATTAGACTATTTAAGCGAATTCATACAAGAAAAAGTTGATAGAGTTGCTTCAATTAATGAAGATGAAAATTTACAAGAATTAATTGATAAAGCTAAAATGAAACAAATGCAAAAAGAAATCAAGCTTTTAGAAAAGAAAAAAGCTAAGATGGAAAAATTGTATGAAAAAATGTGTGGGAAAAAATATGCTAGAAAAGAAATGGTTGATGAAGTTGAAGAAATAGATGAATCATTTGATGATCTAGTTGATAAAATTGAAGACCAGGGCAAATCAGAAGAAGATGCTAAAAAAATAGCTGGTGCCATTAATCGTGATTACGTAGGAAATTATAGAGATGAGTAAAAAACTATTAATAGAAACTCAAACCTTAAAATTCTCTCCTAAAACCATAAACGAAAACGTAAGTAAGGAGAATGGAAACATTGTCGTTGAAGGTATTTTAGCGACATGTGAGGTTAAAAATGGTAACGGTCGTTACTATGCTAGAGATTTATGGGAAAGAGAAATGGATAAATACCAATCTCTAATTAATGAAAGAAGATCATTAGGTGAATTAGACCACCCTGAATCTCAAGTTATAAACTTACAAAATGTTTCTCATGTAATTACAGATTGGAATTGGGATGGAGATAACGTAATGGGTAAAATAGAAATATTACCTACTCCATCAGGAAATATATTAAAAGAACTTATTAAAAGTGGTGTTACAGTAGGTGTATCATCAAGAGGTATGGGTTCACTAGAACAAAGAGGTGACATAATGGAAGTACAAGATGACTTTGAATTATTATGTTGGGATTTTGTTTCTACACCTTCCAACCCAGGTTCATTTATGGGTGTGTTACAAGAAGGCAAAAATAAAGTAATATATGATTATACAAAAGTAAATAGTTTAGTACATGAAATTCTTTGTTCAAAAGGGTCATGTCCTGTCTATTAATTTTTTTCGACTTTAATAAATATTCATATACGTATAATCGCAATACACCATCATTCTATATGGTGTGAATAATTAAAAAATTCTTATTACGATTCTTAAATAATCGTATTTCACAAACTAAATTTTGGGACAATGGCAACAAATAGAGATTTGTTAACAGACGCAATTGCTGACGCTAAAGCCGTAAAGGAAACAGCTATCGCAAATGCTAAACTTGCTCTTGAAGAAGCTTTTACACCATTCTTAAGAAATCAATTATCTGCTAAATTGCAGGAAATGGATAAAGATGAGAAAGAAGTAAAAGAAGAAAAAGAGGAAGTTGAAGAAATGGACGCTGTAAGCTGGAATGAGAAAAATAACCCAACTAGAAGTTCTTCAGTAACTTTAAAAGACCCTAAAAAGGTTGGAAAAGGTACTCCTGATTATGCAATTAATGAGGAAGAAGATCTAGATGAGGAAATTAATCTTGACGAGCTATTAGCCGAACTTGATGAAGCCAAAGAAGATTCTAAAAAAGGTAACAAAGAAGAGCAAAAACGTATGGAAGGCGCTATCAGAGATGACAGAGATCATATAAAAGATCTTGAAAAAGACATCAAAGATAACGAAAGAAAGCTTAAGAAATTAAAAGCTGACGAACCTAAAGACGTTAACGAAAATGCTCGTACTGATGCAGAAGAAGAAGGCTACAAAGATGGCATGAAAGACGAGAAAGAAGACATGAAAGAAGATGCTCGTACTGACGCAGAAGAAGAAGGTTACCTTGATGGAATGAAGGACGAAAAAGAAGACATGGAAGACAAGATGGACGACGAAGAAATCGATCTTGAAGATATGTCAGAAGACGACCTTAAAGGATTTATCGAGGATGTCATTAAAGACATGGTATCAGCTGGTGAAATTGAACCAGGTGATGAATTCGTTGAAGACGAAGTTGAAGTTGAAGACGTTGAAGACGTAGAAGTTGAAGACGACGTAGACGTAGATATCGAAATTGACGAAGCTAAGAAAAAAGAAGGTGAAGAAGTAAAAGAAGCAGAAGAATTAGACGAAAAAATGTCTAATCCAGACCAACGTAGAAAGTACAAAAAAGAATCCCCAGCGGAAGAACGTACTGAAGACGATGCTAAAGGTGGAGATGACGAAGATAAATTAGGAGAAGCATTAGCTGCAATAGATGAGCTAAAAGCTGAACTTAATGAAGTCAATCTTTTAAATGCTAAATTACTTTACACTAATAAAATTTTCAAAGCTAAAAATTTAAATGAAGGCAAGAAAGTTAAAGTGTTAAAAGCATTTGACAAAGCGAAGAATGTAGCACAAGCTAAAACTATCTATGAAACATTAAACGAAGGTTTACTTGATAAATCATCAATTAATGAAAATAGAATCAAAGGTTCAGCTTCTAAAGCTACAGGTTTAGAACCTAAAAGTTCAAAACAACCTATCATCGAGTCTAATGATGTTTATAACAGAATGAGAAAACTTGCTGGATTATTGTAAAATTATTATTAACGATTATTTAAAATTATTAAAATGAGCTTAAATCAACTATTAGAAAGTGCTAACTCATATCAAAACATGCAGTCAGATGCTGCAAAGTTAGCAGGAAAATGGGAGAAAACAGGTCTTTTAGAAGGTTTAGATGGTTCTCATAAAAACAATATGGGAATTATCTTAGAAAATCAAGCAAAACAACTTGTTGTTGAGTCTTCACAAACTGGTGGAGGAGCTGCTTCAAGTGGTACATTTAGTTCACAAACTGCTGTTAACGTCGGTGGTCAGTGGGCAGGTGTTGCTTTACCTTTGGTAAGAAAAGTATTTGGACAGATCGCTTCAAAAGAATTTGTTAGCGTTCAACCAATGAACTTACCTTCAGGACTAGTATTCTTCTTAGACTTCCAATATGGAAGTGACAAGAACCCTTTTGCAAGTGGTTCTTCATTATATGGTAACACAAATCAAGCTTCAGCTCCTTTCGGGAACGACAGTAATGGCGGTCTTTACGGGTCTGGTAGATTTGGTTACTCAATTGCAAATACGCAATCAATCGCTGTTTCAGCTTCTAACGTAGCAACTGCTACATTAGCTGATATGGATTATGATTCAGATTATTCATCATCTTCAGGATTCCCTACGTATTACAGAATCGCTGTACCAACTGCTTCTCTAGATTTCCTAGATACAGAAGGTGTTAAAGCATTCCAAATCGTAACTGGATCTGATGCTGGATTCTCTTCAGGTAGTCTTCCAGGTATTCAATTATCACAATTTACTAATTATAGAGGTGGCGAACACGTACACTTTATGATAAGTAAATCTTTTGGTAGTTTAGATGGAGATTCTACATTTACTGTTGCTTATCAGTTACAACCAACTGATCAGTACAGAGGTGATTTCGAAGATGGTAACCCAGAGCCTAACAGCTTAAACTCACCATCTATCTCAATCCCAGAAATCAACGTACAGATGAAATCATCTGCTATCGTAGCTAAAACTAGAAAATTAAAAGCTGTTTGGACGCCTGAGTTCGCTCAAGATCTTAACGCTTACCATGCTCTAGATGCTGAAGCAGAATTGACTTCTATCTTAAGTGAGTACATTTCATTAGAAATTGACTTAGAAATCTTAGACATGCTAATTAACGCTGCTGCTGCAGGTAATGAAGTATGGTCAGCTGAGAACAATGTAAGTATTACAAGTACTGCTGGTGCTCAATCTAACCTAGGATTCTACAACTCTCAAGGACAGTGGTTCCAAACTTTAGGAACTAAAATCCAAAAATTAAGTAACATCATTCACCAGAAAACCCTTAGAGGTGGAGCTAACTTCTTAGTATGTTCTCCAACTGTAGGTACTATCTTAGAAAGTATCCCAGGATTTGCTGCTGACACTGATGGAGATGCTGCTAAAGCAACTTACGCTTTTGGTGTTCAGAAAGTTGGTCAATTAAATGGTAGATATAAAGTTTATAAGAACCCTTATATGAAATCTAATACAATCCTATTAGGATTTAGAGGATCTCAGTTCTTAGAAACTGGTGCGGTATTTGCTCCATATATTCCATTAATTATGACTCCATTAGTATATGATCCAAATACCTTTACACCAAGAAAAGGTCTATTGACGAGATATGCTAAGAAAATGGTAAGACCAGAATTCTATGGTACAATTGACGTTGCTGGATTAAATACTTTATAATAAGTAATTAGTTTAGATCAATCAGATCAATAAAATTAGGCCGAACTAACGTTCGGCCTTTTTTTTTTCATATTTATAATAAAATAGTTTACTATGAATATACCAATTTATGATGGTTGCCCTATATGGACAGATAAAGCTGTGCCTTTTGGGTTTTATAATTCACAAGCTGATTTCCAATCTGATGCAGTTAAAGTAGCTAAATTTTGTGCTTCAAGATTAGGTTACCCTTTAGTAGATGTTGAATTACAATCAGGGTCATTTTTTACAGCATTTGAAGAAGCTGTTACCACATATGGTAATGAATTATACGCGTATAAAATACGAGATAATCAATTATCACTCGAGGGATTAACCACTGGGTCAAACTTAAATCAAGCGCTTATAACACCGAGCTTTGAACCAATTGTAAGATTGACAGAACAATATGGTGAAGAAGCAGGTACAGGAGGTAATGTAACTTATTATTCAGGTTCTTTTAACTTAACATCAAGCCAACAAGATTATTCATTTCAAACTTTTATGACTCAAAGTGGTTATACAGGTTCAGAATATCAACATGGTATAGAAGTAAAAAGAGTATTTTATCAAGAACCTTATCCAGCATCAGCAAGATATTTAGATCCTTATAATGGATTTGGATTTGGAGGAGTATTAGCAGCTGGTGTAGTTGGTATAGGTGGATTTGGAGATGGTTTAGGATATTTAATGGCTCCATTAAATTATGACATACAAGTAATACAACAAATTGAAATGAACCAAACGATTAGATTAAATAACTATTCATTTGAAATCAGGAATGATAAATTAAGAATATTTCCAATACCTAATTTTGGAGAAGAAGGAAATCCTGACCAACCACCTAAAATTTGGTTTGAATATATTTTAAGAGATGAAAGAATATCTAGTAGTGTAAAACAAACTCCAGATAGAGTTACTAATGTTTCAAATGCTCCTTTTGAAAACCCTAATTATGATTATATTAATTCAGTAGGTAGACAATGGATATTTGAATACACTTTAGCATTATCAAAAGAAGTATTAGGTTACGTAAGAGGTAAGTATAGTACAATTCCTATTCCTAACGCTGACGTAACATTAAACCAATCAGATTTAATAGCAGCAGCTACAGCTGAAAAAACTGCATTAATAGAAAGATTAAGAGCGTATTTTGATGAAACTTCAAGAATGGCTTCTTTAGAAAGAAGAGCAAATGAAGCAGACTCTAAAATGAAAGAATTACAACAAGTCCCTTGGACTATTTTTATAGGATAATATGGCAATGTATACAGGAGTCAGAGATTGGTCTCTGATGCGACATTTAAATAGAGAGGTTATGGGTAATATTATTACCCAACAAGCAGCTGTCTACCAGTTTAGATTAGAAGAAACTAAAGTTAATATCTATGGTGAAGCAGCTGAAGAAAAGTATTATAACGGTCCTTTCTTATTTAATGTATTAATAGATAGAGGAGATCAAGAATTTGATTTAAATGAAGAAGGAGTACAATTTAATCAACCTATTAGTTTTTTCTTCTTAAGGGATGATTTAGTAGAAAAAGATGTTGTTCCAAGAGTAGGAGATATTATCTTATATCAAGAAGGATATTATGGGGTACAAAGTACAATTGCTAACCAATATTGGGGAGGTAAAAATCCTCAATATCCTAATAATGACAGTGATGGTACTCCTAACCCACTTAATCCTGGATTAGATAAATTTGGTAATAATGTTTCAATTTTAGTATCAACATATTATATACCAGCAGATAAAGTAGCAATTTCACCATATCAAGAAAGAATGTAATGGCAAAACCAAGAAAACCAATACCAAAGTATCAATTAACTTTAAGCCAAAATAAACATCAAGCTTTTAGAGGTATAGAAGATCAAGGGATTCAAACTAATCCTAATAAAGCTAATATGCCTGTAAATCCTAATTATGATGAAACAGGTATTCCTATTAATAGGTCTGCTCAAATGAGTTTTAAAGATGATAATACTAAACAATATTCAGTTGGTATTAAAGATATTGATGAAGCTATATTTTTTTATTTTGAAAATAAAATAGCCCCATTTGTATATCAAAATGGACAACGTAGAAATGTACCGGTAATATATGGTGCTCCTGAAAGATGGAAATCATTTCAAAGAGATGGTTATTATAGAGATAAAGAAGGTGCTATTATGTTACCTATTATAGTAATTAAAAGAGATTCTTTAGCTAAAGATAGAACAGTAGCAAATAAACTAGATGCTAATTCTCCTAATTTATATGGTAAATGGTCTAAACAATATAGCCCAAAGAATTTTTATAGTAATTTTGCTACATTAAATAATAGAAAACCTGTAGAAAAATTTCATGTAGTTGCTCAACCAGATTATGTTACTATGGAATATAGCTGTTTGATTCAAACTTATTACATGGAACAATTAAATAAAATTATTGAAGCATGTGAATACGCGTCAGATGCTTATTGGGGTAATCCTGAAAGATTTCAATTTAGAGCATTTATAGATCAATTTACAACTGCTACTGAATTAACTCAGGGTAGAGATAGATTAGTTACAGGTACTTTTAATATAAGATTAAGAGGATACATACTACCAGATACAATTCAACGAGAATTAAACGCTACTAAAGTTTATAATTCAAAAGCTAAAGTTACTATAGGAATGGAAACAGTAAGTAATATAGAAGATGCAAATCAACCTATAAAAAATCCTACTGATGATCATAGAAAAAGAGATAATAAAGATTTACAATAGTTGTGTTTTTAAAATAGTTTATATATATTTATAACCAACAAAAATTTATTGACTTATGGAAAATAAAAAGTTATCAACCGAAGAAGTTGCAACATTAAAAAACTATCAAGATATAACAAACGAGATAGTAGGAGGATTAGGACAGATCAGATTACAAACTGAACTGTTAGAACAAAAAGAAGAACAATTATTAGAAAGATTCAAAGATCTACAAAAAGACCAAATAACTACCGCTGAAGAATTAACAAAAAAATATGGTGACGGTAATTTGGATATAGAAAAGGGAGAATTTATTCCATCAAAGTAGTTTTTTGAAATAATTTTTAATATTTATAATAAAATAAACAATTATAATTATATAAGCAATGGCAGAAACATTAATATCTCCAGGTGTATTAGCAAGAGAAAATGATCAGTCGTTTATTGGTTCAAGACCAGTCACGTTTGGTGCTGCAGTAATTGGTGCAGCAGTTAAAGGACCGGTTGGTATTCCAACAGCGGTTTCATCATTTTCACAATATGAAGCTATTTTTGGTGGATCGGTAGAAAGCGGCTCACAATATTACACTTATCTTAACTCAATCGCGGCAAGAAATTATTTTGCAAATGGTGGTGAATCATTAATAGTAACTAGAGTAGTTACAGGTTCATTTACATCAGCATTTACTTCAGGTAGTGCAGCAGGTCCAAACGGAAGTGGTATCATGGCTAACGCTTGGCAAGATTCAGCAGCAGATCAATATCAAAAACAATCATTTGTATTAAAAACAATTTCTGAAGGTGAAATTATGAATTCATCAGGTTCAGAAACTGCAAATGGTTCATTAGAAAGTGGATCAGCTGATAATTTAAGATGGGAAGTTGCTTCAGTAAATACATCATCAGGACAATTTTCATTGTTAATCAGAAGAGGAAATGATATAGCTAACCAAAAAGCTATCCTAGAAACTTATAATAACTTATCAATGGATCCTACAGCTCCAAACTACAT
>Ga0115013_10001957_pt1 | contig 11646 bp, 11 predicted proteins | sample SouAtlMetagenome_2_FD_88686 | JGI IMG/M metagenome (GOLD analysis project Ga0115013, IMG submission 88686) | Marine eukaryotic phytoplankton communities from Atlantic Ocean - South Atlantic ANT15 Metagenome | ecosystem: Environmental > Aquatic > Marine > Oceanic | place: South Atlantic Ocean...
AAGATAAGTTATAAATTAGGCATACAATTGATATTAATCCCCATAAATTTTAATACATAAAAAATAGATTTTTATCAAAAGTATTTTCATACAGCAATATAATATAATTCAAGAATTACTATTCCTACAATTTCAGATAACGCAAACAAATTAGCATTTATTCTTCTTTTAATTGGAGTACTCGTTTATTACGGGTTAGTTATTAGTGGTAATAATCCTTTATAAAATAGTGTAATTTTTATATCTATTGGATTAAAGATAGTACTAAAGAATTTCATATAAGAAAATTATTGGCAATTGGTATAAACTAATAAGCAATTAACTCTTTTTTATGAAACTTGAGTCGATTTTAAAATCAGATAATAGTCCCACACAAAATGGGGTTGGTAAGAAGTTTTTAATAATTTCTATATCATTTACAGTAATACTAAATCTATCAGTTGCTATTTGGTTTTTTATATACGTACAAAACAACGGTTTAGATAAATTCTTGATTAAATGAAAAGTTTTCTGCTTCCAGTAATAGTTCTAATAGGTATTATTTATGGTTGTGGTTTATTTTGGCTACTTTGGCATTAAGAAATTGTTGAGAATCCTTAATTAAAATTGAGAGAAGATTTAAAATAAGTGTAATTTAAGTATTTTTTTCAAAGCTTTTGTATTTTCTTTTAGCTGAAATCATACAACCTATAAATTGTATTTTATTTTCGGAAGAAGTCCCAAGTATTTCCATTGTTTTATCTGAAAGACGATCTAATTCGTTAAGTGGAATTCTTATATCTGATAATGATATTAAAGGCAATTTTTTTACACATAAACCCACGATAGAAGAGTCTTCAAGATGGAGTTTTAAAAAAGAAAATATTAAATTCAGGGGAGAAGCAATACTCTTAAAGAATAATGAGATATGGCATCCTTACCAAACCAAAATAAAATCCCATGAAGTGAATAAAGTTCTTTTTTCTGGATTGTCTTCGAAACTATCAAAGATCAATAATGAAAAAAGATTACTCCAGGCGACTTCTGGTTTCTTTAAAATTGGTAATGGATGTCATGGAGGAAGAATTAAAAAGGTTTAGGGGTTTATCGAAAATACATAACTTTTCTTAAAAGAGAATCCAAATTTATAAATAAGCATTTAAATATTTTTGAAATAATAATTTGTAGACTTATTGTTTTTTTTTTTTAAGTCACTAAATTAAAAGTTAAATATTATTTTTAAAAGATGTCAGATAATTGCGAAGTAAAGTGGCAACCGACTAAAGATCAGATAGATAATGTAATCTTGCCTGCTTACACAGAAATGGCAAAACAAAGTGTTGTTTACATCCAAGAGTTTGGATGCCCTCCTGAATATGTTGCCGATATGCTGAGAGACATAGCTGATGCACTAATTTCAATTCATCCAGAATCTGAGAGTGATTATTCTTGTTGTAAATAAATAAGATTTAAAAAAATTTTCAAGAAGCCTATATTAGTTTCCTTGTTCGCCAAAATTATAAGATGGCGACGTATCTTGACTTTTTATTTTGACCCCATTGACTACTCTGCTAGAAATATTTTTCAATTCACTTCCTGTAAATTCAAATCCTGAATCATTCGCGATTTTAGCAATCTCATCAGCTGTTCCAACACTCAAAACCTGATCTCGAAGAATGCTATTTTTTTGAATTTCAATTAAAAATTTTTTTATTTGATCTTCAGACACTATGGATAATTTAAATTTAGAAAATATAACTTTATATTAAAAGTAACCTTTACCAAGGTAAAGAACTTTTTTTGAATAAGTCCAATATTGTTGAAAGAAGTATAATTTTTATCTTTTTTAAGTAAATATTTTATTCTTGTCTCTAATAGAAAATTAATTAGTTAAATTCAAATTTTATTCTTTATTAATATGATTGAAGCATTAGTCTATTTACTAATAGGAAAATTTCAGGAAAATTAAGTAAATAACTAAATATGGAATCATCACAACAGTTAACCTTAATAGCCTTAGGATTACTTATCGTAATCTTTGCTGGAACATTAGCTCTTAGACTTGGTATAAGCTTAAGGAATTAAATTAAAAATGTTATTCAAGTCTTTATTCCCTTTTATAATTGGTTTAACAGTGTGGATATATGGCACTGTAATATTAGTCAATAAACTCTTATTATCAATTTCGAATAGCAAGATTTCTGATGATATATAAGAATAATAAATCGCGGTTTTTTTATAACTTAAAATTAATTTGTACTTTAATAAGCAACAATAGAAACAGGAAAAGCTGAGAAATTTTAATACAAAATTTTAAAAAACTGTTAGAAATAATTTAATTATTTTGGGATAAATGTCCTTAGCTATTTATTTGATTCCGATTTTTATTTTCGGTTCAATTTTTATTTTCAGATTAGTTAACGATGTTTTGAAGAAGAACAAAAATGAGAAGAAAAATAAAAATTAGATAATAAATTATCAATAAAGTCTAAAATTAAAAAACATTTTCAACTTAATTTCTCTATAGTCCATCTATATCCTCCGTTTCTATTACTTTCCCGATAACAGATCCCAATTAAATCACCATTTTTTCGTCGTAAAGAACACTCTATACCGTCCTGAGTTTTATAGAAACTTGATGAGTTTGGACAAATCTGTTCTCCTTCTTGATACATTCTTTCAATTATTAATGCCCATACTTCTTTTAACTCACTATCTTCATCTGTATTAAAGTACATTTACTTTTTTTTAGATAATATAAATCCAAACAGTATCTTAATATTTTATTTTTTACTAAAGTCTATTTCATTATCTACATTCATAAATGATACAAGTTACTTAATAATATGAAAAATAGATATAACTGAGCAGCATTGGGTATCTTGAATTAATGCCTTTAGATATCTAAGTAAATTTCAATTAAGTTTTCAAATGAAAAATTACAAACCTTACCAAACTAAAAAGTCGTACAATCACAAATATCATAAAGTTTGATTTAAACATGAATGGATTTGGAGAACAGAATAAATCGAAAAGAAAAAAAGTAAGCTACTTAAGAAGTAAAAAATATCATCATCAAATACTTCTTAAAGCACTTAAATTCCATTCAGAGGGAAATACCCTTGAGGCAGCAAAATATTATGAATATTTAATTGAAAATAGATCTCAAAATGAGAGTGTTTTCAATAATTATGGAATGATCTTGATCAATCTTGGCAAATTAAAAGAAGCCGAATTATATATTCGTAAAGCAATTGAACTCAATCCTAACGATCCAATATCATATTTAAATCTAGGAGGTATTTTTAAAGATCTTGGCAAATTAAAGGAAGCCGAATTATATATTCATAAAGCAATTGAACTGAATCCTAGCGATCCAATATCATATTCAAATCTAGGGGGTATTCTAAAAGATCTTGGCAAATTAAAAGAAGCCGAATTATATATTAATAAAGCAATTAAACTTAATCCTGATTTCGGCCAAGCTTATTATAATATGGGTTGCGTTTTGGAAGACCTAGGCAAATTATATGATGCTATAAACTTCTTTAAGAAATCTATAAAATTGAATCCCCAAGATTCAGATGCTAAATGGCATTTAATCACTTGCAAGGGTAAAATCTGTGACTGGAGTGATCAAAAGACTCAAAATCTTTGGCTAGAAAAGATTGGAATTGAAGGATCTCATACCCAACCATTAGGTTTATTTTACTATGAGGATGATCCGTTAAAAGATTTACTAAGAGCAAAGAATTTATATAAGAAAAAATACTACAGACAATCAAAGAGCATTCACCCATTAAACAACAAAAAAATTTGTATAGGTTATTTCTCTGCCGATTTCAGAGCGCATCCGGTTATGTATTTACTTACATCAATACTTAAGTTGCATGATAAATCTAAATTTAAGATATATTTATACTCATTCGTTCCAAAAGAAGACGAATATACTGAGATTGCCAAGAAATCTGGATGCACTTTTAAGGATATAAAAAGATTAAATGATGATGAGGTTGTTGATTTAGTTAGAAATGATAAGTTAGATATTGCTATTGATCTTATGGGTTATACAGAAAATAACAGAGCAAGTATATTTGCATACAGAGTTGCTCCAATCCAAATTAATTATCTTGGATATCCTGGAACTCTTGGTGCTGAATCTATTGACTATATTATCGCCGACGAAATTATAATTCCCAAAGAATTTGAGAAATTTTATACTGAAAATATTATAAGAATGCCTAGCTGTTATCAATGTAATGATAATAAAAAAGAAATCTGTCAGGAAAGTATTTCTAGGAAACAATTTAATCTTCCCGAAAAAGGATTTGTATTTACTTCTTTCTGTGCTAATAAAAAAATCACTCCAAATGAATTTAATATTTGGATGAGATTACTTTCACAAATAAAAGGAAGTGTACTTTGGTTAGATGGATCTAATAAATATGCTATAGATAACTTACTCATGGAAGCAGAAAAAAGGAATATAGATCCAAAAAGATTAGTCTTTGCCAAAAAATTACCGTTATTAAAAAAACATCTTGCAAGATATTCGCTTGGTGATTTAGGACTTGATACATTTAACTTCAATGGACACACAACAACTTCTGATGCTCTATGGTCAGGTTTACCAGTTTTAACAAAAAAGGGAGACAGTTTTGCTGCCAGAGTATCTGCTAGCATTATTGACTCTCTTGGTCTTCCTGAACTAATTACTAACAGCGAAAAAGAATATGAAGAAAAAGCTTTATATCTTGCAAAAAATCCCGAGAAATTAACAAACTTAAAATCTCAATTAGTTAAGCTAAGAAAAACATCAACATTATTTAATTCTCAATTATTTACAAAAAATTTAGAGAAAAAATTTATCGAATTAAATTTAAAACATAGTTTATAGTCTCAATAAAAATAGTTAAATATAAAATTCATTAAGAACAAAAAACTAACGATAAAAGATTCTCAAAATATAAATCAAATCAAATTTCCTTAAATACATTAATAAAGGAAGGATATTATTTTTATAGGAATTTCTTGGATTACTAGAATACATAAATTAAAATGAAAATACTGACAAATTCTTTTGAAAAAATATTTCTGAATAATATGAGTTTTTTTTATTATTTAATAGAAGAGGATTACTTTATGAAGTCAAGTTTGTTAAACGATAGAGATCCTTCCAGAATAATGAAACACATATTTATACGTATTATTTAGGTTACAGATTTTTCAATTTCACTAAATTCAGAACCAATATTGAGAATAATCAAGAATTTTTTTAACAACGAAAATTGCTTCTTAAATTATTAGTTAATGAAAACAGAACTTTGGAATAAAACTTATTCAAAGCTTAAAAATTTCTCCAACTTAATTAATTTGAATGAACAAAATTATAATTCAACAAACATTTTACTCAAATGTTTAAGACAATCCTTATCAGTAATTTATAGTCTTTTAATTAGTTGACAATCTATCTAAAATAGGAAATGTTACTGCCCTATTTTAATATGGGATTATTTGATTTATTCTTCCTTAGTCGCAAAAACAAAAAAGAACAAATATATAAAGAAAATACATTTGAAAATTCAAATGATCTTTGGGCTAATGCCATTACAACAGGGTGGGAATATTCCTGTAATTTAAATTTAACAACTCCAAAGATTTGTTTAGAAAATGATGGTTTAATTACTAATGATACCTCTGTAAAACCTGAGTTATTTGGAGAACCAAATAAACTTGGTAAAGATGGAGATCCTTCCGGTCTTTTTGGTTTTTGGGTAAGGCGGCATGGACACGAAGAGGAATTTGAAGAATTAGCAAATATTTCTCAAAATATGATTTATGCAAGACCTTCTGATATAGGCAAAATTCCACCCAAATCAAAATTAGAAAAAGATTTTAAAAATTTTTTAATTGATTTTAGATCTATTGCCGAATCTTATATTGATATAGAGGAAAAATTATTCAAGATAAATAATGAACTAAGTATTAAATCGGAGGCTTACAAAGATATATATGAGAAGTTAGTCATTAAAAAGAAATTCCCAGATTCATTCTTTAGACATCTTTTATGCGAGCTTAATGGAGTTTCAGCAAAAACTGCTTCTTTATTATGGGACGCTGGCTACCACTCAAAAGAACAAGTAATTAATGCTCCGAATAATGAATTATTAGAAATAAAAGGTATAGGAAAAAGTTTAATTGCAAAAATTAAAGCTCAGTAAATTAATACTTTTAATACTACGAAATCAATTACTCTCATAAATATTTTTAAAAATCGCATCCAAATATTCAAAATAAACTTATGGAATAATAAGAGCTTTAATTAATTATTAAACTTGATCTCTATAGTATCTAGTTGCAAAAAGGTTTAATTTTCAAAAGTTCCTAGTGAGATTTAAACTGCGAAAAAGCTAGTTGAAAAAAAATATCAAAAAAGATATTCAGCTTGGCAAAAATAAAATTGCTAAGCATCATTATCAATTTCTTGAGCAGATTTTATATATTTCTTGTCAATAAGAGCACCTATAATACCAATAATGAATATTAAGATTACGCTTACTATAAATACAATTAAATATTCTTTTTGAAGAGAAGGTGCATCTCCATCAATAATTTTTTTAATATTGAAATCTTGATTTTGTAATTTTCTAAAGCCATTTCCAGTCGCTACGAATGGCAAATCAGAGAGGAAAATACTCATAATTAAAGCAAAAAGAAATTTTCTCCATCTTAATTTAGTGAGTCCAACTCCATAGCTCACAAAATCAAACCATCCAGTCATTAAAAATCCAGTTAAAAGAAAAAAGTTTTTTTCTAGATAATTCTTTGATAAATTTTCAAATTTATTTAAATATTTTTTTGACATAACTCTTTTTAGTATTCCTCTTCCAAATCTTTTAGATAATGAAAAACTAATCGAGCATGCTAATAAATCTGCAATAAAGCTTATTAATAATCCATTTACTAATCCAAAAAGATAACCAGAAATCAATAAGCAATAAGTACCTGGCAAAATAGGTATAACAATACTTATAAGCCTTAAAAGTAGAATTAATAAGATACCCCAGTTTCCTGATAAAGCTTCTACCACAAGAAAAATCAATTTTTAATAATATATTTACAAAAAAAGCTTTTAGTTGATGAGAAATCAAAAGTTAAGTTTAAATGTAAAATAACTTATAATAAGAAAATTTATTTAGAAGTTCTCCAAGCTCAAAGAAAAACCTAACTCCTTTTTACGAATAAATAAAATTTTTGGCTAATTAACTAAGAGCCTAATAAATAGAACAAGGAATTAGAACGAATCTGCAAACCCAATTCAAGATTATATTATTGATCAAAAGAATGAAACATCTTTTATCCTCTTTAACCACATTTAGAAAAAAAGAATTTGAGAAAGGGCGATCTATTCAACCAAGTTTCAAAAGATGGCAGCAGTTTCGCTCATTTATAGGAGGATTAATCGCTATAAGTTGTTTAGGAATACTTAGCAATTTATCTACCCAATCTCGACTAGTTGCTCCTTTTGGAGCTTCTACTGTTCTTTTGTTTGGCGCTCCTAATAAACCTCTAGCTCAGCCACGAAATCTTGTTTTGGGGTATTTAATAGGCGCGCCATCTCTGCAGTCCTTTGTGTGTTCCTCTTCGGAGCGTCTCCCTTTGCTAGTGGGCTAGCAGCTGGATTACTTGGGGTATTGAACAAGGCATCACCCATTTTTATTTTAATTCCTGTCTTTTCTGGTTCATTAATATTATTAGGTATTGTCTTTACCTTTAATCATCTTCAGAAAAGAGAGAAATCTTATCCATTGCATTGGATATAATCACATAGAAATCAATAATAGAAAAAAGATTGAATATATCAAAGAAGTATAATCCAGAGAAAATTAGCTTATTTTACAAATAAAGATTTCATTCTCACATCTCTTGCTCCCAAAGCAAACAGAGAGATAATCTAAATATTCATTTTTTAGCACTCTTCCACACTATAAATTCAATAGGGGGATTCAGGTTAAACTTAAAAAAGTCTATAATTTTATCAAAAACATGTATGAAGAGGCCTTCAAAAATATAGATAATGTCTTTTGGAAGGATGCTGGCTGTAGCAGTGAGCTTGATTATATAGAACAAACTAGCTGGATTCTATTTCTAAAATATTTAGATGATTATGAAGCTGAGAAAGAAACAGAAGCAATTTTAAATGGAGATTCCTACGTAAGAATTATTGATAAAAAATTTAGATGGAGAAAGTGGGCTTATCCGAAGACTAGTGATGGGAAACTTAATTACGATATTGCATTAACTGGAAATGATTTACTTGAGTTTGTTAATACAGAGCTTTTTCCTCATCTTGCCGGATTTAAACAAACTGCCGAGAATCCAAAAAGTATCGATTATAAAATTGGCGAGATATTTTCTGAGTTAAGAAATAAATTGCAAAGCGGTTATTCCCTTAGAGATGTAATAAATAAAATAAATGATCTTAAATTTCTTAGTAATAAGGAAAAGCTCGAGTTGAGCAGTTTATACGAAGATAAGATCAAAAACATGGGGAACGCGGGGCGCAATGGAGGTGAGTACTACACTCCTCGACCTCTTATTAAAAGCATAGTAAAAGTTATTAATCCAAAAATAGGTGAGACTGTTTATGACGGAGCGATTGGTAGTGCAGGTTTTTTATGTGAAGCATTTAATTGGATGAGCAAAAGTAAGGAACTAAATGCAGCAGAATTTCAGCAACTACAAAACAGTACTTTTTACGGCAAAGAAAAGAAAAGCCTTGCTTATGTAATAGGAATAATGAATTTGATTCTTCATGGTGTAGAAGCTCCCAATATTATTCATACAAATACACTCGCAGAAAATCTTGCAGATATTCAGCAAAAAGATAAGGTAGATGTCATACTTGCAAATCCTCCTTTCGGAGGTAAAGAACGTTCTGAAATACAGCAAAATTTTCCTATCAAGACTGCAGAAACTGCTTACTTATTTTTGCAGCACTTTATTAAAATGTTGAAATCTGGAGGAAGATGTGGAGTAGTAATTAAAAACACTTTTTTAAGCAATGTTGATAATGCAGCTATTGCACTTCGTAAACAGTTGATTGAAGAATGTGATCTTTTTGCAATTTTGGATTTACCGCAAGGTTCTTTTATTGGAACAGGAGTTAAGACAGTTGTCTTATTCTTTGAAAAAGGCAAACCAACAGAAAAAGTTTGGTATTACCAGCTTGATTTAGGTAGAAGTTTAGGTAAGAAAAACCCATTAACTGAGAGAGATTTGACAGATTTTGTTAAAATGTCTAAGACAAAAGAATTAAGCCAAGAGAGTTGGCTTGTGGATATTGGAAGGATTAATACCGAGACGTGGGATCTAACAGCTAACAACCCGAACAAAATTGAAGAAGTTGATAATCGAACACCTCAAGAAATAATTTTTGAAATTGAAAAATTAGATACTGAAGCTATTCAATCTATTCAAAAAATCAAAGAATTATTGTGATGTCAAAAGTAGTGAAACTTGGTGATGTATGTAAACTAGAATATGGGAAGGCTTTAGAAAAAGCTTGTAGATTAGAAAAAGGAAAAATTCCTGCATATGGGGCAAATGGAGTAAAAACTTTTTCCACAAAGGCTCTCTATTCAAAGCCAAGTATAATTATCGGTCGAAAAGGTTCGGCTGGAGAACTTAATAAAGTTTCGAAACCATTTTGGGCTTTAGATGTTGCCTATTATGTGAAATATGACGATAAAAAAATAAAATTAGACTTTTTATTTTATACCCTTTCTTTTTTGAATCTTCCCTCAATGGCGAAAGGAGTTAAACCAGGTATTAATCGTAATGAAGTTTATGAAAAAGAAATAAAACTTCCAACACTTTCAGAACAAAATTATATAGTAGATAAGCTTGATAATGCCTTCTCTGCGATTAACGAATTAATCGTGTCTATTGAATTAAGAAATGAAAAAATTGAACAATTAAAATCAGCTTTACTTTTTTCATCTTTTAATATCGAAATAAGTAAAAGTGAGCTTTGCAATAAAGTTAAGTTAAAAGAGGTATGTCTTTTAAGAAGAGGTAGCACAATAACAAAAAAACAAACAGTTGATGGAGAGGTGCCCGTTATTGGAGGAGGTACCAAACCAACTTATTTTCACAACAAATCAAACAGAGATGTTAATTGCATAACTATTAGTAGTTCTGGGGCAAGTGCTGGATACGTGAATAAATGGGATGTCCCAATATTCGCTTCTGATTGCTCGACTGTAGAAGCTAAAGATGAAACACAACTCCAAAATTTCATTTATTATTTCTTACTATCAAAGCAAAAATTTATTTACAAAAACTTTCGTTCAGGTGCAGCACAGCCTCACGTCTACGCAAAAGACGTTGAGACTATAGACTACCCTATCGTACCACTCTCAAAACAAATTCAAATAGTAGCTAAACTAGATCATGCCTTTGTCCAGATTGATAAGTTTACTTTGTGCACTAAATTAATTAATAAAAAAATAGAAAAGCTAAAATCAGCTTTACTTTGTTCTTATATTAATAATTAGATAATAATTAAGTATGAAAGAGGCAGATACTCGAGCTGAATTAATAGATCCAAAGCTACTTGCAGCTGGATGGAAAACTAATACTGAAACGGGTGTGCGTGTGCGTCGTGAATATCAAATTAATGATGGAGAAATAAGACCAGGTGGTATTCGTACAGGAAAATTAATTGCTGATTATATTCTTGAATATAAGAACATAAAACTTGCGGTAATAGAAGCCAAGAGTGATGAACTAGAGGTTAGTGAAGGAGTAGCTCAAGCAAAACTTTATGCACAAAAACTAAGAATAAAAAATAGCTACGCAACTAATGGAAAAGAAATTTATGAAATAAATCATGAGTCAAAGACTGAAGGAATAGTAACTTCCTTTCCCTCCCCAGACGAACTTTGGGAAAAAAATTTTAAAGAAACTAATGAGTGGGCTGACCGATTTAATTCAATACCTTTTGAAGATAATAATGGCACGATGCAAGCTCGCTATTATCAAGAACTTGCAGTTAATCGAGTTGTTCATGCCATTGCGAATAATAAAGATAGAGTTTTACTAACCCTTGCTACTGGAACTGGAAAAACATTTATTGCTTTTCAGATTGCATGGAAATTATTTAAAAGCAGATGGACGATTCAGAGAAATGCAAAGCGTCAACCTCGCATCCTTTTTTTAGCTGATAGAAATATTCTTGCTAATCAAGCATTCTTAGATTTTGGAGCTTTTGAAGAAGATGCATTAGTGCGAATTAATCCAAAAGATATTTCAAAAACTGGAGAAGTTCCTAAAAACGGAAGTATTTTCTTCACTATCTTTCAGACCTTCATGAGTGGAGAAAAAGATGAACCTTATTTTGGTCAATATGAAAAAGATTTTTTTGATTTAGTAATTATTGATGAATGTCATCGTGGTGGGGCTAATGATGAAAGTAGTTGGCGTGATATTTTAAAGCATTTTTCAAGTGCAGTACATTTAGGTCTTACTGCTACTCCAAAGAGAAATAATAATGCAGATACTTATAAATATTTTGGTGATCCTGTATTTGTTTATAGCCTTAAAGAAGGGATCAAAGATGGATTTTTAACTCCCTTCAAAGTTAAGAGAATTCAAACAACTATT
>Ga0115013_10001958_pt1 | contig 11645 bp, 14 predicted proteins | sample SouAtlMetagenome_2_FD_88686 | JGI IMG/M metagenome (GOLD analysis project Ga0115013, IMG submission 88686) | Marine eukaryotic phytoplankton communities from Atlantic Ocean - South Atlantic ANT15 Metagenome | ecosystem: Environmental > Aquatic > Marine > Oceanic | place: South Atlantic Ocean...
ATTATTTGAAAATAGATGGTGTATTTTAACCCCAACAGAAGACAATTCAAAAGAGAGCATTGAAGGCATTAAGTATTTTTGGGAGTTACTTGGCTCAAAAGTTGAAATTATGGATGCCTTGCACCATGACAAAGTACTGGCGATAACGAGTCATATACCTCACCTCATAGCATACAATATTGTTGGAACAGCAAATGATCTAGCTAACGTAACTGACACTGAAGTTGTAAAATATTCAGCTGGTGGATTTAGGGATTTTACAAGAATTGCAGCGTCTGATCCAAAAATGTGGAGTGACATTTTTACATATAATAGTGAAGCAGTTTTGGAAATGTTAGATTTATTTTCAAATGATTTAGCAAAATTAAAAAAATCTATTTTAAAAAAAGAAACGAATATGCTTTTTTCTAGCTTCGAAAAAACAAGAAATGTAAGAAAGAGAATTATTGATGCAGGCCAAGATGAAAATAAAATTGATTTTGGTAGAAAAAATAAATAATTATTTAGTTAATCGCACTTTCAACTAGGATTTCTGTTTCATTTTCAATAACAGTTTCTAATTTTTTTTCAAATTCGTCCCTGCTTAAGCCAGGTTCTATAGGCTCCATAAATTTTACAATAATTTTTCCTTTATTCCTTTTAAGACCTTTAGTTTCCCAATATACACCAGAATTAAGTGCGACCGGAATACATGGTATATTTAAAAACTTATATAAAGCTGTTACTCCAGGTTTATATTTATTTTTCTGCCCAACTCGACTTCTTGTACCTTCTGGAAAAATAACAATTGGCCTTTTTTCTTTTTTGCAGTTTTCTCCTTGCTTAATTAACTTTTTAAGGGCCTTACTATGTCCTTTTCTATCTAGCCATATCATTTTTGCCTTAATGGCGTGTAATCCATAAAATGGTATCAATATAATTATTCTCTTTAAAACCATTGCTGCATCAGAGAAAAAAGCAGTGAAAAAAATTGTATCCCAAACAGACTGATGTTTTGAAGCTACAACAAATGGACCATTAGGAATATTATTTATACCTTGGACATCCCAATCCAAACCATCAAAATTTTTAAAAAAAGATAACATTATTTTAGACCAAAAATTAATTAGTTTAGCAGTATACTCTCTTGGCAATGCTAAGCAGGGTAAACCTAAAATTGCAATTATTGCAGTAATTAAAATTAGTAAACTAATTGAAATAATTGAAAAAATTTTATTTTTAATTTTCATAACTTTTTTTTGATTTAAATAAATATTGTAATCTTATAAAATTAAATTTCAAATATTCGATACTTAATTTTTTTAAATTATTAAAAGTTGTTTTTTCTTTTTCGGCTATATTCCAAGGATATATAATAATTTTAGGAGCATTTTTTTTAAATTCGTAAATACTTCTTGGCATATGAAATGAGGATGTGACTAAAAAAATTTCATCATAGTCATTTTTAGTTAACCATTCATTTGCCTCAATGGAATTTGATTTAGTATTTTTTGATTTTTTTTCATAATAAACACAGCAATCAAATAAAATATTTTTTTTGTTAGAATTATTTGTATTTAAAATTTTTTTTAAGTCTTTTTTTGTAACTATTGGATTCACTCCTGAGATAAAAAGAGCGCTTCCCATTTTTCTCTCTAATAACTGGAAGCCCTCTTCTAATCTTCTCGGTCCCCCTGTTAAAACTACAATGGCTTTTTTATTTTCATTAATTATTTTTTTTTGATTACCTAGATTTAGAAAATTGAAAATATCAAAACTTAAAAAAGATATGAGAATTAGCATGAAGGTGATATTGATCTTTTTTAAAATAAAAATTTTTTCTCTCACAAAATAATAATTAAAGAAATATATTTATTTTTTCTATCTTAATAATCATTCTTAGTCTATTTAAAGAACATTACTCGACCAAATATCTAGGAAGCATTCTATGAATAAAACTCTTTCTAATTTTCTTCCTTATGCAATGCTTTTCTGTTTAGTTGTTATGTGGGGAACAGCTTTTGCTGCCTTAAAAATTTCACTAGAGACAATTAGTCCTCTAAAAGTGATGTCCTTTAGGCTTATTATTGGTAGTATTACAATACTGACATTTTTTCTTATTTTGAATAGAAAGCTGCCAATTTCCTTAAATTTCTGGTTATGGAGTTCCTTGATTGGATTTTTAGGATTTTCATTACCATTTTCAATTATTTCATGGGGGGCCCAGTTTATTCCATCTTCTTTGGTTGCAATATTAATGGGTGCTAATCCAATTATTACTATAGTTTTGTCTTACTTTTTACTTAAGGATCGTTTGCTTAACTTAAAAGTAATTTTTGGAATTTTTTCAGGATTATTTGGTATTATCTTGCTGGTAGGATTTAATAGTCTTAATAGCTTAATAATTAATGATAATTTTTTTATCGGGCAAATTGCTGTTTTAATTGGAACATTTTCTTTTGCTCTAGCTAGCGTTATAATAAAAAATGCTCCTCAAGAGGACTCCTTTGAGAGATCTCTAAGCTCTTTGATATGCGGAAGTATAATTGGTTTAATAATATTATCTCTTTTTGAAAACAACTCAGTAACTTTCGATAAGATTTCAATTAAAAGTCTTTTTGCATTAATTCTTTTAGGAGTATTTCCTACAGGAATAGCAACATTATTATGGTTTAAAATTATTTCTTTAAAAGGACCATTATTCCTGTCACTTGTAAATTATTTGATCCCAGTATGGGCATTATTAATTGGTATCCTCTTCTTAAATGAGAAAATTAATTTTGTAATTGGCTTTGGTTTAATTTTTATTACAATGGGAATATGGCTAATAGAGAAGAGGTAATCTTAAGATGTATTTAATAAAACTTTTCTTTAGTTTGTTATTGGCTTTTATTTTTTCCGCCATTTTAACCAGTTTTTTTATACTTTTTCAGAATACCATATGGAATATATTTTGGTTAAAAACTCAAGGATTTGATATCTCATTTGTTGTTTTAGTTGACTCACTTCTTCATGATCTTCGCGGCGGTTTATCGCCGATTTTGATTCAATGGGGAATTCCCATAAATATGTATGGTGTAATTTTTATCGCATTATTTTTTGGTTATTTTTTAACAGCTATAATAAGATTAATTATACCTATTAATTCCATGTTTTCTTATGGCTTTGCCGGTTTTGCAAGTGTTTATGGAATTATTTTTTATACAAAGATGACTTTTGATGGAATTGTATTGATTTCTAGTGCGCGACAATTAATGGGTTTATTAATATTCTGTTTGATTGGTTTCTTTGGGGGAATAATTTTTAATCAGTTAAAAGAATTTTTTTTAAAGGTACAAATATATGAAAAAAATAATTAAATATTCATTAATTTTTACAATCTTTTTCTCACTAAGTTATTCAGTGAATGCTAACGATAAAATTTATAAGTTGGAAACTTTATATGAAGGTCTTGATATGCCTTGGGATATTGATTTTCTTCCAAATGGAGATTTTTTAGTTTCCGAATTGACTGGAAATTTAAAAATCTATAATCCCAGCTTAAAAAAAATAATAACTGTAACAAATGTTCCTTCAGTGTTGGCTAGAAGTCAAGGAGGCCTATCCGATGTTGAATTGCATCCTGATTTTGAATTAAATAATCTTATTTATCTATCTTACTCTATTAAAACTAAAGAAGGAAATACTCTACAAGTTTCAAGAGCCAAGCTTCATGAAAATAATTTAATTGACATAGAGACAATTCATACTGCGCAAGCCTTCAGAAAAACATCAGCTCATTATGGCGCAAGATTATTATTTCTAGATGATAACACCTTGTTAATTTCATCTGGGGATGGTTTCAATCATAGAGAGAAGGCACAAGAATTAGACAACCATTTTGGTAAAATATTGAGAATTAACGATGATGGTTCAATTCCAAGTGATAATCCAATTTTTAAAAGAGATAATGCCCTTAAAGATATTTTTACTTATGGTCATAGAAATCAACAAGGTCTAACAAAAGATATTAATGGGCTTATTTATAGTCATGAGCATGGTCCAAAAGGTGGTGATGAACTAAACATAATTTATCCAGGTTTAAATTATGGTTGGCCAGCAATAACATATGGTATTGATTATAGTGGCTCTATCATTTCACCATTTAATAAAAAAGAGGGAATGGAACAACCTATCAAATATTGGACGCCTTCAATTGCTTTATCTGATATGACTTTTTATTACAGTGATTTATTTCCTGAATGGTATGGGAATTTATTTATTTCAGCTTTATCACCTGGTGACGTAAGAAGATTAGTAATTAAAGATAATAAGGTCGTTTCTGAAGAAATTATGTTTAAAGAGATTAACTCTAGAATTAGAAGTATAAAATCATCTAAAAATGGTAATTTAATTATCCTGACAGATGGTAGAGGAAAGAAAAACTCTGGTAAAATTATTAAAGTTTCACCAAATAATTTATAGGTATCAAAAGTAATTAATGATTATTCAATGTCCATCTTGCAACACAAATTTTTTCTTAGATGAAAAAAAATTTAATGGATCACCTAAAAAATTGAAATGTTCTAGATGTTCGCTAATTTGGACTTCATCTTCAAAAGGGGAGCCAATTGATGTTCCTAAATTATTTGAACCATCTTCAACGCAAGGTTTAAAGACAAACGACAAAAATCAAGAAAAAATTGATAAAAATAAGAAACCTGATCATCCATTACCAGTTGTATTTAATAAGCCACAAACAAATAAATCAGATTTTATTTTTTGGATTTTTTTACTTTTACTTTTTACTTCTTTTATTATTGGTTGGAATAAGAGGGTTTTGATTGTTAATAAATTTCCAACTTTATCACCCGCAATAGAAATTTTTGACCCATCAATAAAGTTTAGAGGAATAGAGATCAATAATCTATCCAGCAGGATATCCTCAGAAGAGAATGGCTCTCCATTAATTGTTTCTGGCTCTCTTATAAATCAAGAAAATTACATAAGAAAAGTCCCATCTATAATGATCATTATAGAGAGTAATGATAGAACAGTTTTAATGAGAGAAACTATAAAATTTAATAATGAATTTTTTGACTATCTAGAAATTAAGGATTTTGAAGTAAAATTTAGTAATTTTCCTGAAGATGCTTCTAATATTTTTGTTGAAATTATTGAGTAATTATACCCACTTTGAAATTATATCTTTATCAATAATAATATCTTCATTAATTCTTTTTCTAATAATTTCATATTCACCCTTATTTATTAATAATTCATCTATACTCGCTCTCGTATTATAATTTGAGGATTGAACTGATCCGTATGCCCCAGTAGAGCATATTGCTAGGAAATCATCTTCATTTATATCTTTTAGATCTATATCTTTAGCAAAAAAATCACCAGTTTCGCATACTGGTCCAACAATATCACATTTTAGGTTTTCTAATTTTCCTGGCTCTTTGAGGGGTATTATATTGTGATGTGCGCCATATAAAGTTGGTCTAATAAAATCATTCATTCCCGCGTCAACAATTACAAAATTTTTAATATCAGATTTTTTTATATGAAGAATTTTTGTTACTAATATTCCTGCATTTGCAGTTAAAAATCTTCCCGGCTCAATAATTACTTTACAGCCTAATTCCCCAAGTTTTTCTGATAATAATTCTCCATATTTTTTTACATCAATAGGGGTTTCATTTTCTCTATATTTTACTCCCAGGCCACCACCAACATCTATAATATCTATTTTATGACCTTTATTTTTTAGCATAGATGTAATCTCTTTTAATTTATCAAATGAATGGCTAAAAGGTTCTAATTGATTTATTTGACTGCCAATATGAGCATCAATTCCTCTAATTTCTATTCCAGAAAGGGTAGATGCATATTCGTAAACTTCATAAGCGTCTTTCCAGCTTATTCCAAATTTATCTTGAGCTTTACCAGTTGATATTTTTTCATTTCCACCTGCAGAAATATCTGGATTTATTCTAATAGCAATTGGAGCTTTTTTTGATTGTGATAAAGCCTCATCAGAAATTTTTTTTAATTCACTTACTGACTCTACATTAAACATTAAAATATCATTCTCTAATGCGAACCTAATTTCGTTGGAGTCTTTACCAACTCCTGAAAAGACAATCTTATTTGGTGATATATTTGCTTTAAGAGCACGTTTCATTTCACCGATTGATACAACATCAGCTCCTGAACCCATATTTGCAAAATTCTTTATTATTGATTGATTTGAATTTGACTTTACAGCATAACAAATTTCATAGTCTTTGAGATTAATAGAGTTGTCTAATGATGAATATTGATCTTTCAAATAATTCAAAGAATAACAATAAAAAGGAGTTTGAATTTCTTCTGTAATATTTTTAATATTTAGATCATCAAAAATAAGATTACCTTTTTTATAATTATAATTCATCATTACTTACTGCTCATGACAGAATTAGAAGATAACATTGAGGTAAGATTTGGGGGTGGCAATAAATCTCCTTTTCTTCCGCAACTACCTAAAGCTATTATAATAACAAAAATAATAAGAAGTTTTTCTCTATTTATCATTTTCAAGTCTCTGAATCCATTGATTAGCCTGTTTTAAAACGTTTTTTGGAGATGTGCCACCTTCAGAAATTTTTCTTTCAACAGAGTCTCTCACATTTAGAGCTTTGTATATTTCTTTATTAATTCTTTTGTCTATTTTTTTTAGTTTTTCTAAATCTATTTGTTCTAAAGTAATATTTTCATCAACACATATTTTTACAATTTTCCCTGTTATTTCGTGAGCAGTTCTAAATGGTATATTTAAATTTTGAACAAGCCAATCTGCTAGGTCAGTAGCAGTTGAAAATTGAGACGCTGCAGCTAATTCCATATTTTCTTTATTAGCTTTTAATGAGGCTATCATTGCCGTCATTGATTGAAGACATAATTCAATATTTTCTAAAGCATCAAAAGTTGGTTCTTTGTCCTCCTGAAGATCTTTTGAGTAAGCAAGAGGTAATCCTTTCATGACAATAGACATATTAATGAAAGAACTAATTATTCTTCCAGTTTTACCTCTAATAAGTTCAGCAAGATCAGGATTCTTTTTTTGAGGCATTATTGATGATCCCGTTGTTAAATTATCGGGTAAATCAATAAAACTAAAACCACTAGACATCCACATTACTATTTCTTCAGCTAACCTTGAAAGGTGAATAGAGCATATAGTTATCGATGAGATTGTTTCTAATACAAAATCTCTTGATGAAACCGCATCTAGGGAGTTTTGCATTGGCTTGTTAAATCCTAATGATTTTGTTGTGATTTTTCGGTTTATTGGAAAAGAGGTACCAGATAATGCTCCTGACCCAAGTGGATTTTCATTTAATCTTTTATTGCAATCAATCAATCTACTTTTATCCCTTGATAGCATCTCGACATATGCAAGAAGATGATGACCAAATGTAATTGGCTGGGCAGTTTGCATATGTGTAAATCCAGGCATCAAAATATTATACCCAGCCTTAGCTTTTTTTGATAATGCGTATTGTAAGTTTGATATTTCTTTTATTAATTGATCATTTTTTTTTCTTACATAAAGTTTTAAATCAGTCGCAACTTGATCATTTCTAGATCTAGCGGTATGTAACCTTTTTGCAGGGTCTCCTATCTCTTTTTGTAATTGAGCCTCGATATTCATATGAATATCTTCCAATTCTGGATTTAATTTAAAATTTCCTTTTTTAAATTTATTATTTATTTTTTTTAAACCTGCGATGATTGATGAAGAGTCTTTTTTAGAAATTATCTTACATTCTGCAAGCATTGTTGCATGCGCAATTGATGCTTCAATATCTTCCTCAAATAGTTTATAATCAAAATGAATTGATGAATTAACTTTTTGTAAAAGATCTGATGGCTTTGAAGTAAATCTTCCTCCCCACATCTTATTCTTTGATGGTTTTTTTTTCATTTTTCCGAACCTGTTAACAATCTAAGGTAATACCATATGAATATATCAAAAAAACCACTCTTAATAGGTCTAATCTTTATATCTTTTTTTGTTTTTTTATTTTTTATTTTTTTTGTCATCAAAAAAAATAATTTAGATCATGATAGAGTATTTCTTGAGCCTAATAAAGAAGCAAGTCTGAGTGAAATTAATTTTTATGATATAGAAAATAATCAGTTTTTCTTAGAAGACTTTAAGGGAAAAGTTTTATTAATTAATTTATGGGCAACATGGTGTTTGCCTTGTAAAATTGAAATGCCAGCTCTGGATCGCTTACAAGGGTCTGTTGGAGATGGCAATTTTGAAGTTATAGCTATTGCAGTTGAGAAAACTGATATCCTTAAAATTCAAGAATTTTATCAAGATATAGGTTTGAAGAATTTAAAAATATACCATGACAATTCAACTAAATCAGGGCTTTATTCAAAAGCAAAGGGCCTTCCATTAACATTTTTAGTTGACCATGAAGGTAATGAAATAGGTAGAAGAGACGGACCTTGGGAATGGGATGATGACGAAGTTATAGAAATAATTAAAAGTTACAAAGAACTCTCTATTAATTAATCTAAAGCTGCATCTAAATCAGGTATAGCTGTAAATAAGTCTGCTACTAATCCATAATCTGCTACTTGAAAAATAGGTGCTTCTTCATCTTTATTAATTGCAACAATAATTTTTGAGTCTTTCATTCCTGCAAGGTGTTGAATTGCACCCGAAATTCCTACAGCAATATAAAGCTCTGGAGCAACAACTTTTCCGGTTTGTCCAACTTGATAATCATTAGGGACAAATCCCGCATCTACAGCAGCTCTTGAAGCACCTAATGCTGCCCCAAGTTTGTCAGCAACTCCTTCAAGAAGTACAAAATTATCTCCTGATTGCATACCTCTACCACCAGAAACTATGACCTTAGCCGAGGTTAGTTCAGGTCTATCTGATTTAGTAAGCTCATCCGATATGTGCTCAGATAAACTTTTATTTTCGCCACTGTTAATATTTTCAATAGAAGATGGATCTTGATCTCCCACCGCTTGGAATGACGGAGCTCTAACGGTAATAATTTTTTTATTACTTTTCGACTTAACTGTCTGAATTGCGTTACCAGCATAAATAGGACGCTCAAAAGTCTCTGAGTCAATAACATTAATAATTTCTGAAATTTGCGGAACATCTAATAATGCTGCAACTCTGGGCATAAAGTTTTTTCCAGTTGTTGAGGCAATTGCCATAATAGCATTATAATTATCTGCTATTGAAACAATTAAATCAGCATATGTTTCAGCTAAATGATTCTGATACAATTCATCATCACATAAGAGGACCTTTGAGACACCTTCAATTTTTGATGCATTATCAGCAATATCTGCGCAATCTTTTCCGGCAACTAGGATATGAATATCTTCGCCAATCTTTGTTGCAGCATCCATAGCTTTTTTATTTGCATCAGCAAGTGTATTATTATCATGTTCTGCGATTAAAAGGGTTGTCATTTATATAACTCCTGCTTCATTTTTCAATTTATCAACTAATTCTTCAACAGTTTCCACTTTTATTCCAGCTTCTCTTTGGGCCGGTTCAGAAACTTTTACGATCTCAAGCATAGGTGAGATCTCTAGATTATAATCTTCTGGAAGTTTTTCATCTATTGGTTTTTTCTTTGCTTTCATAATATTTGGTAATGAAGCATATCTAGGTTCATTTAATCTTAGGTCAGTAGTTATGATCGATGGTAATTTAATTTCCAAAGTCTGAAGTCCGCCATCAATTTCTCTAACAACACTTGCCTTACCATCACTAATTTTTAACTCGGATGCAAATGTACCTTGCGACCAGCCCAATAATGCTGCAAGCATTTGACCGGTTTGATTGCTATCATCGTCAATAGCTTGTTTCCCTAAAATTATTAAGTCAGGATTTTCCTCTTCACTAACTGCTTTAATTATTTTTGCAACATTTAGTGGTTCAACTAATTCATCAGTTTTTACTAATATACCTCTATCAGCACCCATGGCTAAGGCTGTTCTAATTGTTTCTTGTGATTGTTGAGGGCCTATAGATAAAACAATAATTTCAGAAACAGTACCTGCTTCTTTAAGCTTTATTGCCTCTTCAACAGCAATTTCATCAAATGGATTCATTGACATTTTAACATTGGATAATTCAACACCTGAATTATCAGATTTGACACGAATTTTTACATTATAATCAACTACTCTTTTTATAGGTACTAGAACCTTCATTTTTAATCTCCAATAAATTCAATGTATTAAGTTGCAGAAATTAAAACCACTAATCATTTGTGTCAATCTTACAATTTAAATAGATAATATTAATTTCATGAATTAATTTATCTTTTATTACTCCATCTTTGTTTTTCCTGGTCTCCATAATACATCACCTTGTCCTCCACGCTCAGTTTGATTTGCATATCGCGCAGCTACAAAGCATAAATCTGATAGCCTATTTACATAAGCAAGTGATTCTTTTGAAACGGAATTTTTTTCTTTTACAGAGAGCTCAACCATTAATCTTTCTGCTCTTCTGATTGTTGTTCTTGCTAAGTGAAGAAATGAGGATGCTGCAGTTCCACCAGGCAAAACAAATGATTTCAAAGCACTTAGATTTATATTAAGTTGATCAATCTCTTGTTCCAGCCTATCAATTTGTGATTGGGAAATTGATAACTTTCTATCTTCATCTTGATTTGGAGTTGATAATTCAGCTCCTAAATCAAATAATTCATTTTGAATAGAGCTTAAGAAATTGTCTAAAATAATTAATTCTGATGTTTTTGTGTATGATCTAACTACTCCAATAATAGAATTAGCTTCATCAATTGTTCCATATGCTTCAACTCTAATATCATTTTTAGATATTCTTGATCCATCACCAAGACTTGTTAAACCTTCATCTCCAGTTTTTGTATAAATTTTATTTAATGTGACCATTAATTTATTTTCCAAGCTAATCTTAATCCAACACTAGTTAGACCTTGATTAGGATCACATAAGCTCCCATTTGACATATGTTGTGCTGAAATCTGTAAAACTCTATTTTCTGCAATTTGATAACCAAAAGCAATCATTTCCCTAAAGTTGACGCTACAACCAAAACCTAATTCATCTTTTTTTATTTCATCTTCACCAGAATGAAGTGCAGCACCAAAAGCTAATTCACCAGAAAATTTTCCTTTTTGAAATAAATTCCATGTTGAGCCAGCGTATAATAAATGGGTATTATTAGCTAAACTTATATGAGTACCCAGATGTGGTCTTCCTGCATAAGGATGCCACCAATCAGGACGATCAAAAATTTTTTCAATTGAAAGAGCTGCACCACCCTCTATTCTTCTTTCTACATCATGCATTGAAAGACCTAATCTATATTCAGCCGCATTAATGGTTAAGATAGGGACCACACAAAAGATAAGTGCTAAAACTAATTTACTTTTACCCAATTTGAAACTCCATAAAATTAAAACAATTTAATTATAATTATTTATAGAATTCAATCTAATTAAATATTTAAATTAATTTAGTTATCTGTTAGCGCTTTCCATAAGTCTTCTTGCTATTACTTGTGCTTGAATTTCAGCAGTTCCTTCAAAAATACTCAATATTCTAGCATCTGCCAAAACTCTGCTAATTGGGGTTTCAGTTGCAAATCCAATCCC
>Ga0115013_10001960_pt1 | contig 11643 bp, 5 predicted proteins | sample SouAtlMetagenome_2_FD_88686 | JGI IMG/M metagenome (GOLD analysis project Ga0115013, IMG submission 88686) | Marine eukaryotic phytoplankton communities from Atlantic Ocean - South Atlantic ANT15 Metagenome | ecosystem: Environmental > Aquatic > Marine > Oceanic | place: South Atlantic Ocean...
CACCAAAATGATGTGGCTTCGAATCGGCCACCCTTACTTCTTCAGCAAGCGCCTGGGTGATTTTGCTGCCTGAATCGTAAAAGAAACTCATCTGACCCTGCGTCATCCCCCGTCCCGGAGGCCGGAGATCCAAATGCCATCCTTGTCTCCCATTTTCTCCCGAGCGGGTTCCCAAAAGAAAGACCGGACGTTTCATATTTCCTGCGAGAAACCAACCCTCAAAGGTAAATGACTTCTTGGCGTTTAAGACAAACTCACCACTGGGTTCGGCCTCCTGCCACACACCAATCTTGAGCGCCGAGGTGTTCTCTCTTAGATTGAGCGGAATTGGATTAGGAGCAATGGGACCGATCTTTTTTCCTTTTACCACTGACTCTAATTCAAAACTTTTGCTCCCATCGACAAGCGGAGCGTTCTCAGATTTTCCATCCATCCTCCACCAGGCACTCAACACGGTGTCTACCGGTTTCGGTTTTGGAGGCACGAGTTCCGGTTTTGGCGTATCCACTTTAGCCGCAACTACTTTCTCGCTATTCGGATAAGAAGCATCCGCTTTCGGCGAATCTTCTGAGGTCCCGATGACCGGATCACTCTCCACTTCGGGAGCCTTCGGTTCCGGGAGATCTCTCATGGGCGTTTCCTTAACCCTAGCGACCTTTTCCGCTCTTTCTTTCTTGGGATTTTTCCCCTCCGCAGCTTTGTCATTTCGCACATCTGAAGCCTCCTTTGGCTCGTTCGTTTTAAGATGAAGCCCAAAGCAAATCACTAAGACCGTAGCCACTGCCGAGATGATTTTTGGAGCTTTGGATGGCTTGGCACTGGCCAGCACCGGATGCGTCCCGGTCAACTGCCCCATTCTGGCCACCTGCCCGGAACTAATCAAAGAAGCCGAGCCTTGGCCAACCCTCATATCCATCAGGCTACCACCCTGGGACACCACCACTTCCTGACCCTCAACTGTAAATTCGTATGTGCGAAGGAAAAACGGCCGCATTGACAGCGTCGTCGCCTCGAGATCTTTTCGGTAGGCGGGAATGTCAAATTCGACTCTTCGAAATTCCAACTCCTGCGTTTCGGTATCGTAGATCACATAGCGCGCCCGGAGATCCTCCGAATTGCGCGGCTCGCCCACCGAGCCCACATTGACAATATAGCGACTATCGGAATCCAACGTGAGATCGCCGTCGGTGAATTCAGTGACCTCACCGAAAATGTCCATCTCAAAGACCTTGGGCAAATGGGTATGCCCGATGAAGGTCACAAAGTGTTTCCCGGCCTCCAGATTTCTCTGTGCAACTTCGAGATCACTGATGTAACCGAACCTCCCCGGTTCTTCAATTTCAGCATGAACAAAGAGAATATCACCAGCTTCAATCGCCAATGGCACGGAAGACAGGAACTCTTTCCCCGCTTCGTCCAACTGACCCATCGTCCATTCGATGGCTTCCCGGGCGTGATTATTGAAGATGGAATAATCCATCATCCCCACCGCCGCCGCATCGTGATTTCCCATCACGAAGTTTCCCGTCACCGCCCGAACAGCCTCAAGAACTTCGGCCGGCTTTGGCCCATATCCCACCACATCACCCAGACAAACAACCTCCTCGATATTGCACTCGCAGAAATCCGCCAGAACCGCCTCCCAGGCGGGAAAGTTGGCGTGAATGTCTGATACTATCGCGTAACGCATGGCGTCTTGGTGGAAATCGGGGTCAGACTATAAAACCGATTGGCTACTTGGGAATCATAACCCCAAAAAATTCATCCCGTCAATTCCGTCATTTCCCCACTACTATCGGCAAATTGCTCTACCGGAGCATCCACCGCGTTAAGCATCGAGACAAAGAGATTCGCAAGCGGCACCTTATTCTCACCCTCGTATGAGTGCAGTTTTCCATGCTTAAAACCGAGCGCCTTTCCGCCGGCCACCTGAATCGGGTAATTCTTGGTGCTGTGGGAAGCGTGCGGGTGGGCCGAGCCCCAAACCACGACCGTTTGGTCGAGCATATTGCTTTCGCCTTCCGGAGTATTGCGCAAACGATCCAGAAAATAGGCATGCTGCTTGGCCCGCCAATTATCCCACTTTCCTGATTCAGTCGGGCGCTTGTGGGCGATGTCGTGGGTCGCTCCTTTGTAACCAAGAACGTAGTTGGCGTAATTCCACATCTCGCTCCCACTGGAATGCTCGCTTTCAAGCATGAGGGTGGCGAAGCGGGTGGAATCGGTCTGGAAAGCCAGATAGAGCAAGTCATACATACATCGGGTATACTCCTCGGGATCCTTGTGGGAGACCTCGAGGTTTAGCCCTTTGGTGTCGACATCTGGAAGTGATTCATGAGTCCACTGACTGGTGCGTTCGACACGCTTTTCCAACGCGCGAATGGAGTCGAGATACTCTTCCACTTTCACCTGGTCTTCTTTACCAAGACGACCCTGAAGCTTCCTGGAGTCCTCCATCATCAGATCGAGCACACTTGCCTCGCGCTTGAGGTCGGCGCGAACTTGTTCGATTCCTTTTCCAGCGTAGGGATTGAAGAGGCGGTTAAAAATTTCCTGCGGGCGATGCAATGACGGGATTGGACGACCGGGACCGTAATGAGAAAGCGTCTTGGCGCTGCCGTATGAACCAGTGCCACCTTCAGTGCCAAGAACAAGAGAAGCATAACGTGTCTTGTGTCCGCTCATCTTCGCCGCGAATTGATCCACCGAGATGTTGTTTGTTTTCTCCGTTCCCGACATGTCGGCACCGGTTGCAAAAACATCACCGCTGCTGTGACCACCCATTCCGACCCCGCCCGCGTGTTCGAGACCACGGAGATAACTCACGGAGTTCACCAGCGGCTTAAAAGGTGATGCGGATTGATTAAACGAGAGCGGTCCTGCTTCCTTGCAGGGCCACCAGCTCCAGTCGTGGTGCGAACCATCTTTGTTTTTGGGCTCGTATACCCCGTAAGCGATGTAGCTCACCACCATCCGCTTGGGTAATGCTTTGCCAGGGGTCGTCTTTCCCCACGACATTCCCTGAAGAAATGGCAGGGCCAAGGCGGCACCACCACCCCGGATGAATTCACGTCGATCAAGATGCCAAGATTTTTGTGTCATGGATTATTGGTAAATGTAGGGCTTTGGCAGACGGATACAATGATGTCCTGAAGTTTGTAGCCGTTTCCTTTCGCCAGTTTGAGTAATCTCTCGACCTCAAATCGATCACGATAAGTTAGCTTCCTCCCAATACTGTAAGTCAGCAACCTCCGAATGACGTTTTCAACAATCTCACCCTGACGTTCCTTGAGAAGGTATCTTTTAAGCTCCGACATACCGTCGACCTCAGGTCCATGAGGCACTCGCGATGAGGCATCAACTTCTTCCGTATAGATCGATTTCAAATACTCCTGATAGTCCGCAAGAGTCTTGTCAGTTTTAAGATGAAAGCCACGGACACGGACTTTCTCTTTCGGCACCAGGGGCTGGTATTTTCCGATCGCGCTGTAGCGTTCAAATGGAATCCCCCATGGATCGAGTCGCACGTGGCAATCGGCGCAGCTTTCCTGCTGCCGGTGAAGCGCGAGGAGATCTTTAATCGACACCGCCTCATCCGCGGAATGTCCGGCCGAATCTGAAAGCGCCGGGACTTCCGCTGGCGGGGGTTTCACCTCGTGGCCCAAAATAGCCTCACGCAGCCAGACCGCCCGATAGATTGGATGAGGAGCAGAGCCTGTGGAGTTTCCGATTAACATCGCCCCCTGGGTCAACAATCCGCCGAGGCGATGCTCTGGCTTGACCGGGATGGCACGGAGCGTTAATCCCCTCACTCCATCAACACCATAATGCGCCGCAAGCGGCTCGTTGAGATAGGCAAAGTCAGAGTCGATGACACTCATCACGCTCGCGTTAGTTTTAATCAGCTCACCAACAAAGCCCACTGTCTCCTCAAGCATGTAGTCACGAATGGTCGGGCGAAAGAGCTGTTCCTGACCACGTCGTTCGCCAAGGTGCACCGTGTAGAGAAAGCGAGGAAAAAGATCGCGGTTGATGTTTACCGTTTTCATTTTGGCGATGCTTAACCACTGGGTGGAGAAATTCTCCACAAAACCCTCCGCGCGTTTATCCGAGAGGAGTCGTCTCGTTTGCGCTTCGATGACCGCTGAATCATCCAGCTCCCCCGAAGCAGCGAGATCAAACAACTCCTCATCAGGCATACTCCCCCAGAGGAAATAGGAGAGCCGTGAAGCGAGTTCATACGGCTTGGTTGCGGCAGCCTGATCAATCACCGTGTGAAAAAGAAACTGCGGCGAGACGAGCACCATCGCCAAAGTTTCCCGCATGGCCTCTTCGAGAGTCTCGAATTCGGCATCGTAAACCTTGAAGACACGGTAGTAGTGATCGACTTCATCCCTGGCGACCGGTCGCCGAAAGGCTCTCGTCATGAAACGCTTGATTACCTCGTAGACATACTCGGCAGGTTTATTCTCGCGCAGGGATGATTCAAAAAGAATACGCGTATGATGCTCCGGCGGCCAAATCTCACTCACGGGCGCTTCGAACTCGATCGATTCGAGAACTACCCGCGGAGCCTCCAAACTCCACGACGCATCAAAACCACTCTTGCGATGATCATTAAGTTCGCCGTTATCGAAAATATTCTGAGCTGTAACGGTGATACTCGGGGGACGAACTTTATTTCGGTGCGTGCTGGACGGTTGAACCGGAACATTCTCGATCCGCCCGCGAAACTCATATTCTCCGGGATTGTCAGGAGTATTTGTCAAATGAACAACTCCCACTTCGTGGCAGATCCCCGATCCCGAATCATGTCGGAGGCTGGTTCCCATCACCAGACGAAGCGGCACCTCCTGAAAGCCGGGAGGAAGATTCCCTGACGCCTTGACGCGAAGTTTAAACTCACCGGTTTTGGGCCAACTTTTCAATCCCATCGTTTTTTTACCAAGACCAGGTCCCTGATAGACGCCGATTTCAGCTTGGGTCAATCCTCCCTTCCCAGGCTTACCATGATCCCATTTCGCGCTACTCTGATGAAGCTCCGGTTTGCCGGAATCGACAATGGCACTCGCCATCGCCTTGCGGGCAGCCTCCTTGTAACGAATCAATTGATCCGGCCCGATCATCATCATTTGCGCGGTATTGTTAAAATGATACGGCTTGTCCGGATCGGCGGGAAGATCCCTCGAGAGCTCGAGTTCAAAGCCCAACAAGTCCCGCATCGTATTCTGATACTCGAAGTTCGTGAGCCGCCGAGTGGTGGTCGCAACCGCAACCTTGCTCTCCTTTTCAACATAATGACGAAGACCCGACTCGATCCATTTCGCAACCGCTTCGCGAGATTTCGCATCCGGCTGAGGTTCATCTTCGGGAGGCATCTCTCCGTCTTCCAACATCTCCAAAACCAACTCCCAGTGTTCAAGATCCCCTTCCACCATCTCACCCCGGAGAGTATGGACAGTAATGTCGCCCTTGCTCTTTTGAGTGCCATGACAGGAAACACAATGCTCTTCAAAAAACGGCTTCACCGTCTCCTCAAAAACCACCTTATCCGCCCAGACCAACTGCGGGAAAACCAATCCCGCGGAAATCACCAAATCCCGAATCAACCTTTCCACTACCCGAAGAATTCCTTAATTGGACCTTTCTGATCCATGTCGGTCAGCCCGGTATCAATGGCCCCATAATGCTCAACGGGATTTCCGTAGGCATTCAAAATCGTGGTATACCAATTCCCCAAAGTCTTGTGACCTGCCTTACCGTAGTGAGGAAGACGGAGATATTTCCCGGCGATATCGAGCTTCAACTCGTTGCCCGCCAGCACCACGAAGGGCCACTCGGTTCCCTTACTGTGATGAGTCTCCCCATTGTCCGGAAAGTAAAGAAGCATCGTATTATCAAACATCGTACCACCATCTTCGGGAGTCTCTTTCAGCCGAGTCACAATACGATTAACCAAAGCCATATGATGGCGGCGAACCTTCTCGCGAACTTCCACCGCTTCAAATTTTCCTACTGACTTATTGTGCCCCACGTCGTGGAGATTCACGTTCTCGTTTTCGATATCTTTAATTCCGGTATATCTCGTGCCCAACTCATCAATCGTCAAGGTCACGACATTGGTCATCCCGGAAATAAGCGACGAAAGAAGAATCTCTCCATGACCAATCTGACGGTCAATCGTGGAAAGATCGTCCGCAAAATATTTTTCGTCCAACTTGGGAACATGACGCCGAATCACATCAGCCATCGCATCCATCTTCCGGTTGCGCTCGCGGATATCATCAATCGAATCCGCGTAGTTCTTCACTTTCGATTTCTCCAGCCCACGCAACTCTTCGGAAAGTCCCCCTTCGTTCTTAGCCGCAAATTCCAAGAGACGGCGCTCAAGCTGGTATTGGACCTGCGAATCTTTATCACTCAGCACTGACTTGAACAATTCCTGCATCGCGACTTTTGGCGAGCCAAAGGCATAGTTCGGCTGCTGGGGACCACGGGCCGAAAAGCCTTTCTCGATCCCGTTGATATTTCCTCGTGAATTGCCACCACCACTGGGAAAGCAAGCCAGCTCGATATGCTCCAGTGGAGAAGGATTCAACTTGGCCAACTCAAAATCCACCGTCGCCCACTTGATCGAACTCAGCCGCTCATTGGCTTTGTAAACTCCCAGCGATGACTGCCAGGTGTGGTGACCCGTCGTGCACATCTTGCCGGAGAGTCCCTGCAGGATCGTCATATTCTCCTTGTGCTCGTTAAGAGCCCCCATCCAATCAGGCAGGTCGTGATCTTTCAGATCCACCTGAAAAGCATCCTTTCTTTTCTCCATCGCTTTCTCCTCGTCGCTCAGCGTGGGCGGCACCAAGGCATCGGGAAACAATCCGTTTCCTTTATGAATGAAGATAAATCGCTTCGGAGGATTTCCTTGTGTCGACTTGGCAAACAAGCCGGAACCCAGGGCCATCGACCCAGCCCCCAGCATGGATTGTTTCAAAAAAATTCTGCGGCTATTCATTGCGTTGGATTGGTTTTTTTTCGGTAGATGAAAGAGTCCGAGGTCAACAAAGACAGGACGACCATTTTAAAACTTCCACCGCTTTTCACGTAAGCAGCTTCAGCATCTATTAAAGTTTGTGAATCGGAAAGCATTTCATTTCGCCCCATGAAGTAGCGAAAGGCGTGCCGAATGATCGACTGATGCACTCTACGGGACTTCGCGAGCCGATCAATCAATTCAAAGGCATCCTTTACCTCTCCATCCAATGCCGTATCGCCTGTTCCTTCAAGGAATCCGGCCGAATTCAAGGGCTTGGTCTTATAAGTATGCGCGCCAAACTTCCCCTGCCCCTTTTTAAGGACGTTTTCAGGATGCTCTAGGGATTCGTTCAAACGATAGCGGCCGAAATCATCGAAGACTTCGAAAGTCAACCCGAGCGGATTCATTTGCACGTGACACTTCCAGCACTCCTCCTTCGAAGTCACGCCGTCCAACCTTTCACGCAAGGTGCGATGGTGATCCTCCGGAATTTGAGCATCCACCGTAATGGGGACGTCCGGCACATAGCCCGCGAGCAGTTTTTCACGAACCCACCTTCCACGCCGCACCGGATCAGTCTCGGTATTTTGGGAATGCGCCACCAGCCAGGCCGGATGGGTCAGGATTCCTTTCCGATTTGGAACCTGAAACGGCTGCGTCGTCGGAAAGTCCCAATAATCCTGATCGGTGTATTTCCCATTCCCTCCAATCGGCCCACTGCCAGCCGATTTCGGCAAGCTATAAACCTCGGCGTAACTGAACTTCTGTCCGCCGTGATAAAACCACGGAGAGGTCGCCGGAGTTATCCCACGACCAAAGGTCACCTTGAAATACTGCATAAACCTCTGAAAGTCTCTCCCGGTTCGCTTGTCGTCGACCTTGGTAATCTTAATCGCCTGCAGCACCTCCCGATACTTCTCAAAATTCTCCGCAACAAATTTCTTGGGATCGTCCTCCCACCCAGTGTCCTTCAGCGCTTCCCAAACCGCTCTCCAACTCGCGATAATTTTCGCCCCTTCTTCATTGTTGTGACGATGAAGCACAAAAAACTCATCCGTCGTGAGGAGCTTCTCAAAGACATTCTGATCCTCCCTCAAAACCCAATCAACCACCTTGTCAGCCTCATTGGTCAACCAGCCCGCTGTTCCGGAATAGCCTCTCGCAGAATTCATGAATGCACCGTCACTTCGGGCGGTATCCTTAAAAACCTTGGTGCTATTTGGATAACCAAAGAACTCGCGGAAGAAGCGATTAATCTTCGGGTGGGGCACTTTGTGTGAGCGCAAATGCAGGCCATTCACCGTCGGGTCCGCCTCCCCTAGAAATGCTTTCTCATCCTTGAGCAAACGCAGGACTTCCCGTCGATAATCCTCCCTTGTATTCAGCCGACCTTCCTCCGCCGCCCTGACCAAAGCTTCGTCAGGGTTGCGGTCGCTGAGTGCATAGGCAATGGCGTAGCTCGCTTCCCTTGGAGACAGTTTCTGGCGCCCTTCTTGATCCAATTCGCCAGCCCCAAACTCAAGGCGATACATAAACTCGGACTTCAGCAACACACTCACCAACATCTGGCGTAAGCCCTCAGTATTTCCACCCAGCGCAATACTCTCCTTTAAAAGCCCGAGGTGATTCTTCAACTCCATCTCACTGGCCCGACGCTGCAGAACACATTGATACTGCGCGTGGATCGCCGAAGTCATTTCTGTCTCAGTCGGAGCCGATTTCTTAGTAACAATCGCCGTGAATTCCTCCGGAGTATTCCCCGGAAGCCACTTGTCTTTGGGGTTCTCAAATTCATTCGCCTGCAGCTCCCCATTCTTGACCCGCGCCTCCCTGAGCTGCTTTCGCGAAATCCAATCGGCGTTCGTCAACATCGTCAACAAATGTCCACCATCCAGAGTCGTGGTGTCGTAATAACGAACACCGGCATGGTCCGGTAGAATGATCGGAACAGTCACCCCATAAAAAGTCCGCTGCCGGCCTTTTTCCTCAAGCCTAAAAACCGCATTGACTCGCTCAATAAAAATCTGGGGACTCACCAACCATCTCCGAGAAGGCGTAAAGGGCTTCTCTTTAATCTCACCACTGAAGAGGTTCTCATGATTCACATAGTTTCCATAATTGGGATAGCGCAGCTTGTCTTCCAAAGTCGACGCATTGCGCTTCTTCAACTCACCCGCCACCCAAACGAGCATTTCCCTGCGCTCCGAAACGCTCGGTTGCTTCTTTTTCTTCTTCGGAGGCATCTGTTTGAAATAAAGCTGCTCCTGAATCTTGTTGAAGACATCAAGCCGTATCTCCAGCGGAAGCGTGTCCAATTGATCCAGCCGGAGATCGCCCTTCTGCTCCCATTCGTCGTGACAGGAAAGACAGTAGTTCTCGAGAAACTCCTCCGGCTCGATAGCCATCGCGGGCACGAACGACAAAGCCATAAAAATAATGCCCAACCGTTCCCTCATGCCACTGAGGCGAAATGGAAAAGATGGAAAAAACATAGGAAACGAAAAAAGAACGGGGGCAAGCCCTTACTACCTCTAATCAATGAGGGTAAACAGCATCCCGCAACTAAAATCAGCCCACCAACCTTGATTAAAAACGATCAGGGTTATCCACTTCGACCAATTACGCAAAGACATCCATCACCGCTTTTCCGTGACCGTCCTTGGTTGCGAAGAAGGGGCGCTTTTCGACATCAAAAGCTGTCTTGGGGCTGATACCCATCGCCGTGAAAATCGTGGCGTGCAGATCTTCCACAGGAACCGGGTTCTCCACTGCGAGCAAGGGTCGTTCATCCGCAGTCTTCCCGTAAAGACCGCCCTTTTTCACTCCACCGCCAAACATCGCCACACTCGTTCCACCGGTGAAGTGCCGGTGAAGGCCATATTGCTTCATCTCCGTGAGCTTGTCAGTCCGGGCGCGGGATTGATCCTTGGCATTCGACCCGGGCCTTCCCTCAATCATCATGTCCCGGCTAAACTCACTCGCGATCACCACGAGCGTCCTGTCCAGCAATCCCCGCTCTTCCAAATCGAGAATCAACTGCGCAATCGGCGCGTCAATTTCCTTCTTCAAGCGATCCACCGTAGAGTGCCCATTCTCGTGAGTATCGAAGTGGACAAAAGGAATGTATTCCGTCGTTACTTCGACAAAACGCGCGCCCTCCTCAACCAGACGACGCGCCAAAAGACATCCCTGTCCAAAACGTCCGGTGTCATATTTCTCAACCGATTCCTTGGGTTCAAGTGTCAGATCAAAGGCACCTTTTTCTCTCGATTGTAACAAGCGGTGCGCCGACTCCATCGACCGCAACATCGACTCCTGCTGAAAGTCGCTCAGATATTCCCGGTTGGGATTTTGATCGATGAGCTTTTTGAAATGCTTGTAGCGATTTGCAAAGCGCCCCGGCTCCATTCCTTTCGGCGGCTGTACCGAGCGCACGGCATCTTTCGGATAAGGAAGATTCATCGGCCCAAATTCCGAGCCAAAAAACCCACCCGTGGTGAACGCCTTGAGTTCCTCTTTTTCGCCAACTCCTTCGAGTCGTTGTCCAATGTTAATGAAAGGCGGGATGACAGGATTCTTTGGGCCCAACACCTTACCCATCCATGCCCCAATATGCGGAGCGGCCACCGTGAGCGGCGGAACATACCCGGTATGCCAATGATACTGATGGCGGGAATGCAAAATGTGCCCCAGATCGGGTTGCACTGCAGACCGAATCAAAGTGCCCCGGTCCATCACCCGGGCGATCTTCTCCATCCCCTTAGTGATCTTGATGTTGTCCACCGAAGTATCGATAGCCGGGAAAGTGCTCAGGATTTTATCGACCTCCAGACCCTTCTGATAGGGAAAGTAGCGTTTCGGATCAAAGGTATCCGGCGCGGCCATTCCACCGGCAAGCCAAATCAAAATACAGGAATCGGCCTTCGCTTCGGGATGCTTCACCATGGCAGAATCCGCCAGGGCTCTCGCTCCGCTACCACCCAATGCGGCCAGAGAAGCAGCACTCAACTTTTTGACGAAATCTCGTCGCGTTCTTTGTTTTTCCGGAGTCATCATCTTAACGAACGATTTGGTATTCAGGTTGCATGAAGACGAGCCAGAGCAGGTCTTCGATCGATTGCGCATCACGACCATCGCCAATGACACTCGATAAAATCATACGCTCTCCCGCCAAAGGAGCACGCGAAAAGGCATGACGAAAAATCCAATCGACCATCTCGCCACTCTCCTCACCCTTTCTCGCGAATGCCTGCGCGCCCTTCTGCATGTGATTCGCCATCAAATCTCCATTCGCCAAGTCAATCGCCTGCAAAGTCGTCAAATCACGAGGCCGCGAGGTCACCACCTGATCCCGATGCGGCCGTCCGAGTGAGCGCATGAGAAAATCATTCTTCACCAAGGCCGCTCTCACCGGCGGGATATTGCCGCCTCCACTCACCGCAAGAATCTGTTTCGGCTCTAGAATCTTTCCCCAGGGCCCCGTCGATTGTTCGTGCAGCTCCGCCGCCGACTTCCATTGTCCTCCCGGTGGCCGGGCCTGCCACGAGCCATCAGAAATCACCGCGACCTGCTTCCCTCCCCGAGTCATGATAAGCTCGCCAATAAAACCC
>Ga0115013_10001961_pt1 | contig 11640 bp, 9 predicted proteins | sample SouAtlMetagenome_2_FD_88686 | JGI IMG/M metagenome (GOLD analysis project Ga0115013, IMG submission 88686) | Marine eukaryotic phytoplankton communities from Atlantic Ocean - South Atlantic ANT15 Metagenome | ecosystem: Environmental > Aquatic > Marine > Oceanic | place: South Atlantic Ocean...
CTTGGTGATTATGGACAGAGATGAGGCTTGAGAGAGGTGATGCGTTTACACTAGGTTAAATGCTCCAGCTCGAGCTCTCTGTGGGCGCGTGTCCACACACATGAGACATGTGCGACAGTTTTACTCTGTAAATTGAGGTGTGTTGTCAATATTCCGTGAACCGAGTGATAATAAGAGAGAGCGCGCACACGCGGTATAGGGGCGGTAGCTGCACGCGCGCGGCCCCGCGCCCGTCCCCGCGCCGCGCGCGCGCACGCGCGGGCATATCATGCAATCACCCGCCGCCGGCGCGGGGGCCCACCCCACGCACGCGCGCCTCAACGCCCACGGCGACGCAGCACCGAGACGCGCGGCGCGGCACACGGCCACCACACCACACACGGCGCCGACAATTGATTTTGGCAAAAGTGGTCCATAGACACCGTATAGCTGTACACGTGGCTTTGCTTGCCTCACCCCACGACGTACACGGCGCACGAGCGGCGGCACAGCTCAGCCACCGTGCTCTCGCCCGTGAAGCCGGGCGGCGGCGGCGTCTCGCCGCAGCCGGTGGCCCACGTCACCGCGCAGGCCGCAGTGCCCGAGGCATCGACCACATCCTGGCACGGTGTGCCGCACACGTCGGCCACCGCGTTGACGTCGCCGGCGGTGGCCCTCTCGACGGCCTCCGCCTTGGCCTCCATCGGCGCGATCGCGTCGCGCAGCCGCTCGTTGTCCGGCGCGAGGCGGCTCGCGGCCTCGAAGCTGGCGATGGCCTCGCGCAGCCGGCCCTGCTGCGCGCGCGCCGTGCCGACGGCCAGCGCCACTTCGCCGTAGTACTCGGCGTCGATGCCGGAGGCCTCGTACAGCTGGAGGGGAGTCAGGGCCAGGGTCAGGGCCGGGGTCGGGGTCGGGGTCGGGGTGAGGGGTGAGGGTTGGGGTGAGGGACGCCCTGTACAGCTCGGGTGCGCGGGGGCGGCGGCGGCGGTGGGGTGTGTGGGGGGAGGGGTCGGCACAGTAGGCACACCTGCTCGATCGCCTCGGCAGGGCGGCTGAGCTTGGCGAGGAACCTGCCCAGGTTGAGCGGCGGCCTCGCGTCGTCCGGGTCGGCCTCGGCGGCGGCGCGGAAGGCCTCCTCCGTCGCCTCCGCCGCCCCCTCGCTCTCCTCGGCCGAGAGCTCGACCGCCCTCTCCAGCAGCGCCTGCACCTCCGCCTTCGGCTCCGCCGCCGGCACGGGCTCGCCGAGCCGCGCCCAGTCGAGCTTGGCCGGCGCCGCGCACCGCCAGGTGGCGCGCACGATCTCGGCCTGCCGCGGCGGCATCGAGGCGAGCTCCGACGCGGCGCACAGCCGGCTCTGCAGCACGCGCTGCACCTCGCGCGCGCTGTTGGCGTGGCGCCACATGGCGGCGTACGCGCCGTCCCGCTCCGCCGTCGCCTCGCGCGCCGGCGGGTCGCAGCCCGGCGGGGCGCAGCCCTGGAAGCCGATGGCGTGCGAGTTGCGCCGGCCGCACACGCTGCGCTCGTAGCCGCCCTTCTCGACCTTGAAGCGCCAGAGCGCGGCCGTCGTGGCGAGCTGCGCCTCCTTGGCGCCCCAAGGCCGCGGGTAGCTGTCGCGCATCGCCTCCGCCACGGGCCCCGGAGGCTCGAGCAGGTCCGTCGTGGGCACGCGCGTGGAGGCCTCTCGGAAGCCGTTCGGGTAGGCGTGCGTGATGCGCGCGCCGATGGCGAGCAGGTTCTCGAGCGCGCTCAGGTGCTCGTGGCTCTGGTAGCTCGTCGCGAAGACGGGCCGGCCCGTCTCGCGCAGCAGCTCGACGGTCTCGCGCCACAGGCAGCCCAGGCCCACGCCCTCGAGCTCGCCCGCCGCCTTGCGCGCACGCAGCGCCGCCTCGCTCAGGTGCCGCCCATTGAAGCTCACGCAGCCGCCGTCGCTCGGCCAGTAGTCGTCGTGCAGCCCCGAGTTCTCGAGCAGCGTGAGGGTGGGCGGCGGCTCCGACGGCGCCTCATACAGCCCCGGGAAGAGCTCGAGCACGAGCCAGCCGTCCTCGTCGAGCTTCGTCGGCGCCAGCTGCGGCGCCTCGGGCCCGAAGCCGCGCACGAGGAAGCGCGGCACGAGCGGGAGCATCCGCCGCAGCGCCGCGCCGATCTGCGCCCCCCAGAAGACGCGCGTCGCCTCCTGCACGCGCTCGGCACGCCCAGTGTGCGCGTGTGCACGTGCGTGTGCATGCGTGCATGTGCATGTGCATGTGTGCATGTGCATGTGCATGTGCATGTGTGCGTGTGTGCGTGTGTGTGCGTGGTGCCGCCTGCAGCTCGTCGGTCCACTCGGGCGCCTCGGAGGTCATCGAGGTGCCGGAGATCTGCGAGCGGTCGAGCCAGTGGAAGGCCCAGCCGATCACATCGATAGTCACCGGCTCCGCGTACGACGCGTAGGCCTCGTCGCCCAATTGCAAACGCAGCATATCCGCCAGAGAGAGCGCGGTGGTCATGGCGGAGGTGAGCTCGGCCTGCATGGACATCTTGGTGGTGCTCGCGCTGCTCTGGTCAATTTCGTACAGCTGGATGGGCTCGTCGGCCCAGTCGAGGCCCTCGCTAGCCAGGAAGTTGGTGTAATCGTGCCAGCTGCAAACTGGATCTGCCAAGGCCAGCCGAGGGTGATCGGCGAAGGTATAGTTGCCTGCTGCGCACGGCAGAATGACATTCCTCTCCGCCGTGTCTACGTAAACGGTTATGTCCAGCCCGGCGTGCACGGTGGCTGCCGAGATCAGCAGCGCCGCGCTCATCCTGGGTGCGCGTCGAGCTCAGCAAGTTTCATTGGGAGGAAAAAAAGGAACATAAGCGAGAGAAGGAGGTCACAGCCCCTTATTGTAGTACACGAGCGCGTCCCGGTCCCGGCCGGCGCCGCCCAAGTCGGGCTCGAGCGCGGAGAGGCGCACCGCCGCGTGCTGCGGGAAGATGGCCATGGCGCACGGCACGATGGCCCAGATCAGAGCGAAGGAGACCGCGAGCTCGACGCCCACGGCGGCCGCCGGGCTGCGCATGCGGGCCGCCACCGGCGCGGCGAGGAGCGGCGTGAGCGTGAGCAGGCCGAGGGTCCACACGACCCGGGCCGCCGAGCACTCGAGCAGCGCGAGGCGTGCGGCGGCCACGCTCTCGCCGAGGGGCGTGCCTGGTTGGCGCGAGGGCGAGGGCGAGGGCTAGGCCCGGGTGCGGCGTGAGGGCTAGGGCTAGGGTTAGAGCTGGTGTGAGGGCTAGGGCTAGACACTCTCGCCGGGCTAGGGCGGCGCGCCGTCGGCTGCGTGCACGGCGACCCCATGGCGCAGCTCGTGGCCGCGCGTCATCAGCAGGTTGACCACGCCGCCCACACACACCGCGAGCGCCGGCACCTGCGTGCGAGGCGCGGGTGAGTGCGAGGTGCAACGGTCAGCGCTGCCCTCGCCGGCGAGGCCGAGCCTGTGCGGCGCCTGTTGGCGGCGCCTGTGGGCGGCGCCTGTGGGCGGGGCTGTGGGCGGCGCCTGTGGGCGGGGCCAGTGGGGCGGTACGCCGGCGGCGCGCTCGCAGAGGCCCGGCCTCGGCTTGGACGGGGCGGCGGCCCACCGTCAGCCGGAGCAGCCCGCCGCCGCCGCCGCCGCCGAGGCGCGTGGCCGCCGCCTGCAGCCCCAGGGCGATGGCGAGCGAGGAGGAGGTGGCCGCGCAGTACGCCGCGCCGAGCGTCGCGGGGGAGACGTCGCCGCTGCTCCGGTTGGCGTAGTTGACGGCGACGTTGTACGTCTGGTTGAGCCACTGGAAGAAGCCGGTGCGTGCGAGCGTCGCGCCGGGCGAGAGCAGCCCGGCGCAGATCACAAGGTTGGCGGGCGCGAAGAAGGAGAAGCGCAGCACCGCCGGGATGACCTCGCCCGTCTGCGGGTGCACCACGGCCATCAGCACCTGCCGCGCGCGCCAGAGCTCCGCATCCGTCGGCGACTCCTCACCCCCGGCGCGGCTCAGCTGCTCCCGATAGCGCTCGAGCTGCGCCTGGGTCGTGGCCAGCGTCGAGAGGTCGCCGATGACGGAGAAGAAGTGGAGGCAGCGCCCGCCGTACGTCTGCATGTCGTACCGAGAGCCGTGAGGGTCGAACGGTGGCACATTGGTCAGCTGCTCCACGAAGCTCAAGGTCTTGCCTCCATCCTTGCCTCTATCCGTGCCTCTGTCCTTGCCTGCCTCGCACAGCCCTTCCCTTGCAGACTCCCTCGCAAACGACGAGGCGGCCGCTGCGCCTGCGAACGCCGCAGACGCTCTGACGAAGAGTCTCCGCCTGTACATGGTCGGAGCACGCAGATGAGAGCAGTTGACACACACAGCGACGCGACCTGGAGAGCGCGGACGACTGACGGAGACGCGCCGAGTTGGCATGTTTCGAAAGGGGTAAAACGAGCGGCTATATGAACTCATAAATAGCATTCATTAGCGAAAAAACAGCACTTACTCGTTAACTCCGTATGCCGTAACCGCCCGACTGCGCGCCGCGTTGCAAATTCCGCCGGTGCTGCACGGCGTAGGAGCCGACGCCAGCGCGGCCCGTCGTGCGCGGCGGCGGCGTTGCTGCGCGCTCTTTTGCACGTGCGACGTTCGGCCTCGTCATGCCGTACCCACTGGAGAACGGCGCTCGACCTGGCGTGTGGCCCTGCACCGCGTCTCGCGGCAGCGGCTGCATGCGAGGGGGCGCGGCCGCGGACGGGAGGCCGTGTGCGGTCGCAGGCTGGTGGTGGTGATCGGCAGGGTGGGTGGTGGCAGCATGGTCTGGGTGCGACGTCGCGTCGAGGTGCGGCCTAGGGTGTTGCGACGCGTGTCGCGTCAGTGCGCCCTCCCAAGCGCGGCGCACCACGCTCTCCACCAGCTGGTCGTAGTCGGCCACCGCCACCTCCCCGCCCGGATACGGCGGCGGCGAGTGCTGTTGGGGCGGTTGCGGCGGTTGCGGCAGTGGCGGCGGGTGCAGCGGTGGCGGCGGGTGCGACGGTGGCGGCGGGTGCGGCGGTGGCAGCGGGTGCGGCGGCGGCGGCGGCGAGGCACCGAGGGAATGGGCGAAGGCCTGCAGCTGGGCGAGCTCCTGAGCCTGCGGCGCCGCCCGCGCCTGCGCCTGCGCCAGCGCGGCCGCCTCCATCCTCCGGGCCTGCGCCTCCGCCTCGGATCGAATCGCCTCGGACCAGGCCGCGTGCGGAGGCTGCGGCAGCGGCGCTTGCGGCGGCGGCGCTAGCGGCGGCGGCGCTTGCAGCGGCGGCGCTTGCGGCGGCGGCGCTTGCGGCAGATAAGAGGCGGTGGGCGCAGCTGCTTGAGCCGTGGACGAGAGGGCGGCGGCGACTCTGGGCGGCGAGGCGGCGGCGCGCTCGGCGGCGCGCCGCATGTCAGACTGCACTGCAGCGGTGGCGTGTAGCTTCAGAGCGTCCGCCTGCAGCCGACGCAGCTCGGCCTCGGCCGCCGCAGAGGGCGGCGCGGGGCGGGCGGGCGGGGCGGCGGCGGGCGGGGCGGCGGCGGGCGGGGCGGCGGCGGGCGAGGTGGCGGCGGGCGAGGTGGCGGCGTGGCGATCCCGCTGCGACCTCACCGCGCTCTCATTCAGCCCGCGGTCTCGAACAAAGCTGCGGCTAGTGGACGAGAGACGACAGAAGCCCTTGCACGCCGCACCACCCTGGGTGGACGCGCGAGCGGTGGCGGCCGCCGAGGCGCGCGGGCTCCGCTCCGCTCCCTCCTCGGCCGCCATCGCCGCCAAGCTCTCCACGAAGCTGCCGAACTCGGGCGCGAAGTGGAAGACGGCCGCCGGCGCACTCGCCCCGCTGCCCGCCGCCGCCGCCGCCGCAACGTCCTGCTCCGTACCCGCCGCGGCGCAGTGGCGCGCCGCGTGCGTCGCGCTGCCAGCTGCCGCCTCCCCGCTCGCAGCGCAGGTGGGCGAGGTGGCGAAGAACGCAGCCTGGGCCGCGCCGGGGTCGTCGAGCACCTGCTCGGGTAGGCTCGGGCGAAGGTCAGGGCGGTGAGGGCAGGGATTGGATCTGAGGGTGCGGGTGCGGATGCGGGTGCGGGTGCGGGTGCGGGTGCGGGTCAGGGTCAGGGTGAGGGTCTGCGGCCAGGCTGAGGGTCGGTTGCGGTGGGGAGTGCGCGCACCTGCTCCAGGTAGTTCTCGAGCAGCTGCAGCTTGTCGTGCACGCTCAGCGCCGTCAGCTCGGCAGGCGTGCCCGCAGCGGTGTGCCTTGAGCTCAAGCGCGTCTCCGAGCTCGTCGGCACGCGCAGGAGTGCCTTGAGCTGCTGCTGCTGCGCGGCGGCGGCGGCGGCGGCGGCGGCGGGCGTGGCGGCGGTGGGCGTGGCGGCGGCGGCGGCGGCGGCGGGCGCGTGCGGGCGGACGATGTTGCGCGCGTCGAGCGCGGCCTCGAGCATGACGAGGTGCGAGGCGAGCGGCTCCTCGCGGTCCGCGCCACCCTCGCCGGTACCGTCCTCGGCATGCGCACGAGGGTAGCGAGGCCGCACGTGCCGCGGCGGCTTGTGCAGCTGCGGCGTGAACGTGCAGCCCTCCATCCGCCTCGCCTCCTCCGCCAGCAGCCCCGCAGCACGGCGCGCCTCCCGCCTGCCAAGATGCTCCTCGCTCTTGCGCATGAAGGCGCGGAACGAAGGCCTCACCGGCGTGCGCGCCATCCGCGCCGCCTGCCGTGCCGCCGCGGCGTTCGCGGCGGCGACGGCGGTCATAGGCGGCCCGCCCCGTGGCACCTCGGCCACCTGGGCGCGCGAGGCCGCAGTAGCTCGCGACGGGTCCAGTGACGCGTGGTCCGTGAGCCGGCGCGAGTGCTCGTCGAGCTCGGGCGCGTGAGTAGGCTGCATCTGTGCCGCCGCCGTGTGCAACCTTGCCTCCCGCTGCTGCTGCTGCAACTGCGATCGGCGATACATGGCCTCCGGATCCTTGGCTCCCAGCTCCGCCGCCTCGGCCAGCTCCACGTGGTCCAGGGTGAAGCTGGCCGGCGTGAAGTTAGGCACAAGCCGCTCCTGCTCGGCCTGGCGGCGCGACTCGCGCTCTTGAAGGAACTCGACGCCTCGTTCGTACATGGCGGTAGGGCCTGAGCTGCGCTGCAGCAAGTGGCTGTACTCCGAGATGCGCGGACTAAAGGTGCAGTCTGCGTCGTGCACATCGACCTCTCGCTCTCGCCACGCGGCGTGAGCGTACCAGCCGCTGATCGGGCCTACGTGAGGCTCGGTCGTGCTCATACGAGTCGGGGCGCGAGCTGCACTGGCGGTTTGGGGAGCAAGGTTAGCGGACGGGTGAGTCTCTGGCGCGGTTCTCGGTCCATGCTTTACCGAATTAAATAGCCAGCGACCACAAGCCCGGGATACCGGCCTACCGCGCGTGCCGTTGGAGCACGGCGCCGCGCTACGTGGCTACACTCAGCCTAATCTTACGCTGGTTGCAAGGATCCCGTGAATTGCGTCCACTGCCGCTGATGCCATCCGCTGAAAATCCCTCCCTGCAGCGCGTCCTCTTGGCGCGATGTTTGCGCGCCGAGGCCGAGGAGGCCGAGGAGGCCGAGGCAAGGGACGCGGCAGGGGCAGAGGTCGAGAGGGCTACCCCATCGGAACAAGCGCCTCCGCGCTGGCTTTCGCGCACTCCCTGCTCGATGACCGGAGTGAGCCCGCCACCGCGAAGGTGCTGCTGCTGTCGTGGGTGCCGGCGTGGAAGCAGCTGGCGCCGCACGGCCCTCCGACTCGGCGCGAGGGCGAGGTGCGGCGGTGCGGCGCCCTAAACGTCACCTTCTCCGCGCGGCGCGAGCTGCTGCGGCACGGCGGCTTCGACGCCATCGCCCTGATCCACCACGTGCGCTCCATGCAGCGAGAGCAGCCGCTGCCGCAAGGCCCGCGCGCTGTCAACGTCATGTACTCGATCGAGCCGCCCGGCTGGAAGCCGAAGGTCGAGCCGACGCACCTCGCAGCCTTCACGCGCCGGTTCGGTCTTGCTCTCTCCTACGAGCAGGCGGAGCGGCACACCAAGGCGCCGTACATCAAGCCGCACCACGGCGACGAGATCTTCGGGCCGCTCGCCGTGCCGTGGGAGGGGCGCAACGAGAGCGCCCTCGTCGCGGCCATCGTGGGCAACTGCGCGGTGGCCGGCTCCTTCCCGCGCCACGCGCTGCTGCAGCAGCTGATGGCCGTCGTGCGCGTCGACTCGCTCAGCTCCTGCTACCACAACACGGGAGGCCGGCGCGTGCCCACGCCGCGCGCGCAGGAGACCGCCGCGCTGCTGCGGTACAAGTTCGTGCTCGCCGTCGAGATCTCCGTGTGCCCCGACTACGTCACCGAGAAGGCGCTGCGCCCGTACCGCGTCGGTGCGGTGCCGATCGTCTTCGAGGCGCGCGGCGCTCGCGCCGCCGGCAGCGCCGGCAGCGCTCGCGACGGGCCGCCCGTGCCCAACTACGCGCAGTACTTTCCCGAGGGCTCGTACATCAACGCGGCCGCCTTCGACTCCTTCGCAGCGCTGGGTGCGCACCTGCGCGCCGTCGGCTCGTCGCGCGAGCTGTGGATGCAGTACCACGCGCACCGCGACGCCGCCACGGCGCCGCGCCTCCTCGCCGCGTGGCGTCAGCAGCATCGCCGCGCCATCGGCGACCCAGCGTGCCGACTCGCGCACCGCACGCTCGCCTTCGTGCGCACCGGTAACCGCAGTGGCGGAGTGCCGCCGATGGACCGGTGCCTCCCCGCGCACCAGGCCTGGCCAAAGGCTTGGCCCGAGCCGACTCCGCCCCCAGGCCGCGGCAAGGAATCAGGCGGTGCAGCCAAGGGCAAGCGGCTCCGGCGGCGCGCCAAAACAGCGGGCCGCTTGGCGTAGCTCTATATCCGCACTGTCAGCCGCGCGGCTACAGCTTAGTACACAGCTAATATGTATACGTAGCACACAGCACCGGCCTCAGAGCTTAGACGGAGACCGCGGTTCCGCGCGGCCCTGCGCGCGCCAGGGCCGATGGCTTTAGCCTCTTCTTAACTATAAACTATATATGTATATCGCATTTTATACTTGGTAACGGCGCACAATCATAAATGGGGGCGAGGGCGCGGGCGCGCGCACCGCACACCGCACACCGCACGCCTCCAGCTCCACAACACCCGCGCCGGGGGCACGCGGCCACGGCGCCACGCGCGACGCGCCCCTCGCGCGCACGCGCGGCGGGCGCCACGGCGCACGGGGCACGGGCGCAGGGGCACGCCAGGGGCACGCCCAGTTGCCAGTGTGTGTGATATATATATTTTTGATATATGTTTTGTGTTTATTTTATATGCACCTTGGGGATTTTGGGCCCTTTTTCTGCCGACTAGTGCGTGCCGCGTCTCAGTCAACTGTTTTGAGTCAACTGTAGAGTCTAGCTAGATCCAAAGACTGTATCCAGAGATCCGCGCGCGTGCGGCACAAACTGCGTGTCCGCGACCACGTGGCGACACAGCCTTTCGGCGGCGGCGCCCTCTCCCGCAAGCAAGCCACGGCACATGTCGTGCGTGAGCGTGCGGTTGTGGATCTCACTCGCGACTTGCTTCCTCTTCTTGTCGTACCATCTGTGCTCTTCCTTTGGCCGCTGCTCGGCCAGAGCGCGAGCTTCCTTGAGCTGCTGCACCCTGCGCGCGAATTCTTCGCCCTGCGCCTCAACCCGCGCTGCGAAGCTCGCGCTCACCTCGGCGTACATGAGCTCATCAACCGGCGCGGCGGCGGCGAGCTGCGCGTCGCAGTCGAACGAGTCAGCGCAACCGAGAAGCGTGGTGTTGTTGGAGATGGTCGTCGAGGCGGGGGAGGCGACGTTGGCGGAGGGGCGGAGCAGGTGCTGCAGCCCCACGAGGTCGGCGATGAGCAGCAGGGTCTCCTCGAAGCGCTCGAGCAGCCCCACGACATCAAACTTGCGCAGTGTGCCGCGCAGGTGCTCGACTCTGTCGGCCAGGGCAGGCCCACACCGCTCGAGCGCCGCCGCAAGGCCCGGGGGCGGCACGGAGCGGGCACGTGTGCTCTGCGGCGCATAGCCAGACGGGTGGAAGCAGCGGTACTGCGACAGGTTGACCTTGGGGTCATGGATCCCGAGGTACTGCGCCTGCAGTCCGAGGTTGACGCTGCCGAGCATCAGCATCGACTGCAGGTTTGCGTACCCGCGCGCAAACTCGATGAGCGACTCGCCGTACAGGGTCGCATTCTGCAACTGGCGGTCACGCACCCCCGACCAGCTCCAAAAGCTCCTGTACCATGATGAGGGCTGCCGAACGCGCGTGACCAAGACAACCTTGCACGCGCAGCGGAGCAGAGCCTGCCTCGCCGCCGAGCCTGGCCCGAGGAAGCGCATTAGCGAGCCCTCGAGCCCAGCCAAAGTGTTGCCGTAGTGCAGTTCGCCAGCCAGCCGCAAGGGTGGGCGACGCACCCACCGATCCCAGCGAAGGCAGCCATCGCTATAGTTGAGGGCGTGAGGCAGCTCGGCCGCCAGCTGGGGCAGGATCTGCATGCCGTCTGCCAAAGGGCGGAGCAGGACGCACGATGAGCGGCAGGGGCGAGCAGGCTCAAATGGGCTCGATTTGCTGAGGCCCACATCCGCTGTATGCCCAGCCGTCGCGCATGCTGTTCTCTAGCATAATCTCACGCATCGTCGAGCCACCGTTCTTGTACACGTGACGGTCGACAAATACAGCGCAGCGCGGCAGCGGTGCCTGCACCAGATCCTCGTCGCCCAAAGCTGTGTGAAGTCTCGAGTCAGCAGTTTCAGCGTTGGAGCTCGGACAAACTGACGGCTTTTGCAAGCTGAGTTCCACTCGCAATGCATCCCCTCGTCCAATGCAGGTGCTGAGCAATTTGGGCAGTGCTGCGGAGCCACGGAGCTCGCACAGCGCCACGATCCGGATACTCTCACAGCCACTGGTCGAGGCTTGGTTCGCGTTTGCGCGGACGTCGAGCAGGCGCAACAGTGACGGGAGTGTAGGCTCCCGGGATTCGGATGGCAAGGTCGACGTTGCGCGCGCGCCTCGCGTAGGCGTCGCCAAGACGGCGCCTGCTGGGGCGCTTATCGAATGCGCGCAGAGCCGCTGCCCGGTCCGCGCTGCGCGCTCCTGCTGCTGGCTGCCGCGCGCAGCGTCATCTGTCTCTGGGGCGCCTTCCACAACGAGGTCTATGATTGTGAGTACGACCTCGACGAGTCGGCCTGCAAACGATGCCAGGGCACGGGTATTGGCGCGGGGCTGACGCTGCTTCCGAAAGATCCGCACTGTGTTGCGAAAGCAGGTCTGGCGGAATCACGTCCGGAAGATCTCTGCTGTGATAACGACGGGTTTCAGTACTTCATGAAGGAGTCTCTGGCCAGGTACCGCTTCGGAGCGATCACGTCGATGTTCTATCCAGATGGGGATAGCATTGCCTGGTTGACGCCCAACGACGTTCCTTGGCCTGGCCGCTGTTCATGGAATGGAGACTACTCACCCGGCAGACAAGTCTGGGCTACTGAGATCGCGCGGTGCAGAGTAAGAGGACCACGCCCGCCCTCACCGCCCTCGCCACCGTCCCAACCGCCATCGCCGCCATCGCCACCAAGCGTCCCTCCTTCGTCGCCGCCGCCCCCCCCCCCCCCCCCCCCCCCCCCCCCCCCCCCCCCCCCCCCCCCCCCCCCCCACCCTCCCCCCCCCCCCCCCCCCCCCCCCCCC
>Ga0115013_10001963_pt1 | contig 11638 bp, 6 predicted proteins | sample SouAtlMetagenome_2_FD_88686 | JGI IMG/M metagenome (GOLD analysis project Ga0115013, IMG submission 88686) | Marine eukaryotic phytoplankton communities from Atlantic Ocean - South Atlantic ANT15 Metagenome | ecosystem: Environmental > Aquatic > Marine > Oceanic | place: South Atlantic Ocean...
GAATCACTGACCAGGAACAGATATCGGTAACTCGACTCGAGATCTTCACAATCCGGACTGAATTCGTTTGATGTCACTGCATCTATTACGAAATGATAGTGATGTTCTTGCGGTTCTGCTACTATGGTGGTTGTAAGAATCAGAAGTAGATAAGATACTACCACTGATAAAGATTTGGTGGATGCCTTCACCATCTTCTTTCGTTCTGGGTCGAGTCGAGTAATGTGACAACAAAAATCGAATCGCAAGACGTCGTGTCAACATTTAAGCGGGCACAAAAACAATTTAGCGGGCCGTCCGTCGTCCGTTATAGTACACTCACCTCCTGAATACATTAGTACAGTGCTTAAGTACGTACGTACGGTATGCTACGCGCGATCTAACGATATTATTTGGCTCAACCTCTTACCGCTCTACTACTTACTATCATCTCCACAAATTGCCTAGCAAGACAAACGCCTCAATTAAAATATCTATAAATCAACACCCTAACCATGCCAACCAGAACCCATAAGAACCGAAAGAAGAGAGGACACGTCTCCGCGGGTCACGGACGTATCGGAAAGCACCGAAAGCACCCTGGTGGTCGTGGTAATGCCGGAGGACAGCACCACCATCGAATTCTAATGGACAAATATCACCCGGGTTATTTTGGAAAGGTGGGCATGCGTCAATTTCATGTCTTGAGAAATAGATCACACTGCCCAACGATCAATCTCGATAAGATCTTCAGCGTTGCAGGAGAGGGTTACTACGATGCTGCGAAGAACGGGGGAGGCAAAGCACCCGTCATCGATTTGGTAAAACACGGATACTTCAAACTTTTGGGCAACGGTCAAATCGATGTGCCCGTTATTGTCAAGGCAAAATTCTTCTCTCGATTGGCTGAGCAAAAAATCAAGGCAGCTGGTGGTGCATGCTTGCTTGTGGCGTAATCGATTTGTATCATCTCCATGGCAATCTCCATTGCAATCTCCATTGCAATCTCCATGACAATAATGCCTCAACAAACGCTCAAGAGAATAGATAATAAACCGATTCTCTGCTAAATTAGGTTTTCATTCAGAGCTCGTTTACTAGGATAGACATACAAAGTATCTGTGAAGCTGAAAAGCAGTCATTTTCGAGTGCACCATCAAACGATTCTATAGTTATTATGTACAAGTTTATTGTATCTTAGCCATTTTTGGAAAACCCCAAAAATCCCTGGAGCAGGCCTCTAGAAGCCTTGTGCAAGACCTCTAGCAGCTTCGTTCGTCACTAGCGGTATTGCTTCCGTGCCGTGGCGATCGATGGCGTTGCTGGTCTCGTTCACGCATCCAGTATCGTAGATGCTCGATAGTGGTCTTGGCGCTTATGGTTTCTGGATGGTCATCTCCCTTGCACCGCCGATAGATCGACAGAGCATGGCGATATTGCCGCTCTGCATCTCCCAATTCGCCCAGCTTGTAGTGGACGTTCCCAAGGGATTTGTACGCTGATGCCACCTCGGGATGGTCCATCCCGTGAACCGTCACCTTGACGCTCAGCACATTGCGGAACAAATCGTAAGCCTCTTCGTACTCTCCCTTTTTGGTTAAAATTGTCCCAATGCTCTTGAGAATAGGGGCAACGTCAGGATGGTGCATCCCATAGTTGTCCCTGTTCAGACGCAATGCTTCCCTATAAAACATCATGGCACTGTCTAGTTGTCTTCGCTTGTAATGTATGCTACCGACCATGACCAATGTTCCAGCGACCGTGGGATGGTCACTGCCTAAGGTCTGGTGGTAGATGCGGATCGATTCCTGATAGCATGATATAGCCTCGTCGTATTCGCTGCAATAATAAAATTGAGGTTCAAAGAAGGAAAAGATTCTGGAGGTGAGAAAAGGATGATCCACTTCAATAAAAACGCGACAAGGTAACGTTTCTAAAGATGATTCGCTATCACTTACCCTCGTTTGTGATAGATTCCACCAATGTAATGGAGAATCCCAGCGATTTCCGGATGGTTGGTCGTGTTGCCACGATTCTGGACCGTCAGGTCATAAGCTTCTCGATAGGAAACCATAGCCTCATCCAACTCTCCCTTTTTTAGATGAATGCTGGCAACTCGGGACAAGACGGAAGCTTTCGTCTCACGAATGACAGAGTAGCTCGTTGCCATGGCATTTTCGTTGATTGCAAAGTTTGCAGATGATTTCTCTTCGTTGTCTGTAGATTCTGACGATGAAGATATAGAAGGAGGAACAAAGGCATCAGCTATGCTCTTTTCGTGATGTCGCAAGAGTTCCATGGCCTCTTGAAAGAACTGCATAGCCGTGTCCAGATCCCCCTTCTTCGCATGAACCATCCCAATGACTTTCAGGGTCGACGTAACATCACGAAGAGCCTCTACATTGCTTACACTCTGCATTTTGTTTCCATTGTTTGGGTGATGATGCTCGTACAGAGACTTATAAATTCGCAACGCCTGGAGGTATTTTGTCAGTGCAGCATCAAGTTCTCCCACTCGATTCTTGACATTCCCAATACACGAAATGACAGAAGCTATATCACGATTCATACTTGCCATCTCCTTCTCATGCTGGATGGAATGGGTCGACGGTGATAAATCCATATCCCCATGGTCAGGTTGTTGCTGATGTTCCTTTTGCCGCTGCTGCCATTTCTTGTTTTGGTATACATAAATTGACATGGCCTTTTCAAACTGGCGCTGGGCCAGATCGTATTGACCCCTTTCTGCCAAAACCATGCCAATGTTCTTTCGAGTCCCTGCTACAAAAACGTGGTGTTCTCCAAAGGCCTTGGAATACACGTTCTTGGCATGCTTGTAGGCCTCTAGTTCCTTGGTGCGGTGCCCCAACTTGTAGTAAACACTTCCGGTGCATATCAATACAGAGGCTACCTGAGCGGCCAGTTCTTTCTGGCGTTCTCGGCGTGTAGAAGAAGAGGAAGTTGACGACGATATAGATAAGGAAGATCCTGATTTTTGGGAGGGACAGCCCGTCACCCCGGCTTTTTTGGTTGATGAGACAATTGAGGAAGACGACGATTCCAGAAGATCCCAATCACTGTTGCTGCTGTTACTTCTACCATCACAAGGATCATTGTCAAAGGAAGATTCCTTGTAGGCCTTCAATATTTGTTTGTAAATTTCCAAAGCCATCTCTAGGTCGGCCCTTGTTTCAGAAGATGGCATTGTTGCAGATTGTTTTTGTGTTTCTTGGTTACTGTGATTCTGTGTCAGCTGCAAATCAATCTGCAGGGCAAAGGAATTTATTTTTTCCTGGTGTTGTTCGAGTCTCGAAGTGTCGGTAATTCGGATGTCGTGGCGTAGATACTCTAGTGCCGCCTTATATTTGTCTATAGCCAGTGCTGCCGAAGAATTGTGGTAGCTGCTGCTTGGAGATGACAAGCTTGTGGCAAAGATTTCATGATAAGCTGTAGTGCCAGCAGTCGTTTGGCTCTGTGGTTTGCATCGCTTGTCGCTAGTGGCGCTCGAAGATTCTCGGTGAAAGGGCTCGTCGTTAGTAGCGTCGGTAGACTCTGCCGTTTGCTTCCTGGAAATGTCCATGGAATCGTTTGCACCACTGTGATGCTTGTGTTTTTTGCTGCGGCGAGAAGATGATCTTGATTTTCGTTTCTCAGCGGTGGAAGCAGAAACAGGAGTGGCAGTAGCACTTGTGGTTGGAGTACTTGTGCCTGTTGTGACGCTCCCTTGTCGAAAGGAAATGCTATTAAACAAATCGTCCAAAGCCTTGATATCTTCATTGATTTCCGACATTAATGCTGAGTTTTCATCCCCACCAGTCGTAACATTTGCGTTGTTGGAAGGTGTGGTGACCGTGGCTGCCGAAGTCATTGTAGCCGCTGCTGATGATCCTCCTAGGATGCTCGAGCTATGATTTCCGTTATTCTCGAGCGTGCTTGTCAGTCCCGATAAAAAGCTCCTGGTTTCTACAGAGGCATCATCAGCATCCTGGCAGGCTGTCGCGTAGCCACCATCGATCTTTTGAGCCCTCAATGTAGTTACCTCGGTAAAATAACGCATGGCTTCGTCCTGTTCTCCCCGTAATGAATGGACGTTTCCAATGTTCCGTAAGGTATGAACCAAAGCATCAATAGTAGCATCATGAATTTTTGCATGTTGTTGAATTTGTTGTTGCTGCTGCTGCTGCTGCATAGACGACGAAGACGGTGTGTCTTCCACGTCGGTGCGAGATTCTTGCTCTTGAGTCATGTCGACTTCGCTAGCTTCGCTGCTGTGGTTGTTACTATTACCGGTACTAACGCCACTTAGTAAGGACGAACTAAAGGAACTAGTTGATGCTGTTGCTGTAGCATTGCGGTGACAATCCTCATTGGATTTGGTAGTATTGTTTTCCATAGCCGGCAGGTTGTGGACGTTGCAATTTCCAATATTCCAAAAGACAGATCGTTTCTCTCTCAAGGCCTCGGCAAAGGCATCCATTGCATTGTCGTATTCCTTTCGACGAACATGGTGTTCTCCCAGCTGATCCAGCTTGGTGGCCAATTGTTGGCGGGCATCATGAACTTTTGAGCGTTCTTTCACGACACTTGCTTGCAAGACCTGATAGTCTCCGTCTCTCAAGATTGCAGAAGAAGAGGAGGTAGAACACGACGATGTTCGATCGTGGCTAGGCCGCTTGTCGAAACGAAAATAGGAGGGTTCCGACCGAAAACTGTTGCTGCTACGTGTGCTATTTTTGCTGGGAGACATGCAGGTGGTTGGCATGGTCGGACTGGTAGAGGAATGACGTCGTCTAGCGCCAACATCTCTGGTGCTGCTTTCGCTGCCTCGCATTCTCTGAACGGGTGTTACTCTTGATGCATACATACTTGTTACTACTGTTGGTGATGATGACGGTGATGATTGCTGTAAATGATGGTTGCTTTGCGGGAGCGATGTGGGATACTTAGAAGAAATGTATTGTGGAAAGGATAGTCGAATAGAAGTGGAAGTGGAACAGAGAATACTTTGATGATTTGACAACGACACTGAGAAACGGATTTAGCGCAACCGTCATACAATGGAAAGAAGCAACTGATAAATCACTCTCTAGAAAACAACTGATAGCTCCCAGCAAGATATGAATCGAGGGAATGGGGATTGGTGTCTGAGTATTTCCGAGCGTCGAGTTTTTGAGTACCGCTAAACTCTAACTATTCATTCGGGAGCGATTGGAAAGCGAGTGGGGCTAGTAATGGGCGACAGTTTCGCAGGAAGATCATTGGAAGGGATTGCGTTGATGCGTCCAAGTGCGTTCAATCGCAAGAAAAGTGATGGCATTTGCGAGAGAGAAAATAATTACGTGCGTTGGTGCGTCCCAAATCTGAAAATAGCGATGTCCCAAAAAGCAAAAATGTATAAGCCCGGAGCGTTGGTTCTGGTGTCATGAGTTCTCCAAATGAGATTTTCGCCGAAATGGCGATTGTGCGCGCACGCGCATGCGAGTATGCCAACCAATAATTTCAATTTCGGTGATGACCAAATGTTGTGAGAATATTCCCGTTGACTTATACCGTGCGCCGGAGAAAGTACTCAAGCATTCCCCACAAGTTGGAGTGTACGGTTAGCAGCAAGACTTTCGCAAGCTGTACTCAAATATTATTTCCAAGCATTGTTCGAGCAACAATGATTCCAACTGCTTCAGAATGAAACATCAGCATCCATGAGAAGGATGCAGACAGTTTGTCACTTTATAGAATCAGACACGTGTTGAAAGGACATTGGCAAGTTTTCAGATCAATCGCTACAGCCAGTCAGGTTTTCATGCCCGACTGATGCCAATACCGATAAAGATATCGCCAGAACAATATCGATATCCAAAAAGCAAAGATGGGCAAAGATGGAAACGAGAAAAAGAACAATCTTAGTGCGCCAAATGCTTTCGAAATGATAATGAAAAGCGGTAAAAAGAATGGCAGAAAGCGCCAACACAACCGTATCACGGGTTTCAATAACCAATCTAGTCGATTCGTTCTTTGTCCGGCTGGATGCGGCAACCATTTTCTTCCCCATGAGATGAACAATCACCTGGACGCGTGCTTGTTGCGCCAAGCAGCGAAAGAACAAACAAAGACACAGGCACAACTTCAATCCATGGATGAAAACCTGCGTGAGGCGAGCTCTCCTCCCAATGCTGCTGGAGAAACTGAAGCAATTCCACCAACATCTACTTTTAGCCTCGACTCATCCTTGAAGCCATCCTTGAAGCCATCCTTGAAGCCACTCAAAGAGGGGAATCAAGACAAGGTTTTTGACAAGGATTTAGTGAATTCAGCAACCAAACAACGCATCGACAGCAAAAATGGCAGCGACAAAAGGAGAAATCAAGGGCAAAACAATGTATTCGCTCATATGATGAAGAGGTCTGCAGAGGTGTTTTCGGAACAAGATGCGTGCGATATATCTTCGTCAAAGCTTTACCAGCAGATGCATCTTCACGAAAATGGAATAGTGAGCGTTACGTGCTATGGCACTAATGGCATTACGGTCCCTCTAGATAAAATTACCTGGTCGGCTACTATTCATGTAAGGGGAAACAAGGCAGAGGCAATGCCTCCAATAGATCTTTTAGTGAGTACTTCTATACCCTCCGCAATGTCCGCTTCCTCAACATCGCCAAAGGAACCTCAACGCATTCGGCTCGTTCGAAACCATTCAAGACTATCGGTTCCGGTCCTCAAGTCGATTCTCCAAAAGGGTATTCGTCGCCGGAGACCTCTACCCTCGGTGCGAGTCGCAGCGGAACTGGCCGACAAGAGTTTAGGAGACCTGCTTCGACGCTTGCCAATAATTATTCTCGAGGATTCGACATTACACCCGAGTTTTCCTTTCCTCGTTTGGCTCATGATGGCCGTTTCGAAAGATTACCAACCCACTCTCCTGCTGCTGAAACGAGTTTTGGGAATCGTCTTCGAAATAGCATCTTGTCGGTGGAAAGATTCCCTAACAGACCACAAGCAACAACAGAACATAGTAACATTGGTATCCCTCCACAAAACACACGTTTATAGCAACAAAGCCGAGGACGACGATCAACGAATTCAAACTAGAAGCGCGGTAGTTTTAAGCAACGATGAATTAATCGTTTGGTCGATTCTGATGAGAGGTCAATATGGTGGTATGGCAGGGGATATTCGCATGCTGAAGGAATATGCCGAGCTATGGCACGAGAGATTTACTACGGCCCGTATCATTCCTGACCATGTTCAAATACGATTATCGCCAACTATTCTCACGCCTTCTGATCCTGTTGCTGAAACTAGTTTGAAACAATGGAATCAAGTGCCGTCATTTATTCATAAAACAGTGGCAAAAAACAGCGCGTTTCGAATCGACCGCCTCATGGGGCAACCAATAACACGACCATCTATATCTAACTCGGTTTTGCCAATGAATGATCAATTTGTAGGTTTATCCTCTCTGAACAAGTCCGATATCACATACGAAGGAGTAGACTTTCACTGTTCCTCTGTCTTGGATGCTGCCATATTGTCAGATACAAGACTCGTTCGGGAATGTTTCGATCAACTTGCTTACTTTGATCCAACATTTGCCCTCAATTGTTCGTCGAGTGATGCCGAAAGGCGTTCCTCTTTCGAAGATATTCTCAAGTCGTGTATGTGGAAGTACAGTGGTGGGGTGAACTTTCGAATGCTTATATTTCCGATCAAGACGAGAATAGAAAACGAAGGCCATTGCAAACTGCAGGAATTTTATAAGAAACACATACAAAATCGAATCGACGCCTTTTGTAAGCGATACGTAGAAGAGAGATTGAGTAAACGATAATACTAATGTAATTTCCTCAGTTTATCACTTGATAGATGCCCATTCATCCTTTTTTGTTAGATGTAAAATCGAACAGCAGGCTGCTACCCACCCTTGAGCAATTTTTTTGTTAGGGATGCATGCATCGCAGAGAATCACCACTAACAATATTCCCAAAAAAGGCAACATGACAAGTGTAGATTTGCAGGCACCATAAGGCAAACTGTGTGGCACAGTGAGAGCAGCACAGTGCTGGTACAACAATGGATGAGCAAAGAATGACCAGCCAATGTTGTGCCAACAAGGACCCACCCCATGTGCCACACACCACCACACCACACTTGGCAGAGCAGGGGAGCAGTACACAGGCACCCTTGCTGGGATGTTGCTCACTGAGGTGCCAGTGAGGCACCCTTTTGCACCATGGGCATTACAACCTGGCACTGGGACGCTCAACATGGTGATGGGCCAAGTCACTGCCATGATGGCATGTGCCCCTTGGGGCTCACAATGGTGGGAGGGGGCACTTGGTGCCCACCACATCCCCCATGCTTGCATCCTTTTGTGGGGAGGCAAGAGAGCAAACATCCCAATCTCCCCACCACAGTGACCTAGCCCATCCAAGACAAGAAACCCTAGCCCTCTAATTGTGGGGCTTGGCATCGTCCCCCGAGTCCCCCGTTTAGTGGCTTCCAATTCTCCCAAGCCAATGGTGACGAATTGATTCATCTGAACAAAAGAAAGAGGCACACAATGGCACCTATTTCCCGTTGTTGTGTCGGCGGGAATTGGATCTTGGTTAGTGCGTATGTGATGACGTATGCGTTGGAATTTATTAGAGCATTTGCGGGATCGCTTGCGACTTGAAAATATTCTCTGTGGCTGTCCTATTTGGCACGATCGTGATTGACATGCCAATACCGGATTCTGAGTAACACCGCTTAATTGTTGCATCGATGGCTTCTATAAATTAAGAAACAGGCCTCAGGGTCCCCCAAAGATCGTCTTTGAACGACAATATTCATAACCAGCTATATCCATACTTGTTCAGAAAAAATATTCTTCTGAACCCCCGAGCGGATATTTCATATTGCTATTCTAGATTAGTCTTGGAACTGTGAGAGTCATTAACCAAAAAACGACATGTTCTGTTTCTTCAATTTTATATAGGCTAACTTCGCCGACTGTTGTCTAGCACGGGCTGGCCATGCGCTTATTTTGGTCGTAAGGATTTATTGGGTTGATGGCGGTTAGTAGGAATGATTTCTCTTGGCTTAATAAATTATAGGTCGAATCCCGGTACCGTCGAGGCACGGTTCGTTCTTGGATGATAGATCTCAAGTGGCGCCACCAATTGAGATTTATCGTACAAATTGAGATTTATCGTACGAATGACAAGTACGTAAAAAACTCCGTCAAGAATGATTTCGAGTTTAAGAACCTTATCAAAGTGGTCAACTCCAATACCGTGAAATTCAGATTTATCAGCGATCCGAACAATCCAGTTTCAGATTTAGATACCACATACCTATAGATCCGGTACCGAGTTATTCAGATTTATCATCTTCGATCCTCCTTGTTGGTACTGTTTCTTCGAACGAACAAAAGTGGGATGCGTCATGCTTGGGGAGAGCGATGAAAAATGAGCGGAGTGGATGAAAAATGAGCGTCTTTTGTCGAAAAACAATAACTTCTGAGTAGTTGTTCACAATTTTTTGAAAGCACGTTCATTAAAAGCGGAGCTTGCGATACACTTTGTCGTTGTTTAGGAACACGCAAAGTCTTAAGAATACCATGTTGTCATCCAAGTTTTTGCTACTCGCATTGGCGCTTTGCGTCGTGTCGATGTCACCAGCTTCTGCGACAATGCGCGGTCGAAACTATCGTCAGTTGGATGAAGATCCAGAGCCTGCAGTGGAACCAATTGATGGAGTCAATGGCGAGTACGGCATTGATGAAAATGGTGATGAGAGATTCTTTTGGTGGTTTGGAAACAAGAAGAAGAAGCCCACCAGGAAGCCTACCAGAGCTCCGGTTCGAACCAACGCTCCAACCAAGAAGAAAAGGAAGAAGAGGAAGAAGAAGAAGAAACCTACCCCATTCCCAACTCCTCAAGGCGGCGTGGTTTGCGTTGATTCTACCGAAGACTACCGAAACCCTAGAAAGAACCCCAGTAACTGTGCAGAGGTCGCTGCGAAGAAGCCATCTATCATCAAGAAGCAGTGCAAGAAGCGCGAGGTTGCATATGCCTGTCCAGTAACCTGTAAGGCCTTTGGTTGCGATGGATCGGATCCTGTCACCAGCGCTCCTACCAACGCACCCACCAACGCTCCTACCAGCGCTCCGACCAATGCTCCTACGAATGCTCCGACCAAGGAACCCACCGAAGAACCCACGGATTTCCCAACCTTCAACCCCACCGAGGCGGATCCTACAGAGTCCCCTACTCAGACTCCTACATTCTTCCCAACCTTTTCTCCTACCGAGTCGATTCCCACCGATAATCCAACTCAGACTCCTACATTCATTCCCACGGAAGATACGAAAACCGAAGGACCAAGCTCAACCAAAACCACCGACGAACCTACAGGAGTAGTATCCACCGGCTTCCCTACACCTGCCCCTTCGGAAGCTTTCACTTTGGCACCCACTTTGCCATTCCCAACTGCAAACCCAACTGAACAACCCTCGGATGCACCTTCACCATTTGTTAGTATCCCTTGTGTAGATAGCACTGCAAATATTCAAGGTCAACCAAACAATGTCAGAACATGCCAGAAGATTAGAAATCGTGATCAAAACAATCCTGGCACAATTGACAACCAATGTTCAAAGAAGGAGAATGTCAGAATTGCTTGTCCAGTCCTTTGTGAAGTAGGAGGATGTGGATCTCCACCTACCAATGCTCCAGGAAACGATAATGACAGTGATGGTGACCCAGCACCTACCGATGCTCCAGTAAACGATAATGACAGCGATGGTGATCCAGCACCTACCGATGCTCCCGACTTTGGCTTGGGTTGCTACACTATCGGAGGCTTTTCCTGTTCGTGCGGTCCCACTGAGTGTAACAAAGAACTTTGTGAGGCTGCGAATCCTCCAGGACCATGTTTCAATCCTGGTTGCAAGGTCTGGATTGAACCTGGAAATCAAGGGCCAAATCAACCATCTACTGGATGTAGCGAGGCAACTAGATGCGAAGAAGTGTGCGAATCTCCACCTTCCGATAATGACAACGATGGTGATCCAGCTCCTGATTCTGAAGCACCTTCCGATGCTCCCAAAAATGATGACAACGACAGCGATTAATCGCATCAACAGATGGACTTCGAGACTGTTTGTTATTAAGTGATTTATTTATTCGACTCAAGAAGGCCCTGTGGTTGATGAAGATTATTCGTCACCACGGAGACATTAGATCAACGACTCGGATTAGAGTCGAGTATCCAACTCTACATGATTTAACAACTCGTGGTGGATTTTACATACATACATATTTATTGGCAAGAGGCGATTGCCAGCGGCGTCGCAGAGATCGATATTCGTGATCGATCACTCTAAAAAGAAAGTACAATTAGGTTAGACTATTTTGTTCATGAAATAGTTCGTAAGAAATAGTAACTATTCTAGTTAAACTTTCTATCGATTCACTTCATACTGTAATCCAATTTCTTGAGTACTGTAGCAAAAGAAAAGTCTTTGAGGTGTTTGTCCCATATCCCCATGCGACATTGGTAATTCTTTCACCTCGGGTAAAGGCTGTTTCTCTTTTCGAATGGCTTTTGGTTGTCTCTCTTTGGCTTCCTCCACTACAGCGACCTTGATGACACCGACATAAATGGCTCCAACGACAAC
>Ga0115013_10001964_pt1 | contig 11622 bp, 7 predicted proteins | sample SouAtlMetagenome_2_FD_88686 | JGI IMG/M metagenome (GOLD analysis project Ga0115013, IMG submission 88686) | Marine eukaryotic phytoplankton communities from Atlantic Ocean - South Atlantic ANT15 Metagenome | ecosystem: Environmental > Aquatic > Marine > Oceanic | place: South Atlantic Ocean...
AACGGCATGCCCGTCGCCGATCTCCCATCACTCGCAAAGGCTCTGTCCTCAACGACTGAGAACGGGATTCACGAAATCGAAACCGATCAAACGCCCTACAAACTCTACCTCGACCAAGGTCTCTCGGACCAGGTCGATACCCAGTTCAAAGCGCGCGGACTTCCATCACTCTCAAGGCTCTACGAGCCAAAGGTGAAGTAGGATCTCTTTATGTGGGGAAAATTGGGTTCACCAACTTCTCTGGTGCGTTCACGTTCGCCCTTCCCTCCTTCGCCCTCTATCGGAGCATCTTCCATGGTCCTCTCCAAAGTCTTGTCTCAGCCAAAATCCCAGCGGTCATTCAGAGTGAAACGCTCGAGATGCAGGAATTCCCGACAATGAGTCAAATCCTCCAATTGCCCGCCCAGAATCGCCTGACTTGTGCCACATGACGAGCCCTGCGGATTCTCTTGTTTTTCTCCTCTTGAAATTTCATCCGGCACCACTAGGTTCCTTCCGTAGCCCCGTCTCAAGGGCTTCGCACACTACCAGACATGAGTGCATCCACTTGCTCCCTTTGCGCCTTCGCAAAATCGTCTATTGGTCGGAAATTGATCGTCGCCCTCACCGGTCTCGCTCTCGTTCTCTTCCTCGCTGGTCACCTTAGCGGTAATCTACTCATCTTCGCCGGCCGGGACGCCTTCAACGAGTATGCCCATTTCCTCCACACCTTCCTTCATGGCATGGGTGTCTGGATCGCTCGAATTGGCCTGCTCGCCTGTCTCGCCCTCCACATCATTTTCACCGTCCTCCTGACCAAAGAAAACAAGACAGCCCGCACCGCCTACGCCCACGAGACAACCGTGCAGGCTCCCAAGTCCTCCCTCATCATGATCTGGTCGGGACTCACCATCCTCGCCTTCGTTATCTACCACATCCTTCATTTCACCGTCCGGATAGACTCAGAACTCGCCGGACTCGGTAAAAACGACCCCTGGAAAATGGTGATCCTAGGATTTCAAAATTCCTTCGTCGTCCTGTTCTACATCATCGCCATGACCCTTCTTTGCTCGCACCTGAGCCACGGGGTTTCCTCGATCTTCCAAACTCTCGGCCTGCGCAACAAGAAAACAGCCCCCGCCATTAAATTCGTCTCCCAAACCTACGCCATAATCATCTACGCTGGCTTCCTCTCCATTCCCATCGCCATCAAACTCTTCGATTTTGGCTACTACAAATAACTTTTCCGATCAATGAGCTTAGATTCCAGAATCCCCGCCGGTCCTCTCGCAGATAAATGGACGTCCCATAAGGTGGACTCCAAATTGATTAACCCGGCCAACAAGCGGAAATTCAAAATTATCGTGGTAGGCTCCGGGCTCGCCGGTGGTTCCGCCGCCGCCACCCTTTCCGAGCTCGGCTATAAGGTGGATTGCTTCTGCTATCAGGACAGCGCCCGTCGAGCCCACTCCATCGCCGCTCAGGGCGGAATCAACGCCGCCAAGAATTACCAAAACGACGGCGACTCCATCTTCCGCCTTTTCTACGATACTATCAAAGGCGGCGACTTCCGCGCCCGCGAAGCCAACGTGCATCGCCTTGCCGAGATCTCGAACAATATCATCGACCAATGCGTCGCCCAAGGTGTGCCTTTCGCCCGCGAGTATGGAGGACTACTCGACAACCGCTCCTTCGGAGGCGCCCAGGTCAAACGCACCTTCTACGCCCGCGGCCAGACCGGTCAGCAGCTCCTGATCGGATGCTATCAGGCCCTCTCCAAGGAAGTCGCAAAGGGTGGTGTCAAAATGCACACTCGCAGCGAGATGCTCGATCTTGTGGTCGTCGACGGACACGCCAAAGGCATCGTCGTTCGTGACCTCGTCACCGGTGAAGTCACCTCTCACGCTGCCGATACGGTCATCCTCGCCACAGGGGGGTATGGGAACGTCTTTTACCTCTCCACCAATGCCATGGGCTGCAATGTCATGGCCGCTTTTCGCGCGCACAAGCGGGGCGCCTACATGGCTAACCCCTGCTACACCCAAATTCACCCCACCTGTATTCCGGTGAGCGGCGACTATCAGTCCAAGCTGACCCTGATGTCCGAGTCCCTCCGTAACGATGGAAGAATCTGGGTTCCTAAGTCTCGCGAAGACGCCAAAGCAATCCGCGAAGGCAGAAAGAAAGCCACCGATATCTCCGAGGAAAATCGCGACTACTATCTTGAGCGCAAGTATCCGTCCTTCGGCAACCTCTGCCCACGCGACATCGCATCCCGGGCTGCCAAAGAAGCCTGCGATGACGAACGCGGTGTAGCATCTTCCGGACTGGGAGTGTATCTCGATTTTGCCGATGCCATTGCCCGCGACGGCGAGGACGCCATCCGAGCCCGCTATGGCAACCTCTTCCAGATGTATGAGAAGATTTCCGGTGACGACCCTTACAAATCACCAATGCAAATCTACCCAGCCGTTCACTACACCATGGGTGGGCTTTGGGTCGATTACAACCTGATGTCCAATCTACCCGGACTCCACGTTCTCGGTGAAGCAAACTTCTCAGACCATGGAGCAAACCGCCTCGGAGCCTCCGCTCTTATGCAAGGTTTGGCCGACGGATACTTCGTCATCCCGTCCACCATCGCGGTCTATCTCGCCACGCAAAGGCCCGGGACCGTCACTACCGACCATCCGGAATTCAAGCGCGTCGAAAACCAAGTCAACAACCGCCTCAAATCTCTCATGGAGATCAAAGGAAACCGTCCCGTTGATTCTTTCCACCGCGAACTCGGACTTCTCATCTGGGACAAATGCGGCATGGCCCGCGACGAAGCTGGCCTCAGGGAAGCCCTCGAAAAAATTCCTAAAATTCGCGACGAGTTCTGGGCTAATGTTCGCATCCCCGGATCAGCGAATGGACTAAATCAGGAACTCGAAAAAGCAGGACGCGTCGCCGACTTCATCGACTTCGCGGAGGTCCTCTGCCACGACGCCCTCAACCGTGCCGAATCCTGCGGAGGCCACTTTCGTTCTGAACACCAATTCACCGAAGCCGACGAGGAGGTCAAGGATGGCACCACCGAGGCGGGTGAAGCCAAACGCCACGACGACAAATATCTCTACGTCGCCGCATGGGAACACACCGACGCTGGCCGACCGCCTATCCTACACACAGAGGAACTTGTCTACGAAGAAGTTAAGCCCTCAATCCGTTCTTACAAGTAAGCCATGCCTCTACTCAATCTGAATCTCAAAGTCTGGCGTCAGGATAGCGCCGATTCCAAGGGCCGTATCGAATCATACGAAGCCAAGGAGATTCCCACTACGGCGTCCTTCCTGGAAATGATCGACATCGTCAACGAACGCCTCATCAATGACAACGAAGAGCCAATTCACTTTGACCACGATTGCCGCGAGGGCATCTGCGGAATGTGTTCGATGACCATCAATGGCGTCCCACACTCCAAGGAGCAGGGCATCACGACCTGCCAGCTTCACATGCGCAAGTTTTCTGAAGGCGACACCATCTGGATTGAACCCTTCCGCGCCAATGCTTTCCCGGTGGTCAAAGATCTCGTCACTAACCGCTCGTCATTCGACCGCATCATTCAAGCCGGTGGTTACATCAGCGCCCGCACGGGGTCTGCCCCAGACGCGCACGCCACTCCGGTCCCCAAGGCCGACGCCGATGCCGCCTTTGACGCCGCTGCCTGTATCGGATGCGGTGCCTGTGTCGCCGCCTGCAAAAACGCCAGCGCCATGCTCTTCGTCTCCGCCAAAGCGTCTCATCTCAATCACCTTCCCCAAGGACAGGTCGAAAAAGACTCTCGAACACTCGCCATGGTCCGCCAAATGGACGAAGAGGGATTTGGAAACTGCACAAACCAATTCGAGTGCGAAGCAGTCTGCCCCAAGGAAATCAGCGCCGACCACATCGCCAAACTCAACCGCGACTACCTCGTCGCCAGCGCACGCGAGACAGCTTCTTGAAAAAGAGGCACGTTGCGACGTGAAAAGTAAGAGTCCTTTGATCCCAATCGCAGCTCAATACTCCTCTTCCGCCCCAGCCCATCCAACCGAAAAAGGATCCGGGATCAATTCTGATGACTTGGCTAAGCGTCATCCTTGGAATAATTGCCGCCGTCTTGATCTATTTGGCGTTTTTTACCTAGGAGGCGGTTCGCGCTCCCAAGCCCACTCAACTCAGCTAACGGCTTGGCTTTTTCTCTGAAGAGAACAAACTCCGGCCATGTCTCGCAAATCCACCCTCTGGAGCTCTTTGCCTTCTCTCACTGTTCTGGGTTTCACGTCCCTCGCCCACAGCGCGGAAACCATTCAAGTCCCCGCCACACCCGAGCTCTCACCCGACGGTAAAACAGTCTACTTTTCGTGGGCTGGGGACATTTGGTCCGGTAACAGCGAGGGCGGTGAAGCTCGCCGCATCACCACCCACCCGGCACCTGACACCGCACCTCAACTTTCCCGGAACGGCAAATCACTCTTTTTTAATTCGGATCGTACAGGCTCATCCCAAGTCTTCCAGATCCCAATCGGCGGCGGAGTCGCCGAACAAATCACCTTCCATTCCGAAGGCAGCGTCTTGGAAGATGTTCACCCACAAAAAAACCTTCTTCTCCTCAGCAACCAGCGCGATCATGCCGGACGCCGGCCCTACCGCCTCATCGAAAAACCCATCGATATCTCCAAAGACGAACGTGTCCTTTTCGATGCCACAGGCCGAAACGGACGCTACTCTCCCGACGGAAAAAACATTCTCTTCGTCCGCGGAGGTGCTCCCACTTACCGCAAAGGCTATCATGGTTCCCAAGCTGCCCGAATTTGGAACTATAACGTCGAAAACAAAACCTTCAGCGAACCGGTAAGCGACCCCACCGGTTGCCGCTACCCTCTCTGGGCGGCGGACGGAAAATCGTTCTACTACGTCTGCGCCCGATCAGGTGCGTTTAATATTTGGCAACATCGCTTCGGTGAAAAAAATGACCGTCAACTTACCAAAGATCTCAGTGACAGCGTCATCGGACCCGCCATTTCCGCCGACGGCTCCACACTCATCTACCGTCAACTATTCGACTTTCACAAGCTCTCAACCAAAGCCGGGGCAAAGCCCGAACGCGCCAAGTTCTTCCATCGTTCTTCCTTGGTGCACCCCGAACATGAAGCGCTCACCATTAGTTCGACCAAAGACGCCACCGTCACAGCGACAGGACTCGAATGGGCATTCATTGCGCAAGGAGAAATCTGGGCCATGGACACCGTGCTCAAGGAGCCCCATCGCCTCACCAACACTCCGGCTCACGAATCCGACATCTTCTTCTCCGAAAAAGGTGACCACCTTTACTACCTCAAGGACAACGGCATCACCGCCAACTACTGGCGCATGTCAAAGAGCCAGCCCACGGAATTTTGGTGGGAAGCCACCGACTTCTCCCACGAACAGGTCACCAAAGGCCCAGAGGAAAAATGGGGCTTCAGCTTCAGTCCAATGGGAGACCAAATCGCCTACATCGAATACCCCGGAAACCTCTGGATCGCCAAGCCCGATGGCTCGGAGGCCCGACTTCTCCTCCCAGCGTGGACGTCGCCCGAATATGTCTGGTCACCCGACGGAAAATACATGGCCTTCTCTCTCAAAGACGCCAACTACAATAGCGACATCTGTATCATGCCGACCGACGGTAACGGCGAACCAATCAATGTTTCCCAGCACCCCGACAATGAGTATTCACCCCGCTGGTCTCCCGACGGCAAAACCCTCGTCTTTGCCGGTCGTCGTCATTCCACTTCTACCGACCTCTTTATCGTCCACCTAAACAAGACGACCCACTTCACCAGCGATCGCGACCGACGGGTTCTCAGCGCCGTTAATGCAATGAAAAAGGACCCTGCTTACACAGAAAAGGAGGTCAAAGAGGGTGAAGAAAAGACGAAAAGTATCGGCAGAAAAATCCTCAAAGGAATCGGATTAAAATCAAAAGAGGAAAGCGAGGACCAGGAGATCGACTTCGACGGCATCAGCAAACGGATCCAGCGAATCAAACTCAACGGCCTCAGCCCCGGCTCGCTTCATTGGATGCCCGATTCCAAGAATATGATATTCCAATCCGGTGGAGCAATCTATCGGGTCGCAGCGAAGGGCGGTTCCACTCCCGCAAAACATTTCAGCGGCTCGGGCTCCATTCACCGCTACAAAGACAACGACAAACTCTACCTCGTATCCGGTGGAGTCCCGGCCTTTCTTCAAAAAGGGAAATTAACCAAATTCGGTTTTTCCATTCCCTTCGCCCGGAACCGAGAAGCCCACCAGCGAATGGGATTCCGCATGGCCTGGCGAACTCTGCGCGATGTCTTTTACGATCCCGCACTCAACAACCGCGACTGGGACAAGATTCGCAATAAATACGAACTCGCCGCCGCTAAAGCTCCCACCAGCAAGATTTTTGCGCGGGTCATGGCCATGCTTCTCGGAGAACTCAATGCCTCCCACATGGGCTTCTACCCCAACTCATGGCCCAAGGATTGGAAATTCGAAGAAAGCTGGCGCACCCACACCGCGCACCTTGGCATGAGACTCAATCCCTCCAACCGTGTCACCTTTGTTCACCCCGATGGCCCCGTCGATCGACCCGGAACCCGTATCCGGGTTGGAGAGCAGATCACCAAGATCAATGGAGAGACGATTCGTTCGGACAAACCACTTACCAAGATGCTCACAGGACGCCTTGACCGTGACATCACGATTACTGTCAAAAATAAGAAAGGCGAATCCCGTGAGATCACCATTCGCCCCATCAGTTACAGCCAGGCTCGCTCACTGGCACATACCGCCCGCCTCGATCAACGCCGCGAAACCGTTGAGAAATCATCCTCGGACACTCTGGGATACCTCCATGTTGCGCGTATGGCATGGGACGAGTTTGAAAAATTTGAAAACCACATCTACGAGCGAGGAAATGGCAAACAGGGTCTCATTATCGATATGAGAGACAACGGAGGGGGCTCCACGGCCGACCACCTACTTACCGTTCTGACCCAACCGCTCCACGCATACACCGTGGGTCGCAATGGCAAGATCGGCTACCCGCAGGACCGTAAAGTATACGCCAGCTGGAACAAACCCATCGTCGTTCTTTGCAATGAAAATTCCTTCTCTAATGCCGAAATATTCACCCACGCCATCAAGACACTCAATCGTGGAAAGGTCATCGGTATCCCGACTGCCGGAGGTGTCATTTCAACCTGGTCAACCTCGGTTCTCGATCTAGGACGCATGCGCCTTCCCGGCCGGGGCTGGTTCCTTCCGCAAACCGGAGAGGATATGGAACTCTACGGAGCTGTTCCCCACATCATCATCGATGTCGCTCCCGATGACCTTCCATCAGGCAAAGATCCCCAGCTCAAGAAAGCCATCGAAATTCTCAAGCAAGAGGTCAAAGAGAAAGGCAGTATCCTTCCCCGCCCCATCTACCGCTCCCGACGCGTCAAATAACCGGATCGATCTTTTCTCAATCACATGCAACTCTCCCGACTTATCCTTGGCTCAATTCTCGTCGGCGCCATTTCATGCTCCGCGCTAAGACGCCCTCAAGCGGTCCAGACGTCCAGGATCGAGACTCCAAAGATCTGGGCCGCCGCGAAGACCGGCAGTAATGCCCGGATCAGCAAAGGATGGCTCGGCGAATTTGGCGATGCCCGCATGACTAAACTCGTCAATGAAGCCCTCGCCCACAACTTTGATCTTAAAGCAACCGCCGCCCGGCTCCGTGCGGCCAAAGAAGGCACCATTATCGGAAGATCAGCACGTCTCCCCTCCCTCAATACCTCAACCTCCTATCGGCGCAGTGGAGCAAAACAAACTCCCATCGCGGAAAACTACTCGCTTTCCCTCAACGCCAGTTGGGAAGCCGACCTCTGGGGCCGCTTACGAAATTCCGAATTAGCCAGCCGCGCCGACTACGCCTCCACCCTAGCCGACTTCCGGGGAGCCCGGCTTTCCCTGGTAGCCAACACCGCAAAAGCCTGGTGCAACCTCGTCACCGCCGAGCAGCAACTGGCACTCGCCCATAAGACTCTCGAATCCTACCGCCAGGCTCTTCCGGTAGTGGAACGACGCTACAAGGCGAACACCCTCCGCTCTGTGGATGTGCAGTTTGCCCGTAACAACGTAGCAGGAGCAGAGCGCAGCTTGCGGGTTCGGAAACTCAACCGCGACAACGCGGCCCGCTCTCTCGAACTCCTCCTCGGCCGCTATCCCTCTGCCAGCGTCGCCTCATCCGAGCAACTACCCAACCTTGCCCCAAATCCACCCAGCGGACTTCCCTCGGAATTGCTGGAACGCCGCCCGGATCTCCAGGCAGCCCGCGCCGACCTTTACGCCTCGGCACAACGCGCCGAAGTTGCCCGAAAAAACCTGCTCCCGTCCCTCCGCTTCACCGCCAGCGCGTCAGGTGGAGACGACAATTTCCAAAGAGCCTTCGACCCCAATTATCTGGTCTATTCAGCAGCCTCATCTCTGGCCCAAACCATCTATCGCGGCGGGGCGCTCTCCGCCCAAGCCCGTGCAGCCCTCGAAAGAAACAAAGCCGCCATTCACGACTACACCCGGGTTGCTCTTCGAGCCTTCCGGGAAGTCGAGGCCGCGTTGGCCGCCGACACCTCACTGCGCGAGCAGGAGGTCTTCCTCGAAAAAGAGGCCAAACAAACCCGGCTGGCTGAAAAACGAGCTCTGAGCGACATCACGCTGGGGATTGAAGGAGCTTCCTTCCTCGAATACCTCGAAGCCCAGCGCCGCTCGGAGAACGCCGGCATTTCCCTGATCCGTCTCAAGAACGACCGCCTGCAAAACCGGATCGATCTTCACCTCGCTCTGGGCGGGGACTTTGCCACGCGGCAGTAATCTGGAGAAATCGTCTCTCGGTTGCCTTTATCGGTTTAAAGCTGGATCTGCTTCTTCCTCCCGCGACAAAATCCCCTTATTTAAGGCCCCATGCAAAGAACACCCGCCGATCTGCTTCGAAATAACGAAGACCTCCCCCTCCATCGTCCGGCCGGCATCGTAAACCAGCACGACATGGCGATGCTTAATCCTGGCAAGCGCCCGGGCCTCATCAAAGGCCGCACCCGCCGAGTCAGCCACTTCCGAAATGGAGCTTCGTTTTTACAAAGTAAAGGCGCTCTAGGCTCGTCAATTCATTGCATCTCCTGCAATTTCCCCAAATAAACGCCGTAATGAAGGCGGCGAGACCCGGCTGGCCTTTTTCCCGATCCGAACTATGCTCGAGCACTCGATGGCCAAACTCATACGATATCTCCTACCTCTTGTCGTTCTCGGCGTGGGCTATCTCGTCTACGCCCAATTCTCGGTGAAGGAGGAGCCCAAAGCCCGCGTCCGCCACAAACGGCCACCCATCGAGGCCGAAACCACCGTCCTCGCTCGTACCGATTTTCGCGTCACCTTGAATTCCCAGGGCGTCGTTCGCCCTCACAACGAAACCTCGCTCACCTCGCGGGTGAGCGGGCGCATCATTAAAATCTCTCCAGTCTTCGAAAGCGGCTCCTTTTTCAAAAAAGACGCCATCCTCGTCGAACTTGACCCCTCTGACTTCCTAGCTGCCGTCTCGGGAGCTGAAGCCCGCCTCGCCCGCGCCGAAGCCAGCCTCGCCCAGGAAGAGGCCCGCGCCAAACAAGCCTTGCTCGACTGGAACGACCTCGGTTACACCGAACCTCCCACCGAACTTGTCCTCCGCAAACCCCAACTCAAGGAAGCCAAGGCCAACGTCAAAGCGGCCCAAGCCGAGCTCTCCGACACCACTCGCGACCTCGAACGCACCAAAATCATCGCACCCTACGCTGGGCGCGTGAAAGAGCGCCTTGTCGGCCTCGGCCAATCTGTCGGCCCCAGCACGAATCTTGGCGATATTTTCTCAACCGACTTCGCCGAAGTCCGCATCTCGCTATCCGCCCGTGAACTCCCCCATGTTATTCTCCCCAACAACCCCGACGACTCTCCCATCCCCGTCACCCTCACCGATGCCCTGGCCAAGGAAAACCCACAATCCTGGCAGGGGTCGATCGTAAGAACAGAGGGAATCCTCGACGAAAAGTCCCGTAAACTCTTCGTCATCGCCCGTGTCGATGACCCCTTCGGCCTGAATTCCGAAATCAACGCTCCTCTCCGGGTCGGGCAACCTATTCGCGCCACCCTTAAGGGCGAACCTATTAAGAACGTCTTTGTCATTCCCCGCGAAACCCTCCGCCGACCGAATGAAGTCATTCTCGTTGAACCCGTGGAAATGAAACTGCATCGGGTCGTCGTCGAACCCGTTTGGACCGACGAACACTCCCTCGTAGTCCGCAAGGGACTCACCGAAGGCTGGCACCTCGTCACCACGCGACTTGTCAACGCCCCCCAGGGAGCAAGAGTAACCCTCGTCGATCCCAACGTCGACGATGAAAAAGCCGTTTCCGCTCCCGCTGAAACAAAACCCAAAACGTAATTTCGCATTTTGACGGGTTCGGGCTACGACCCCATCACGCTAACCGCAGAACTCAAAGTCTGTCCGGTTCGAACCAAACCTCTATGGAGCAGCAGCGGCGCCCCCGCCGCAACTACTTTGCTCTATGAGTCGCCTATCGATCATCCTCGCCATCAGCAGGGATTTAGTATCTACGACGTAACAACGGAAGCAGTTCCAGCGTCAGCTCAGCAATTTCGCCGGGGGGCGGATTTGTTGTGTTCAAGATCGTCCAATGGGCCAAATCAAACGATTACGACAAAGATAAAAGCGGCCTCTAGCGATCCTCCACTCTTCGAAACAACGGGATTTCGTTGAGGGTGTAATAGGCATCAACATGCCAAAGCTTTGCACCTTTGGTAGACGTAACTCCTTTGGAGTTGAGGTGATGCACGTGTCCTTGAACTCGGCCGGTCACGGTGAGTTCGACACTCAGTCCATCCTCGCTGACCTTGGCACCCACAATCTTCGGCGTCGCCTGATCGACTTCCGGACTACCGTCCCTGTTTTGATAAATATACGTCCAGGCTTCCATGACATAGCTGTCAGGATTCCCCGCCGTGCTGGGATCAATCTTCTCCGTGAAGTTAAGAACAAAGCCTGTCGGAGTCGCTCGCATCGTTTCGACCTCAAACGGAACTTTTCCGTTCCATCTTGTCCGCTCAAGAAAAGCGGGCTTCCCTCCCGCTCCACGGCCAACCCCACCAACAAATAGCGTGCCATCTTTCGCCATACGAATCGGAATAACACCCGATTCCAAGTTATCGAGAAAGGGAAAGACCGCTCCCTGATAGAGACCATTTACCATTTCCAAATCAACCCGCTGCACCTGTGAATTCATTTGCTCTCCGACGAACACCTGTCGCTCGAAGGGGCCGAATTTCCCACCGGACAAATCGGCAACCACCGCCGTCGGCGATTGCCCGAACCTCGCATGCGGCAAGACCACCGCCGGCGGCGTAATGCGAGGATCCTTTTCCCGCTCGATCTGAATTCGCGACCCGCTCTTGGGAGTCGGCGGCTCTGGCTGTCCCGCCAACTTTGCCGAAACACTCCCCACCGGGCTCCCCATAAATCCTCCGGGCTTGAGCCACTTCAATGAGGACGAGCCA
>Ga0115013_10001970_pt1 | contig 11601 bp, 3 predicted proteins | sample SouAtlMetagenome_2_FD_88686 | JGI IMG/M metagenome (GOLD analysis project Ga0115013, IMG submission 88686) | Marine eukaryotic phytoplankton communities from Atlantic Ocean - South Atlantic ANT15 Metagenome | ecosystem: Environmental > Aquatic > Marine > Oceanic | place: South Atlantic Ocean...
GTATTTAATTCATTGTCATCATTCTCATCTGCCGTGGTCAGTGGAGTTTCGAGCAGAAATTCAGCCAGCGCCCGTCCCCGACAAAAGAATTCGAGTGCGTATCCCTTTCGAGCGGCTTCGCTCTCAAAGCTGGGCATCGTTCCAACATCAGCAGCGACGCCCAGATCGAAAAAGAGTTTTTCGAACTCGTCACGGATTGTGTCGTCTGCCGTGCTGAGAAGATTCTCTCCCAAATCCTCTCGAATAGATTCTATCGCCAAAGACAACCAACGAATCCACGCCTTTTTATACTGCCCCGAACCCTTGGTTTTGTTGTTATTTTTTTGCGCGAGGCTGCAAAGTTCCTGAGGCGTAGAAGCCTTTTCGCGATTGGTGCTCATTTGCTGGTGCTGCTTGTATAGAAAACTTGATTTCCCCAAGCGTTTTCTTGTCGACGCAGTAGAGATGGTCGTTGGTTCAGCATCCTCGGATTGCAAGAGAGTGGTTTTGGAAAGCAAGGATGTCGAGAAACGATTTTGGGCGGATCGTGCCGGAGATTGTGTCGAAAGTGGAAAGACAAAACTGTTGCTCTCTGGCACTGCTGTAAAGAGCAAAAGCTGCACGAGTGCCATTCGAGATCGTCGCGCTGAAGTTTTCATGGCAATATGCCAAGGGTGATGCTGGAAGTCTAATTTATGGAGAGACTAGTACAGTGATATGTATGATTGGAGCAGGCAATGGCAGGATCAATTTTGAATTGACATGTGACAACTTGCGTGAATCGCAATCGCTCAAAATGATAAGTGGCCCATTTTGAGAGGATTGAGCACTTGTCACTCTATCAAAGAATTCAACCTCGGCATCAAACAGAAAAGCTCGACAACATTCCGGCTACGTAAAGGTTTCATCTTGCGTATTTTGCTGATTCCAATCAAGCTGACGTTGAAAATTCGAATCTATTTTTCAAAATCACCTTATTGGTGATGGAGGAGACATACAGACGACGCTCATAACCCATCAATTATACTTAACCCTAAACGATGACCAAAAATCTGGTTTGACTTTTCGTCGAGTGAGTCGTGATCAAAATCCAAAATGACCTAAACAATTATGGTGATTTTTCGGCGCCTCAAAGCTTGGGCAAGATTCGCATACTTTGAACAGAAAAAGTTCTTACAGGGGTAGGAAGAAAGGACAACGACTACGTCGACGATTGCGATATATACCATTCGGATTTCTAACGTCTTCACACGTACCCTAACAGAGGCTACACACAAGAAAAGCTGAATAGATTCACACGAGACAACAAACTGAAACTATGCCATCGCTTGACGGGAATGGGAACGCGCCATGGCTTGACGATGGGATTCAGAGAAGGCGTGGAAGTGTTTGGGAAAATCAACAGCGGATTAGCTTCACACAAAAGGATGAACAAAAAGAAGGAGAGCAAAAAGAAGAAGAACAAAAAGAAGAAACACACAATGACAAAAAGGAAACTGAATCCTCGAATCTCATGGCGGCCGTGGAAAAACTGAAAAAGGCTGGCCTGTCGAAAATTGGCAATGTCGTCCAAACTACGAGCCCTGAATATTTGGATGCAGCGAGTCTTGCTGGGGATTCCTATATAGTTGACGACGGTGACGAGGAAGAAAAGAATAACGAGCCCGACAACCATAGTATGAATTCGGTCAATATCCACATTTTCGCCTCCACCGAGGGGGATACACGCAGCGTCTCGGGAATACGCGATACAATTACCATGTCGATTGCCGAAAGTGAAGAATTGTGCCAAGATATTGAATCGGTTACCGGGCATATTTCGCTGTCGACGACCTTGTCAGAATCCATGAAAGAAATATTGGGGACAACGGAAACGCAATTCCCACCGCCAAAAAATAGCAGTAGCAAATATTCCTTTGATGAATCTCTGACGCACTGTACCAAGGGGAAAGATTTATGGGCCTCTGGAGATCTCACACAAGCCCTCTCTGAATTCCGAAAGGCGCTGCTGGGACTCGAGTCACTGGTAGGGACAAATCACATGCTAGTTTCCAAGATTTATCACTGGCTGGGGCAAATATTTCTTCGGCAACTGGAAATCCACAATAAACATGCTTCAGAAATAACGAGGCGAGCCTGGGCCGATGCAGCTGTCGAATCGCTGGCTTGGGCTCTGAAAATACAATACACCCAACAGAAAAGTGCAAAGAATACCAAAACTGAAACATCCTCCATCCACACGGGATTGACCGATGATTCCGACGATTCCAAAACCAAAGTCATGATCGAGAATCTACTAGAAAAGGCCTGGAAAATCAGGGCCGATGAATGGCCAAACTCCTCGTCAACGGTCAAAACTCTAGATGATCTCAAAGATTCCATCAGAATCGAGAAAAAGGCCGATCTTGCTCTCTTTCGGTTAGAAAAGAATCAGCTCTCCTCGGCGATTGATGTCTACGCGTCTCTCGTCAACCAATACAGCAAAGCCATATCTACCTGCGACGACGATGGTGGATTTTCTGCCATGACCAAAATGGCCTTTTGGTACCACAAACTGGGCCGCTTGCGGGCCAGTATGGATAAGGAGAGTGGTAAAGTTGAACCGATGCCCCCCTTTCATTCCTTTGTCTTCATGCCCCTGGATGTGTCAACGGACCACAAACCGAACCTGAAAAAGGATCGCTCCGCTAGTAGGGCATACTTGGAGCATGCTGCCTTTTGGTATCGTATGGCCCTCGAAGCTTTCTGCACCAGCATAGGGCGCTTTGATAAGACAAGCGACGGAAGGCTCAGTCCTCGAGAAAATATTGATATTACCAGTCATCCTACCTACAAACAGCTTCTTCAGCGCCTCGGACAGGTTCTTTCCGACCACCACATAACCAATCCCAAAGAAGGCGAAGATAAGGCAGCGACTTATTTAGGATCACTTGGTGTCTATGAGTCAGTCTTGCACCATTTTGGTGGAGTTTTGGCCATGAAACATTACAAACGGCTTAACGCCAACAAGAATGATACTCTCAAGCATCTTCACGACCTCAAAGGCCACCTCGTAAAAGCACATCAGGGTTATCGTTCTGCATTGATGATTGAAGAGCGAACATGGGGAAGCGACCATCAGATTGTTATGGCAATGCGTGCAGAGGAAAGACGTGCCACTAGCCTACGCCCAGCAGTAGATCTGGCAATCTCCGAGTTTCCATCCAAACAGGCCGAAAAGCAAAGAGAAGCCGAAGAGAAACGGAGGCAGAACGAAAAGCTTAGAAAGGAACAGCAAGAACGAGAGCAAGAACTCAGAGACCAAGAACTAGATAGAGAAAAGCAGAGAAACGATGAATATGAGCGTAGGAAAAGAGAAAAGGAAAAGCAAAAACAGCAGCGAAAACGAGGTTTTGATGACAAAGCACTCGAGACACTTCGGAGGCTACAAGACGAGGTTTACGAGTACAAGCAACTTCTTGGGGGACAAGATGCAGAGAAAGACCAGTTACGTGCCGATCTCACATCTAAAACGACTGAAACCATACAAGCATTGGCTACTGCAGCACAAAAGAAAGAGGAAGCAGGCAAATGGAAACGAAACTATGAGAATGCTCAAAACGAAAAGGACAAATTACTGAGCCGAATTTATGAGCTCGAAAGGGAAGTCACTATGAGCACGCAGAAACGGGGACAATTGGAATTTGATATCAAAAGAGAGGAAGTAGGTCTCCTGCAATCATCTAAACAAAAGGATGTCGAGTTGGAATTTTGGAAAAAACGATACGAAATAGCGCGAAACGAATTCGCAGAGTCTCAAAACGCGTTAGAAGAAGAGCTTATCAAGGCAAAATCCGATGCTGGAGTCAAGCAGGCAGAACTAATCGAATGGAGGGGAAAATTCGAGGGTCTCGATAGTGAGTGGAAATCACGCCGTGGTCAGGTCGACAAACTTAGTGCCGAAAATAACCGATTGAAGCTGGAATTAAAATCCAATGCAGAACAACTGCAAAAACTTGAGCATTCCAAGAAAATTAATAATCTTGAGTTTGCGAAATCGAAAGAAGAAAAGATTCTCCATGCAATGACTAAAGCTGCTGAATCTAACTCTGAAGCGGCCTCGTGGAAGCGTAAATTCGAGGTTTCGCAGAAGGAATGGCTCTTGTTCCAAGAGAAGTCAGATGAGCAAGCACGCTTAGCAATAGCTGATGCAGCATTTAAAACTTCCGAACTCGCAAGGTGGAAGAAAAAGTTCGAAATTGCACAGCGAGAATGGATGGAGTGCCAGACCAGGGCCGAGCGCCAGGCCATGGCAGCGATTTCTAGCGCAAAGAGATACGAAGTAGCACACACTGAGCTGGCAGACAAGTTCACTGCTGCGCAAAAAGGTTTGAAGAGTCTCTTAGACCAAAACAAGCAATTAAAACAACAAGTTAGCGACAGTAAATCGAAACAGGATCAACTGGAATTCTCAATGAAAAAACAGGCGATCGACTATGCACAATTTCAAGACGCGTTGAATCGTAAGACCGCGGAAGCCCAGTGTTGGAAGGACCAGTGCCAGGCAACTCAACAGGCCCAGAATCAATTTACTCACGAAATTCAATTGTCCCGAGCAACAGATGGTAACCTCCATGATCGAATCATCGATCTTCGACAACAAGTTGCCGACCTCAAAGAACGAAATGCAGGTCTACAAGGCGACCAGGATCGTAAAAATCTCGAACTTGAGGAAAAACAAAAGGAAATTGAGACTGTGAAGGATGCAGCTTTGAAACGAATTCGACAATTGAAGGATGAGAAAAAGCAATTAAAAAGTGACGGAAAAGATGAAAAGGGCCAGAGAACTACGCAGAAAGAAGGAGACAGCGATATTGGACAAAGTGGTCCAAGCATCTTGGCCGCGAAACTTGCTAGAACGCAACGAGCTTTGGAGTTCGTCGAAAAGGATCACAAGGAGGGTTTGGAAGAGATCGAATCCCTGACTAAGAACAAAAAGGAGATGGAAGAAAAAATGTCGGACGCTCAAAAGATCATTTCATTACTCAAAAATGCCAATAATGAACGTATTGAACAATGCACAAAACTGGAAAACGAGAACAAAGATTTACAACAACAACTCGAAAGATCCAAGTCATCAAGTGAGGAGAGCGACAACAGTGAATCGGGAAACGAGAGTGATTCTGATGACGAGAGTAACAGGAGTGAATCGGGCGACGAGAGTGATTCTGATGACGAGAGCAATAGGAGTGAATCGGGTGACGAGAGTGATTCTGATGATAAGAGTAACAGGAGCGAATCGGGCGACGAGAATGATTTTGATGACGAGAGTAACAGGGGTGAACCCGATGAGAGTGATTTTGATGGTACGAGTAACAGGAGCGAATTGGGTGATGAGATTTTTTCGAGCGAAGACAAAGCACATCTCAAGAAACAGCTCAAAAAATCAGTTGCCCATAAGGATGCGCTTCTCGCTCAAGTGAAAAAATTGGAATCACAACAGGGCGGGTCACGGTCAGATAGCAATCAAGAGTTAAATAAACGTATTGCCATGCTCCAATCTCATTTGGAAGAGTCAGAGCTCCGTAACGAAGAGCTACTATCGCAGATAACAAAACTCCAGCAGCAACCTCGTACGTCGTTTGCTTCTCCAATGTCGTTTGCTTCTCCAATAAGACCTCGTAGAAGAGGCAGTGTCGAAGAACCAGAGGAAGACCAGAAAGTCATAGCTCTTGAAGATCGTTGCGAAGAGCTGGAGAGGGAACTTTGCCTTTCAACTCATCAGATCGAAGATCTCCAGGATGCAGTCCGTGACTTCAAACGTAGGGAATCACAGAAGAGTTTAGGAGCAGGAAGTTCACACGGATCAAGTGAGTTCGCAGAATCTGATCAACTGCAGGTAAATGCTACCATCAAGACTCTCAAAAAGCGCTGCGAAGAACTTGAGAGAGATCTTGTTGTTGCGAACCACAAAATCGAAGATCTTCAAGATGAATATCACGAGTCTAGACATACCAGGGATACAAAGGATGAGTACCACAACTTGATTCTTGCACAAGAACTTGAACGAGAGCTTGACAAAGCTATTGCAGCTAAGGAGAATTTATCGACAGAATTGGAGGCTTGTGAAAAGGAAATCCAACAAAATGAAGAGAAGGAAAAGATGTACAAAAGACAAATCGACGATTCAGGCAAACAAATCAGAGCTCTCCGTAAGTCGGTCAAAGACTTATCAAGTATAAACCAAAGATCCCCCGTTAAGCAGAATGATATCCATTTGGCACTTATCGAAGATCTAGAAGTTGAGCTCGAAGAATCAAATGAAATTAGGAAGAAGATCACTTCGGAATTAGACGCCTGTAAGTTGAAAATCGAACTCGCCGAAAAGAAGGAGCAAAAAATCCAAACGCTCAACAAAGAATATGGAGAACTTGAAGAGAAGCTCGAGAAGTCAAATCAGATTCGAGAAGAGCTAACAACTCAAGTGGCTTCGTTAAAGAAACGACTGGCAAGGGCGGAAGCAAAGGAGGACAAATCTGGCATGCTGGAGGACAAACTGGAGGACCTCGAAGATCAATTAGAAGAGTCGAATAAGAAAAACGATAGATTGCAATCTCAAATCGATGAATTTAATTCATCGGTTGGAAAGAATGACAGGCGACATATGCACCTTACCGATCAACTCTCCAACCTCGAAGAAGAACTTGGGGATAGTGCTAAGGAAATAAGATCCCTCAAGGCAGAAATTAATAGGTTGGAGAAAGAGTCCGAAAAAGTCAAAATAATCGAAGAAGAAAAAGAAGAACTAATGGACGAATACAAAGCGTTGACCAAGAAGTACAAAGACGCCAAAGAAGTAGCTGAACAAAATAGCAAATCCCTATCTACGATGCAAGGGGTAGACGATAAGGAACTCGAACGCGTCCATCAAAAGTGTGCCACACTCGAAGAGGAGCTCCAGGAATCCTCCAAGCGAATCAAAGAGCTAGAATTTAGGATCGAGGATATGAGCAAGCGAAACACTGCTACCCTGAAAGATCTCGAGGACATGTCCGACCGCAAACGGAAGCTCGAGTCAAAGGTTGATGAATTGAGGAAGCAACAGCTCGAGCGTCTGGAAAGTTTCAGTAGCAGCGATGGCAGCAAAGCCTCGTGCGAGAAGTGCAACAGCCTAACAGAAGAGCTACGGTCGACAGTCGAACAAAATCAGAGACACATTAAGAACACGGTTAAATTCCAAGATGAACACGATGAGCTTCTTGAGAAATTGAGGGAGACAATGGAACAAAACGAAAAACTCGAATCCCAACTCAAGACGAACTCAAGCACTTTGTCCAACGAGGCATTGGCCAGTGATGATAAATATCAGGATCTCAACATCCGTGTCATCGAACTCGAGGAACAATTGTCTGATTCCAAAGAACTCTGTGGCAAGAGGACTGCTCAGCTAGACGCCCTCAAACTACAAATAAACGATCTAGAAGAATATGCGGATGATACGGCTTCTGATCTTGAACAAGCGGAATCAATCATTGCAGCGCTGAAGGCAGAGGGAGCCGGTGGAGGTGCTGAAGTCACTTTGCTTCTCGACCGTTGCAACAAGCTCCAGAGTCAGCTGAAAGAAGCACAAAAGTCGAACAAAAAGAGTTTAGACGATTCTGCTAAGGTCAATACTCCAATGAAGGATGAGCTACAATCCCCTAGCAATAAGCTCGTCGCCAACATCAATTTAGGAGCACCTTCCCCAGGAGAATCCTCTTTCGAAACTGCCATCGAAAAAGATATCGAAGAATTGCATGACGAGACTATTAGAGAGCTAAACAACAAGTTTGACGCAATCACCAGAGAATTGACCGAAGAGCTCAACACGGCAACAACAGCACGGGACGAACTCGCCATGCTGCTTCAGAAAGAAAAAGAAGACAGCGATCAACAAAAGCGACTGAATACGCAGATTGAAAAGGAACGAAAATACCTGGATACGGCGTACAACGAGTGCAAGAAAGATTTGGCCAAGGTCCAATCAGATCTTGAAGAAACCCAGGGGCTGTTGAAGAAATCCAACGACGAAAAGGAGGAGCTCGAGCGGCAGCTAGAGGTCGAAAAGCACGTATCTCAGTCGCTCAAGACTAGCAAGGAGAATACCAACGATGATGATAGCGAGGAGAACGAGCTCGAAGAGCTTTATCGCCAAGCCCGTGATGAAATGGCAGAGGTCGAGGGCATGCTCTTTGAAACTGAGGAAGAGCTCGAAGAGCTGAAAAAGAAGCACAAGGCGCTGGAAGAAAAGGTTGCGGGAACTGGTGATTCTAACCAGGGAAGTAAAACAAACGATGCTTCGGACGAGCTCTTGCACGATTTAGAAGGCTTGACGTCGGATGAGCTCAAGAACGAAACGAGAAAGGCTATGCGAAAATTGCAGGAGACTCAATTGAAGGTTGCGGATCTCCAGGAGACCAACATGATTCTCCAGGCCCAACTCAAGAGTTCTCTAAACTTTAAGGAAAGAAACAAGGCACCGCCCAGACGAACAAGAAGTGGGCCAGGCTTTTGGACCCAAAAGAGAACCAACTCCGGCTCCGAAACCAAGGTTGAAGAAGGAAAACCTCCAGTGGACAAGGGAAACTCGGGACGAGGATTTTGGGGCTTTGGTGGTAGAACCATCGCAGGGGATGACACCAACAACGAAGCACCGGGGCAAGCCGCTTCTTCGGGTGATCAATAACCATAACACACAAGTGCATAAACATAATGTAGACTACAAGTTTAAAATACAGTAATTCTTTTTTCACACCTCTTTCTGTAATTCGCTTTGTATGAAGTAGTAGCCTTGCGCAGTATCCAATGAAGTTGGAATCTCTGTGATTAATAGTGGTGGTATCTGGGAAGCACTGAGCCAGGAAGTGTTCTCTGGTGGTAGAGACGGCGAGAAATATGACACACTCATGCACACTCACACTCACACACAGGCACTGCTACTCCTGCCTCACACCCCAGCCAACAGTGCTGGGCTTGGGTGCAGCCACCCCCTCCATAGCAACCACTGTGTGTGGTATCTGTCCCATCCACAATACTACCCTGCAGCTAGCCAATGCCACCCCAGGAGCATGTGCATCCATGGTGTGCCAGATGCACCAGCACCATGCGCTGCTCTGGGGCACTCACAATCCGCACTGGCTGCCGCACCAGCACTGCTGTGTGTTCCTTTGGGGTACCAATTGGTGGAGGCCCAAAATGTTGGGTCTGGCCTAGGCATCTGCATTTGTGGGCTGTGTGGTTTGGCAACAAAAGCAGAGTGATTGTTGCACAAGAGGGATGGCGGGCACAGCCGAGGGGTTCATAAAACTGTTCACCAATCGGGACATTTTAGATTTCATGGTTTTGTACGACTCAGATTTAGCGAGCTTTCAAACGTGCGCATCATCCGTTATTTTTTCTGGGACAAAAATCGTGACAAAAATCGTTGATTTTTAATTCCTATCTTTTCGTTTCTTCTATTTGAGTTCTCGCATAAAAGCTGTCAACGAGCCAAGGACCATAAAACCACAAAAGAGAAGACACAATAACAGCAATCGATAGATACAAATATAAAACGAATACGAATACTGCTTGCAATAACTAACGGTAAGTAAATCGACGACCTGTACCCAGGGAGAATCCGCCATCGGTGGTGAAGAAACGGCCAAACACGACGTGCACGCCCTTGGAGACGTCCTGTACGAAACGTTTTCCAAGCAGTCCTGGAAACAGCCCCTAGAGTTGCTGCGGATCCAATAAGCGACTCGATATAACACAATTATTTCCATATGCTAACACACTCACAATAATTTTGCTTCTGCTTTTTCTTCCAAAAATATCTTAGACATTCAATCATGGCACGCTCTTCGAATACACTCAGACCTCACAATGCAAAAGCGGTGATCAAGAAACGACGCAGTAGCATGAAAAAGAAGATTAACAAAACTGCAACAGCATCTACCGTGCTTGCTACTACCCGCGAAAACCAACCACCTTCGAAACTCGTCATCGCTAACCATCTTCGGCCATCCGAGATGATTCAAAACGCAAAGAAGAATCAGAATCCAAACTGGCGTTCGATCGTAACTCTCAACGAAGATCCAAAGCTCACGGCAAAACTGCGCAAAAGCAAAAAAGATTGGGACTTTTCCAACCTTAGCGGTGTCCTAGAAGAACTCACCCTAGAGCATCCAAACCATCAATTCTTTCTGATTGGAGCTTGCCCTTTTGTCTATGGTTCTACCGACGAGCAGACTTGTCCAACCCTTGGAATCATTGTCGCACCTGATGGCGAGGACCCACCAAGATACGTCCAGGTATTCAACCCGGAGGATGCCTCGGAAGAAATTGTTTCCTTTTCTGACTTTGGACTCGAATGGAAAATATTTGGAAATCGGAAATTGTCAAACAAGATCTTTGCCCTCAAACAGCGCCATGGGGTCATCAATCCAAAGATGCTTGTACGAACCAGACTCTGGAATCTCATGGGAGACAACCTCAATCGCAAGGACACAGGAGAACTAGACCTTCAGGAGGCCAACTTCCAATACCAAAAACCTAATGGTGAATGGATCCGTGAGAACTATGTCAAGGGCAAGTCAAATCTTGCCATCATTTGCAACATGAACGATTTGGATTATGACCAACACCGTGTAGCTCTCAAGCAAGCCGTCAAGGCCGGATTTGACAAGGCCCGTCGTGAGCGCGAAGATCATATTGCAAATAAACTAACTAACCAGCATTCCTCCTTTGCCAATCTCTGGACGGTCAAGGTATTTCCCACTAACGATGTGATTCTTGAGCACTTTCGAAAGAGAGCACAAGCCGCTGAACAACGTCCTAATCATGAGTTTTTCGAGCTCGCCCCTACCGCCAATAATGACAACCTTGAATACATCAACGAATGGTATGGAAAGGCTCGTCGTATTGTTCCCGACCCAAACATGTGAACGAACGGATACACAATATAACTTTTCAGTTACTTTCTCTCGTTCCTGAGTTTGCAGTGCACAAGGAGAAAAGAAATACGTTCGATATCGTGATGGAATACCTACCGAAGAGCGGAAGTACATTTTGTAAAAACTTTTTCCCTAATTATGGCCCCATTTTTCAATGAACTTATTCGTCAGACATTTCCTCTTCTTCAATAGTCATTCGTTTAAGAGCGGTAGGAGACAATCTGCCACTTAATTGCTTGCGTATCTTTTCGTGATCATCGTCACTATCTCCATAGTATACACCTTCGTGTTGGTTGTTGTCGTCAGCTCCAGTATCAGGAAGGCAGCTATCGTTCAGGAAATCGTTGATTCCGTCCACGCCGTGGGGGGAATCATTGTTTGATTGATGTTGATCTTCAGAATTGGGTTTGATATTCATACCGGTGGTTTTTTGAATTGAATGTCGCCATGGCAATTGCTCTTCCTTGGCAAGTATTTCCGCCAAAGATCGAGTCGATCCAAAGAAGGAAGCCAGGAGGTCCCCCAAATTGTTGAGGAAGGCGGACAGCAGGACAAATCCAAACAAGATGAGTAGCGGCCAGGTAATTAAATCTCCGGCGGCAATGACCGCATGCTCCAAATAGTAGTCCCCGAGCCCTATGGTTGTAGTTGTTATGTAGGCAAACCA
>Ga0115013_10001971_pt1 | contig 11600 bp, 9 predicted proteins | sample SouAtlMetagenome_2_FD_88686 | JGI IMG/M metagenome (GOLD analysis project Ga0115013, IMG submission 88686) | Marine eukaryotic phytoplankton communities from Atlantic Ocean - South Atlantic ANT15 Metagenome | ecosystem: Environmental > Aquatic > Marine > Oceanic | place: South Atlantic Ocean...
TACTGACAATCTTTGACAAAGAACTTGAGAAAACGACCCTTGGCAATGATGGCAACGGGGTATTCACTTTCAATACCCTTGGCAATGTCGTGTTTAAGGGAAATGCTGAAGTAAATAATGGGTTTTGGAACATCGAACTGGTCATCCCTAAAGATATTTCACTTCCACTGGGTCAAGCTCGTATTAGCATGTATGCTGTTTCGAATGATAAAACGAGTAAAAAGACGGGCCTATTCACCGACGTTTTTATTGGAGGGATCAATCCGAACCCAGAAATGGATACCCAAGGGCCACTAATAGAAATTTTTTTGGATGACGAATCATTTGAAAGCGGAGATATGACGGGCACTAACCCGATTTTAATGGCTAGATTTTCAGATGAAAATGGCATCAACACTTCTGGCGGATTGGGTCATGAGCTATTGGCTGTTTTGGATGGAATGACGCAAAACCCAATCGTTTTAAATAATTTTTATCGCACAAATCTCGGTGACTACCAGTCGGGCTATCTCAACTACTTACTCAACAATCTTTCTCCAGGTCCCCACACACTCTCTTTAACAGCTTGGGATACCCACAACAATCCATCTACACAAAGCATTGATTTTGTGGTTTCAAGTGAAAATAATATTTTAATCAATGCAATTTATAATGTGCCCAATCCTTTCGAAACCCAAACTACATTTTGGGTAAGTCACAACAAACCCCGTGAGCTTATTCAAGCAAACATCATCGTTCATGATATCAACGGTAAAAAAGTATGGGAGGAAAATAAAACATTATACTCTGGCACAAACACAAATAGTGAGATTGTGTGGAATGGTCAGTCTAATGACGGCACATTATTAAATAAGGGAGTATATTTGTGCACGATTACGTTAAATTCAACGTTATCCAATACAACACACACTGAGACACACAGAATAATAAGGAATTAATTAATTATGAAAAGTTTTTTTTCAGTTGTATTCGTATTCATTGCAACCGTTTTATATGGACAAAATCGAGTGATTACCACTGGTGTTCCATTTCTTTTGATCACCTCTGACGCGAGATCAGCAGGTATGGGTGAACAAGGGGTTGCTACCACACCAGATGCTTTTTCCCAAAATTGGAATCCATCCAAGTATAGTTTTGCACCAAGCGAATCAGGAATAGGTGTGAGCTATACGCCCTATCTGAGTCAATTGGTCAATGATATATTCCTAGCGAATGTATCTTATTACAGGGTTGTTTCGGAACGAGCAGCTTGGGCTACAAGCTTAAAGTACTTTAGTTTGGGCGAAATAGAGATTGGTCAAACTCCAGCTGACTTTATCAATCCACTCATAGAACGTCCAAACGAATTTGTACTTGATTTTTCCTATGCGTTAAAACTCAACGAATCGTTTTCTTTGGGGGTTACTGGTGCTTTCATCAACTCAGACCTCAAGCTTGGCTCTGCAACTGATGACGCATCAGCAGCAAGTACAGTCGCTTTTGGGATATCTGGTTATTATCAGTCTGAGCAACGTGACTTTACCAATTTTGAAGGCAAGTGGCGTGGAGGATTTAACATCAGCAACCTTGGCCCAAAACTCACTTACGAAACTGATGGTTTTGCAGATTATTTACCAACGAACTTAAAACTCGGTGGCGGTTTTGATATTGTCTTAGATAGTTACAACACCCTTAGTTTGGGATTAGAAATCAACAAATTACTAGTTCCAACGCCAAGTGAACCCATAACAACGACGAATCCCGAAGGGGAAGAGATCATCACTGGCTATGTCCAACCAGATGTGAGCTTTCTCAGCGGAATTTTTAAGTCATTTGGAGATGCACCAGATGGATTTAGTGAAGAGTTGCAAGAGTTTACTTGGGCTTTAGGTGCCGAATTCAATTACAACAATGCCTTCGCCTTGCGTGCTGGATATTTCAATGAACATGAAGATAAGGGCTCGCGAAAATTCATAACTCTTGGTGCTGGATTCAAGTATAATGTTGTTGATATCGATCTTTCGTATTTAATATCAGCAACAAAAGTGATTAATCCTCTCGAGAACACACTCCGATTTTCACTGACATTTAATTTTGGGGATTCTCTAGAGAACTAGCAATTATCAAGATTGTTTGAATAATCCCATTTCCCGTTTTTACACAAAGTGGGAAAGCATTACCTTTGCAGTCAAATATCATTGGGAACAAAAGATATTGATTCTATGAAAGAAGTAACCAAAGAAACTTATCTGAGCTGGTACGAGAATATGCTCTTCTGGCGAAAGTTTGAGGACAAGCTCGCTGCTGTCTATATTCAACAAAAAGTACGTGGATTTTTACATCTCTACAACGGGCAAGAAGCCGTTCTCGCAGGATCCCTCCATGCGATGGACCTTACCAAAGACCGTATGATCACAGCCTATCGCAACCACGTTCAGCCGATTGGGATGGGTGTTGACCCCAAGCGAGTGATGGCTGAACTATTCGGTAAAGCGACAGGAACTTCGCAGGGTCTTGGGGGCTCAATGCATATTTTTTCAAAAGAACACCGCTTTCACGGCGGACACGGAATTGTCGGAGGTCAAATTCCTTTGGGTGCTGGAATGGCATTTGGAGATAAATACCACGGAAGCGACGCCGTGACACTCTGTTACATGGGTGACGGAGCAGTTCGTCAGGGCTCACTCCACGAAACACTCAATCTCGCCATGCTCTGGAAACTTCCAGTTGTGTTTATCGTAGAGAATAACGGCTACGCAATGGGAACTTCTGTTGAGCGTACAGCCAATCATACGGATATCTGGAAATTAGGACTTGGCTATGAAATGCCATGTGGACCCATTGACGGAATGGATCCTGTGAAAGTGGCAGAAGGTATTTCTGAAGCGATCAACAGAGCGAGAAAAGGTGATGGTCCCACGTTCTTGGAAGCAAAGACATACAGATATCGTGGACATTCGATGTCAGACGCACAACATTACCGCACCAAAGATGAGGTCAATGAATACCGAAAAATCGATCCGATCACCCAAGTTCGCGAGCTTATTTTGAAAAGCGAATTCGCTACTGAGGAAGAAATCTTAAGCATTGATGCAGTCGTAAAAATTCGGGTGCAGGAATGCGCAGATTTTGCAGAATCTTCACCTTATCCAGAAAAATCTGTGATGTACGATTCTGTATACGAACAAACTGATTATCCATTTTTAGCACATAAATTATAATATGGCGATTGTAGTAAATATGCCACGATTGAGCGACACCATGGAAGAAGGAACGGTCTCTTCATGGCTCAAAAAAGTTGGAGATAAAGTTGAGGAAGGCGATATACTTGCTGAAATTGAAACAGATAAAGCCACCATGGAGTTTGAGTCTTTCAATGAGGGTTTTCTTCTTCACATCGGAATTGCAGAGGGTGAAACTGCTGCTGTAGATAGTTTACTTGCCATTATTGGTGATGAGGGGGAAGATGTCAGTGCGCTTATAAAGGGAGATTCAGCGACCCCTGCTAAAGAAGAAACTTCTGAAACAAAAGAAAATCAGCCAGAGCCCACAACAGAAACACAGTCTACTTCTATTCCTGAGGGAGTCGAGGTGGTTAAAATGCCACGATTGAGCGACACCATGGAAGAAGGAACAGTCGCCTCATGGCTCAAAAATGTTGGAGATGCTGTTGAGGAAGGCGAAATTCTCGCTGAAATTGAAACCGACAAAGCCACCATGGAATTTGAATCTTTTTATGCAGGGAAATTATTGCACATAGGGGTTCAAGTTGGAGAATCCGCCGCTGTCGATAGTTTACTTGCGATCATTGGACCCAGTGGAACGGATGTTGCCTCTGTCTTGGCCGCCTCATCTAGTTCGAGTTCAGATATTTCTCCGACAGTTGAGAAAGAAACAACGACAATCGAACCCTCATCTACAGCAACCACGGAACCTTCCGAGCCAGTAACTGCTATACCAGTCGTTTCTACTGCAAACACGAACGAAAGGATCATGGCATCTCCTCTAGCCAAAAAAATGGCTGCTGAAAAAGGAATTGACCTTCGTCAAGTTCAAGGATCAGGAGAACATGGCAGAATTGTGAAGCGTGATATTGAACAGTTTGTTCCTGGTTCAGCAGCTACGAGCGTACAAGCTTTTTTTGTGCCGAAGGGTCAAGAATCATCGGAAGATATTCCAAACTCACAAATGCGAAAAGTAATCGCCAAACGACTTGCCGAGTCCAAGTTCAGTGCCCCTCATTACTATCTGTCTGTAGAGTTTGATATGGATGCAGCCATAGCATTCCGTAAACAATATAATGAGCTGCCCGACACCAAAATATCATTTAATGATATCGTTGTAAAAGCAACAGCTTTGGCGCTAAAAAAACATCCGCAAGTCAATTCGCGTTGGTTTGACGATCGCATGGAACTCAATCACCACGTACACATCGGGGTCGCAGTGGCTGTTCCAGATGGGCTGGTCGTTCCTGTTGTTCGATTTGCTGATGAAATGGCATTACCTCAAATCGGTTCGCAAGTCAAAGACTATGCAGTTCGAGCTCGTGATAAAAAGCTTACGCCAGACGAAATGGAGGGAAGTACGTTTACCATCTCCAATCTTGGAATGTTTGGAATCGATGAATTTACATCCATTATCAATCAACCCAACTCCGCCATTCTTTCCGTTGGTGCGATTGTACAAAAACCAGTGGTGAAAGATGGAGAAATTGTAGTTGGTAGTACAATGAAGCTTACACTTGCCTGTGATCATCGCACCGTTGATGGAGCTACTGGTGCGCAATTCCTTCAAACACTACGGGAATATATCGAACAACCCTTGCGCTTGGTAATTTAAGACGATGCACTCTCCAAAACGCATTATCGTAACGGGTGCCAGTCGCGGGATTGGACGTGCTTTGGTTGATACCTTTCAGAATTTAGGACATAACGTTTGGGCTTTATCTCGCAATACAGATGAACTCAAACACTTAGAGGGTATTCATGCGGTTTCGATAGACCTATCCGATGAACAACAAATATCAGATTGGGTTGGATCATGCGGGGTTGATCATTTTGATGTACTAATCAACAACGCTGGTATGCTGATCAATAAACCATTTTCTGAGACCACTTCTGCAGATTTTGAAGCGGTCTACCGTGTCAATGTTTTTGGTACTGCTCAATTAATACGTCATTTACTCCCATTGCTATCTACAAGCAGTCACATTCTCAACATCAGTAGTATGGGTGGCGTTAACGGGTCTGCCAAGTTTCCAGGACTTGCTGCCTATAGCAGTAGCAAAGGGGCTCTTGGAATTTTAACTGAATTATTAGCGGAGGAATTTAAAGACAATGGCCCGCGATTTAATGCCTTGGCCTTGGGAGCGGTTCAAACGGAAATGCTTGCCGAAGCTTTCCCAGACTATGAAGCTCCTGTTTCAGCCTCAGAAATGGCATCCTATATCGCAGATTTCTCGCTCAACGGCCACCGCTTGTACAACGGCAAAGTTCTCCCGATTAGTCAATCTACACCATGAGTGCTTTTGCGACGTATTTGCCTGTCAATGCGCGTTCTCAATGTCTCAACTTGGTTCAAAACCATCCAGTTATCATTCGGGTTGTCAATCCAAGGCGCACAAAACACGGAGATTTTCGAAAATTTCCAGATGGCCGATCTCAGATTACCTTGAACAAAATGGAAAATCCCTATCGGTTTTTAATTACATTTATTCATGAGTGGTCGCATTGGTTGGTCATACAAGCACAGCCGTTTAGAACCCAACCACATGGCGCGTTATGGAAGCAAACGTTTAAGAAGCAAATGCTTCCATTTCTTCATGATCAAATCTTTCCTGATGAGGTGCTCAGCTTATTGGCAAAGCACATGAAAAATCCAAAAGCTACTCTTGATGCAGACCCTCCATTGGCTCTTGCACTCAAGCGCTATGACCCTGCTAACGATAAATCTTTTATTTTTGAGTTAGAAATCGGTACTCGCTTTCAAGCTAACAATGGGAAAATCTACGAATTGGGACAGTTGCGTAGAACACGTTATGCTTGTGTTGAGCTTTCCACAAATAGGACCTATCTCTTCGCTGCGCACAGTGAAGTTCAAACGGTTGAGAACGAAAGATATCTGAGTAATGGAATCTAAATTTGACTTTTCGGAAGAATCCAATGCTGCTAAAGCAGAGGTTCAACAGGAAGCGAAAGGGTTTTTTAAAAGTCTTCTTCGGTTTATGTCAACCCTGCTGTCCATCCGCAAAGACACAGATTATCGAGCAACGATTCAGGCCATACAAGATGATATTTCTTTTCGAGGCGCCACTGCTTGGGTATTGATTTGTTCAATTTTCCTTGCCTCCATCGGTTTGAATGCCAACTCGACTGCGGTGGTCATTGGTGCGATGTTGATTGCACCTTTAATGGGTCCTGTTCTTGGTATTGGGGTCTCATTGGCGATCAACGACCTGGTCACATTACGCCGTTCCTTGGTCAATTTTTGTGTCATGGTTTTGCTCAGCGTACTTACAGCATTTCTTTTTTTCGCTCTTTTTCCGCTTCGCGAGGAGTCCAGTGAGCTTTTGGCTCGTGTCAGCCCTGACATTCGGGATGTTTTGATCGCTTTTTTTGGTGGTTTGGCTTTGATTATTGCCCGAACCAAAAAGGGAACCATTGCTTCTGTGATTTTTGGAGTTGCCATTGCCACTGCTCTTATGCCACCTCTTTGTACGGTTGGTTATGCACTTGCGCATTCAAATATTCCCTATGCGCTCGGGGCATTGTATTTGTTTGCGATCAATGCCAGTTTTATCGCTCTTGCTGCTTATCTCGTCGTTAAACTTTTGCGATTTCCCATGACAGAGTATGCCAACCCCAAGAGCCGTCGTCGTATTTCGCGTCTGGCAACACTACTGGCTTTATTCATGGCGATACCCGCTGGTTTTACCTTTGTTGATGTTTTACAAAAGAGTCGTTTTCAAGCGGCAGCACAATTGTTTTTGGATAGTGAGCTTCAAGGGATTGACAACGCCGATTACCTGCGCCAAACAGCACGTATCGTTTTTGATGATTCTCAACCAAAAGTGATTATCAACAACTTTGGCGTGGCTCCATTAGCACCAGCTGTTGAACGCTTGTTAAGGGAGCGAATTGCATCTTATGAGTCTCTTGAAAATACAGTGCTTATTATCAACCAATTGGAAAAAGAAACTAAGCGTTTTGACCAGCAGCGTTATTTGATCGAACTGCGAAAACGAGATTCATTGGAGCTCATACGTCAACAAGCTGAAATACAAGCACTACAAACACGTATTGGTGAACTGAATCATCAACCAATCTCCCAAATCTCATTCGATGAAATACTGACTGAAATGAGGGTGATTAGCCCTTTTGCTCGTGAAGTTAGCTATGCACAAACCTATATTTCAAACTTTGACACAATAGATACAGTTGCGGTTTTTCGTGTGCAGTGGGATTCTTCTCTGGACTCTCTAGCAGTAATATCCGAAGAAGAACGCTTGCGAAATTGGTTGGCAATTCAATTCCCTAATCGCTCCTTTGTCCTCGAAAGCGATTAGTTCTCTAAATAAAGCTTTCTTACTTTTTTGAACAAGTTTGAGGAATACACAAAGTCTGTAACAGCTTCGTTGTCGGTTTTAAATATATTTTGGTTTGACCCTTCCCATTCTTTGTTTCCATCCTTTAAAAAAAGAATGGTTTCTCCGATTTCCATGACCGAGTTCATGTCATGGGAGTTGATAACGGTAGTGATATTGAACTCCTTGGTTAATTCCTGAATCAGGTTGTCAATAACGATGGCTGTTTTTGGATCTAATCCTGAGTTTGGTTCGTCGCAAAAAAGGTATTTAGGTCGCATCACAACCGCCCGCGCAATCGCCACTCGCTTTTGCATCCCACCTGAAATTTCGTTGGGAAGCTTGTGTTTCGCATCGATAAGGTTGACACGTTCAATGACGGTCTCGGCTTGATCAATCATTTCTGCTTCTGACAATTTCGTTAGCATGCGCATGGGAAACAATACATTTTCAACCACACTCATCGAATCAAATAATGCACTCCCTTGAAAGACCATTCCGATTTCTCTACGAAGGATTCGATGCTCGTCTTCTGTCATTGAAGAAAAAGGAATGCCGTCAAAATAGATTTCGCCTTTGTTTGGAGTAAAAAGGCCAAGAAGAATTTTGAGTAAAACGGTTTTTCCAGACCCACTTTGGCCAATCACCAGATTTGTTTTTCCTCTTTTAAATTCAGTTGTAATCCCTTTCAAAATTGGTGTATTATCAAACTCTTTATGTATGTTTTTGAGCTGGATCATATTATGAGAAAAAGAGTTGGGTTATAAAATAGTTTACAACAATAATTACAACAGAGCACCAAACAAAGGAAACCGTGCTGGCACGACCAACATCAAGCGCGCCCCCTTTCATATAATAGCCATGATAGGAGGGGATTGTGGCCAAAATGATGGCGAACAAAAAGGTTTTGACAAAAGCATACACAACATGAAATGAATTGAACTCCATTTGAATACCTTCGATAAATGAGGCGCTACTCGAAAAGCCCCCATATATGGTGGCAGCCCAACCACCAAAAATGCCTAAAAACATCGAAAAGATAATGACAATTGGCAATAAGGTCATGGCCAAGAGTTTTGGGAACACCAAAAAGTTTACCGAATTAATACCCATAACTTCCAAGGCATCGATTTGTTCGGTTACGCGCATTGTTCCGATACTTGATGTGATATAGGACCCCACTTTTCCAGCCAAAATAATCGCCATAAAGGTGGGTGCAAATTCAAGAATAATCGATTGTCGTGTTGCAAAACCAACCAGATTTTCAGGAATAAAAGTGCTATCGATATTCAAAGCTGTTTGAATGGAGACAACTCCACCTACAAAAAAAGAAAGAAAACATACAATGCCTAGTGAGCCCAGTATTAAATCCTGAATTTCTTTCAGAACAAGCCCATACATAATTGATCTTTTGGTAGGTTTGACAAACACCAACCGAATCATCAAAAAATAGGCACCGACGTGTTTGAGCATATTCACCTAACGAAAGTAAAAAATAATGTTTGCTTACAGGGGTTGTCTTTTAAAAAAATTATATTTGAAATATTCAATCCATAAGCATGAAGCAAATCTTACCTATTTCCATTGTTTTGCTCATTGTTCTAGCCTGTTCCCCAACCAATGTAGAACAGCCCCCAAAGCTCGTAATCGGGATCGTGGTCGATCAAATGCGTTACGATTACCTTACGCGTTATTGGGATGACTTCAGTCTAAATGGGTTTAAGCGCTTTTATAAAGAGGGTTTTGTGGCTCACAATCACCATTTTAATTATTATCAAACCCTAACTGGTCCTGGTCACGCTTCTATTTCAACTGGAGCGACACCTTCTGTTCACGGAATTATCGGAAATGAGTGGTATGATCGCGCATCACAAAGAGAAGTATACTGTGTTGATGATAATGATGTGGAAGGATTGGGATCTACCACAAAAGGGAAAAAATCCCCAAAACACCTCATTACAACCACTTTTGCTGATCAACTTCGGCTGCATACACAGTTTCGAAACAAAGTGATTGGAGTTTCCCTCAAGGACCGCTCGGCTATTTTGTCAACAGGGCACTCTGCCAATGCGGCCTACTGGTTTGCAGGAGGGGATGAAGGCGTGTTTACGACAAGTACGCACTATATGGATTCTCTGCCAAACTGGGTGTCTGAATACAACGTCAAGAAATATCCTCACCAATACGCTTTATCGGAGTGGAACACCTTACGACCAATAGAAACTTATTCCGCTAGTGGACCCGATGACACACCCTATGAAGGGATTTTTAAGGGCGCAGACCGATCGACATTTCCCTATGATCTATCATCCCTGTCGCCAGACTATTACAAAGACAAGGGCTTGGACATCGTTCGCAATACCCCTTTTGGAAACACCATGGTAACCGACATGGCTCTTCTTGCCCTGAAACATGAAGGTTTAGGCAAAGATGAAGAAACCGATGTATTGATGATCAGCTATTCTTCAACTGACCATATTGGACATCAGTTTGGGTTGACTGCAATCGAAACCCAAGACACCTACCTTCGTTTGGATTTGGAATTGGAGCGATTGTTTTCTGAAATCGATCAAATGGTTGGAATGAATAATGTTACCCTATTTCTGACCTCAGACCATGGTGCTGTCCATGTTCCCAAATACCTCAATGATCATAAGTTTCCCGGTGGGCATGATAAAAGTAAGGGGATAAAATACCAGGTTAATCAAGTTTTGCTTTCAAAAACAGGTGTCGATAATTTGGTGTTGCATATTGGAAATGATCAAATGTATTTAGATCATGAACAAATTGATAAAAACAGACTTGATTTGGATGAACTGGCAGATGAAGCAATTCGCGTGATTCTCCGCTTTTCGACCATTGAAAAGGCATTTAAAACTGTCGATGTACCACAATTAAGCCCATCTGAAAAACTACATAATTTATTGCTCCGTGGGAATCATGTCAAAAGAGCGGGAGATATTTATATGATACCCAAACCAGGTCATATCGATTATGGTCATACGGGAACAACTCATGGTACGGGCTTTTCGTATGACACCCATGCTCCGCTACTGATCATGGGGCGTGGTATCAAATTTGGACACACTTACAAAGAAACATCGATTACGGATATTGCCCCGACTATTTCTGCTTTATTGGGTACTGCTTTTCCGAACGGGATGACAGGAAGTGTGATTTCGGATGCCCTACTTAAAGCTGATAAGTAATCGCATTGATATTCATTCCAGCTCCAACACTGGCAAATAAGATCACGTCTCCTTTGTTGATTTTGTGACCTTTGAGTTGACCTTTACGCACCAAATCTAAAAGAGTTGGTACAGTAGCGACTGAGCTGTTTCCATAGGTTTGAATATTCATTGGTAAAACACCTTCTGGCATTTGGGTTCGATATAATCGATAGAAACGCTTCAGAATCGCTTCATCCATTTTTTCGTTGGCTTGGTGGATAAATACTTTTTTGAGGTTTTCAATTAGGTGTCCAGAAGCATCAAAACAGTCTTTCATTGCTTGGGGGACATGGCTCAGCGCAAATTCATAAACCTTTCTCCCTTCCATTTTGATGAACTGGGTGTTGTCATTTTTGGGATTGCAGTATGAATTGCCTGCATAAATATAATAGGTTTCATCAGTTGTGTAGGTCGCGGAATTGTGGGACAATAATCCCCCATCTCCTTCTATTTCTTCGATGATCGTTGCACCTGCTCCGTCGGCAAAAATCATGGAATCCCGATCGTTGTGATCCACTACCCGTGATAAGGTTTCTGCGCCGATAACAAGACAACGTCTTGCCATGCCCGCTTTGATAAAAGCTTGAGCCTGAATAACCCCTTCAACCCAACCTGGGCAACCGAAAATCAAGTCATAAGCGACACAGCTTGGGTTCTGTATCCCGAGTTGATGCTTGACTCGAGCGGCAAGGGCTGGTAACATATCAGATTGATTATGGCCGTGCGTAACATCCCCAAAATTGTGACCAACGATTATATAGTCCAATTGTTCTGGATCGATTTTGGCATCATCTATGGCTCGTTCGGCA
>Ga0115013_10001973_pt1 | contig 11589 bp, 16 predicted proteins | sample SouAtlMetagenome_2_FD_88686 | JGI IMG/M metagenome (GOLD analysis project Ga0115013, IMG submission 88686) | Marine eukaryotic phytoplankton communities from Atlantic Ocean - South Atlantic ANT15 Metagenome | ecosystem: Environmental > Aquatic > Marine > Oceanic | place: South Atlantic Ocean...
GGACAAAAGATCTAGAAACCTTCCTACAGTGATTTACAGCGTTGTGGTGGAAGGAGGGGCAATGAATCCAAAAGCCATTGTTCCTCGAGGTTCAGGTTCTGTTCGAGTATTACCCGAAGGCCATAGTGACGAAGAGGAAGATTATACGTTGGATGCTGGTCAAGCACACGTTAGTCTGCCCATGAAAAGTGGTATCGTTGATCCCGCATGGGCAAAGGGGCGTTTGGTTTTCCGAAAGGGCAGGCCAACAGGAGCTGTTTAACTTGAAACTTGACTCGAGCTAAAGCTGATATCTTTTTATCTTCCGTCTCTTTCTACCCAGAATGAGATCAGCGATACACTCTCAATTCAATGAAGACTCAGCATATTATGGGCTTTTGACTATTTTTGGAAAAATAATCACACATCTTTCAATAGCAGATGCCGCACATATTTACACATGTAGATGATAATCATTAAAAAACAATTCATTTTTCTGAACCAACTATGCCATGGAACTTTCTTGTGTACAAACCCTTCCCAAGTTCACCCGACAACTGGTATGACATAATTTAATGGTGCATTTGTGTTTAAATATTTTGCGACTTCTTCAACAATTGATTAAATATTTCAACTGCAACTTCATAAGTGCCGGATCTTCTCAGATAATCCTATCTTTTGTAGTGCATGCTCCAAAGTAATGCTGCTTTGAAATAAAAAACAATTCTATCCAATTGAATTTGTGATGCTTGGAATACCATACATGGGGATGATATGCAGAGAGACTCTTCTCTGAAAAGTCACTGTCATTTGTGGCACAACTCGATAATGTGCAGTGTTGTGGCATGTGTGTGAGACAGAAACTTACAAGAAATTCGTTTGTCGTCAAACCAGTCTCCTCGCTCAGGAACCATTCGTGTGTATGCTTGCTACCCGTAAAGAGTATGAAAAGTATTGTGGTAGGCAACACACGACCACCTTCTATTATTGTGGGGGATGTAATTTTTGAAAATTAAGGGGATCTTGAAACTATTAGACTACGTTAATTCTAATAGATCGAGAGGGGGGGAAGTCAAATATAATCACTATAATCGCATCCCCACATGAAGAAAAGATCGTAGTTTTCCGTATGGCAACTCTGGCAGAATTTTGGGCAGTTGCTCTTAGAGTCTCTTAGAGCTACGTTCCGTTGGTTGGGTACTGGAAACTACGGTTATCGCTAGAGGTGTGCGTAGATATCATAGAGCATGAAACAACGTTCTCCTCAACCTAGTGTTGGCCCAGTGACTCCTCCTTCGGGTTGGACAATAGATTGCCAGAAAGAAAACATCATTGCTGATTGATCACTTGGCAGGCTCTTTAAGAGCTGACCATTTGGTAATATATTTGGCTGTTTGCGTCCGAGTAGGATTCGGAAGTTCAAGCGCTTTACAATCCGTAACTATTGCTTTCCTGCTTGTCGGTTGCAATCAAATTTCTTGTTCTACAAGCTCCAAATAACGGCGCTGTATTCTTTTTTCGTAAAATAGAGGGTTTGACTTGACGAGAAGAAATGGGATTGGAAGAAATTGCTTCAAGCACGGGTGCTAACATTCCAAGATCAAAATTTATGAAGTCAACTCAAGCAAACGACCATTCCAATCCCCAACAAGGTACAGGCGCGAAGAAAGCAATCATGCAAGATAACGATCGACAAAACAAAAAAAATAGTTCTCCGGTAACCTCAAGGACAAACGCCTCACATGCATCGGGTCATGTCGAAGATAAGCGGAAGTTATTCGTTGGGGGGCTTCCCACAGACAGTAAGTTTCATATGATCGAAATATTTGGCAGACGCAATGTACCTTGTTATTTATATTTCTACGATCCACCTTCTACAATCTGGAGGCAGTGACCTGCACTCGTGCTTGTATCGAGAATCATATTTCTGACATCATCTTTCGTATTTCAGTCACCGATCCCGAATTTAAGGAGTTCTTTTCCAAATTCGGAGAACTTCGTGAGGCAGTTGTGATGTTTGATAGAGATACTGGGCGTTCTCGTGGCTTTGGGTTTGTCACGTACGTAGATCCGGTGAGTACATTAACATTCGATTAAAAAAAATACGAAATATAACATTGCGCAAACCATTCATTTTTTAAGTTTCTGACGTACCCTTTGCGATGATGAAAATTTGGAAATATCTTTCTTAGGAAGTCTCGCAATCTCTGTTGCGAATGGGGAACCATGGAAATGGCATCGGTCGTCTTGTGATGCGTGGGAAAACATGTGAGGTCAAAGCTGCGGCACCTAGGGGCCAGGCTCCAGCTCGTGGAGGGAAATCAAGCCGAAGCTACCGCGGTGGGCGTAATCAACACCAACCACAAGGTCAACAAGTTCCTTCGTTTGGACAAAACGAACAATATCCAGTTTACCTCCCAAATGATAACTACAATGTGCCTTTTGCTCAAGGAATTTATTCCACTGTTCCTAATTTTCCGGGTTACACTCCCCCTGTGTATCATCACGCCATGCCACCTCCAAGTCATGCCCAACCTCATACTCTATATAATGGATCGATTCCCTTGAATGTAGATCGAGGACCGGGTGATGGCGGAGTTGTTGGAACACCCTACTTTTTCTCTCCTCCTCAAACGGTTTCTCCACCTGATCGTTTTCCGGTGCCCAATACGTTCCCCCATACGACCCAGATTCCAGCCCATTATCAACAGCAAGGTGGTGCATTCATTCCTTACATCCCTGAACAAGCTAAAGTGGCTACACCAGCAATGGAAATGAATTCTGGAGCAGAACATGCAGAACCAGGTAACCAGACGATTGAACAGATGAACAACACCGACGACGAAGTTATCGATATTGAGAAAGAATAGTATTATGATTTCTTCATTACTGTAAAGATTTCTCAATACGATACGATGTCTTAGTAATGAAATTATTCTGCATTGTGTCATCTAATCGCACATTAGGCTTTGTATTGTACTACCTTGACAACGTAGACGATGCTTGCTTTCGTAGAAACCGAAAGCATCGTAACCATACGTTGAGTATGTGATGAATGTCTTATTCAGTCGACACTATTCTGCACCCAACAAGGCATTCTACTTCCGCTCGAGATATTTCCTAGTTGTTAATTGCGCCCAACAGGCAAACAGCAAAGACATGGAATTCCATTCTTTGGATATTATGGTGAGACCGAAAGATGAAAATCAGAGGCCTGCAAAAGTGAGACTGAGTCGACTAGTTTGACTTATTTTGCAAGTTGTCGCGAGTTCAAGGTACGAAACCTGACGTCAATGAAACATACCTCTAGTAAATGAAACGTCAACCAATCAAATCATTATATACGAGGTAGTACTTAACATCATCAAAAACACGTGGTTTGAGTGTCTTCGATTCGTTGATGTGAAGAGTTCGTACCTTCTGCAACAAAGACACCAATATCCCGCGATATTCTTTTTATGATCATCGCCTCCTTCTGTCAGCATCAGTGATGTAATAAAATTACTTTCTTCACCCATCGGCAACTAATAGAGTGATCCTACTCATTCCATACTCTTTCCACTCCATAATTCCACAATACCGATATTGTACATATTATAAATCATGACACCGTCTGTAAAACGTGCTAGTATGGGTTTTGAAAATATTGGGGCGTTGTCGCAACTTGTAGAGGCGGCGTCTGCGTTAACGGAGTTGGAAGTGAAAGAACCTCTCACGAAAAAGGCGCAGTCAACAGTTCTCGTTAGTGATGATGACGAAATATCCCGCATCACAGCGAAAGCTCAAGAGAATACAGCTCCTCTAGCAACCACCAAAAAGAAAGAGATATTTCCTCAGAAGCTAATGGAAATTCTAGCTGACTCTACTCTATCGGAGATCGTGTCTTGGCTTCCTCATGGACGTTCGTTCGTAATTTTGCGACCTGACCTTTTTTGCGAGGAAGTCCTCCCCAGGTATTTACCACCGGCTGATTCACGGAGTAGCACAAAATACCCTTCTTTTACGAGAAAGTTGAATCGATGGTAAGTAACACACAAGCTGCTTGCGATTGCTCTTGCGTTGTTTGGGGTTTGATATCGTCTCTAAAGTTTTTTGTTCTATCATCTTTCCATACTCTAGGGGTTTCCGTCAAGCTACAAGAGGATCAGATACAGGAGCCTTCCATCATCCATTTTTTCGTCGCGATGAACCTGAGCTTTGTGTGAAGATGGTTTGCCAAAAATCAAGAGACCGTCAGCAAGGACCTCAGAAGCAACGCAGCTTACCTCCCAAGAAGAGATCCGTTGCTGGAGCTGCCCCACCTACCTACCCTAGTTCTCACCAGGCGGTTCCTTCAACTACATCAAGTGTCGATTCCTCTACCACCGCCTATCCTAGCTTCCGATTGGCTCAACTGGCTACTCCAGTAATAGTCGATGATCGGACAGGTAACGCCTCTACTGCCACCCAAACGGCATCTTTCTGCAACTCTATGACGGTGAATGGCAACAAAGGCTATGTTGCCACCTCGAATATGACATCACCGCTGGCACCCAATACGGCCACCGTCTCTGCTGCCGCAGTGAACTCAAGTACAACGAAGACGGACTCGAGTAAGAGCAGCGGTGCATCGGGAATGATGCCATTCATTTGCAACGATCCGAAATTTGTTGCATCCACGTTGAGGAGAAGAGAATCCCTAGAGGTTTATAGAGCAGCTAAAGCTATGTTGTACGACGCATACTTAAAAGCCGTAAACGAGAAACGATGATGAAAGAAACGAAAGTGATACGGCTATGGCAACCTCGATTTACGCCCTACAGAGCCATAATATTGATGCTCTGATACTACATATAAACTGTATTATAAACTATTATAATATAAGTAAATAGACAAATACAAGACACACTGAACATAGTTGTAGAACGCAATCTGATGGATGGGATACTCATCTTCATTGCAAAGCAAAGAGGCAACGCCTATTGCCAAACTTGAAGAGGTGACGTGCTGAAAGGCGGTGAAAGGCTAGAGACAGCTCCGTGTACTAATCGGAGCGAAGAAACCCCGTGCGACACTCCACTTGGACTGGTTTGGAGGTTTTTCGGATGTTGATGTGACTTGTACGTATTCTTTCCAGCCACAAGTCTTTTTTTTTGCGAAAAAAAAAACAGGTGCTCTGGTTTGGGCGTCAGCTCAGACACCCAGTGCGTCATATTGTGTGCGAAAAAGAATTAAATATCGAAAGAAAACAACTGCTTTTCTTTGAGCGTGGCTGAATTTACTTTGTGCGTCACACAATTAATCCGATACGTAAGATAAAAATGAGATGCTCTGTTCTTCTTTTGGTTGCACCTGCTGGTGAAGTTCTAATCGATTGAAAAGGTATGCGTCGTATCATTCACGAGTTCACGGGAATGGTGATCAATAAAGAATCTAGAATCCGGAATTTGAATATTGATTTCCCATGACGTTTGATGTTTCCTTGTCAAAAATTAGCATCAGTCCGTCCGTACAGAGATTGGGATTTGAAGCACTTACGTTCCCATTTCCTTCTCTAATCTCTAGTAGTGAGCGCATCTGAAGTGTAAACGAAAGCACGTCTTGGTATTACTGCATATCATCACCATTTAAACCAATATAATCGACAGAAACAACACAATAATCAATAACAAAACTAGTATGAAGATTGCATCATTTGGAATTCTTATCAGCGGGTTGTTGTTGATGCCATCAGTCGATGCATTTTCGACGACACTGGGCACTGACGCTGTTCGAACAAAGTCGAGTCATGTTCTCGCCGCAGAATCAAGTTTGTCGTCAGCAACTGATTCATCTTACACACTCGATGGAGAAGAGATCCGTGGACCTATTACACCCCTCCGAAACTTTATTCTAGTGAAGGTGAAAGATACTCTGACAGCAACATCAGGTGGAATTCTTCTACCTGATCAGTCAAAGGAACGTCCTACCGAAGGACTGGTTGTTGCAGCTGGGAAAGGGAAAATCCATCCATTCACAGCTATTAGAATTCACAACCCTATCAAAGAGGGGATGTCAGTGCTATATGGAAAGTACGATGGCAAGGCAATAATGTACAACGACGATTCTTGTCAAATGATCCGGGACGACGACTGCTTGCTATACTATGAAGGCGTGACAATGAAGCTTGATAATGTCTTCCCGGTTCGAGACTATGTTCTTGTAGCTTTGGATGAAGATCCTGAATCTCTTGCGACTAGTAGTGGGGTTGTGATTGCTAGTCAGGTTGTTGCAGATGATGTTCCATGCGAGGGAACGGTTGTCAAAGTTGGAGAAGGGCGATTGAATAGCAGCGGAGAATTTTCACCTTCTCCTGTTAGCGCTGGCGAACGTATAAAGTTTAAGGACTACGCTGGAAATGATGTGACGATTGAAGGAAAGCCATATTCTGTCGTGAAGATGGTCGATATCCTGTGTTCACTGAGCAAAGAAGTTCAAGCTATGCGAGAAGGCGATGACGAGGCCGTTTAACGTGAGCGCCTATGTCGACGATTTTGGTAAATGCATTGAATCAGTAATAATTGCGTTGATCTAGAGACACGCCTTTAGAATTCTAAAGACGATGTATATTCAAGATTATTCCCCATTTAGTCAAGTGCCCTTTTTGCATAAGAATATAAAGATTCGTGGAATATATCAAAACTCCAAAGCGGCTCCAGCTCCTGCTTCGTTTTGTCGTTCCTATAAGCAGCCATTATCTTTAGAGGTTGGCCATCCATTGCATGTGCTAATGGGAGCATTCCTCCGATCCTCCCCATGTCTACAGCCAATTCGTCACCAAAATCCAACAAATGTTGATAGAACTCAAAAGTGTATACTTTGTTACTTTTGAATCGTGGCTCCGATGATCTTTTGGCACTCAAGGTATTGAAAAGCTTTTTCCGAGCCAGGCTGCGGCCTGAAGCTGAGTCCGAAGTTGTGTCTGGTACAACAATGCCAAAGCCATCGCCATCAAAGCCGGATAGAAGACTAGATGGTGCCACAGAAGGGGGTTCTACGAGAGCATCTGCCGCGTCAATATTTAGATGGGTATCGCCGTGTCTAAAATCACAACCAGATGTTTGGTTGCTTTGGTACTCAGGGGCTTTTCTGGATTCGGCATCTTCAGAAAATACTGTATGCGCTGTGGCTACCAATGGAGTCAAAAACCGAGGCTTTGTGCAATCCAGAGAGACTGTGTTTTCATCGAACGTGAGAAACAAAGTGCGCACGTGAGCGAAATATAAAAAGACAGTGGGTATTTTCTGAGTTCGAAACTACTTTTTACTCACCATCTAGCTGGGGCGCTAAAATCGTAAAAAATTGGATTAACTTTTGTACAAGCCATCGGGCTGGTAGTTTACCAGCGGGTCGATCGAAGGTCTGCCCCGTAACACATCGACTCATAGGCAAGTCTTTTTTGAAACGACCCTTGATTACAACCTGAAATTTCCTCTTTTTGTTCGCAAAATAGTCACTTTTCCCATTCTCATCATGGGAAATTTCATCTTTTCCTCTTTGCCTTGAGGGCGCTTGTTTTATCCGTAACAAAAGAGTCCCGACAAAGTGTTTAGATTCAAAGTCGACCACAACTGATTCCCCGGCAACCTCTCTGCCATTATTTATCGGAAGGGTTTCGTCAGACGAAAAGCCTGGAAAATCTTCGTATTTGTCGCTCTTAGCTAGACGCTGAAGAATTTCAAAACAAAAAGCATGTTCTAAGATAAGCAAAACTATCTATGAAATGTGCAATAGAATGCATTGTCACTTACAAATCCAATAACTTTTGTAGAAGACATCGGTGTCGGTCGAATCATCAAAGGACGCTGAGGCCACCTTGAAGGGTGGTCGGGAAGTATCGTGCCTGAAGTAATGCACGGAAAAGCATCTGTTTTGTGACAATGAAAAGAATTTCCTTCTTTTGACATTTCGTCTTTGATTGATAAACGCTCCATCCGCTGATTGCTTTCGTCACAGTTTTCATCCATAATAAAACAATTAATTTGACTTGAACCGTGGAATTATCTTCTTCTGTATTGATGTCGTAGTCGTAGAAATAATGAAGTAATGAAGTCGTCGGTGTCACAACGTGAGGGTTTTCTTCACCACGAAACAGGACTGGATATTTCCCACAATTGGTTCGCAAAAAAGTATGCTTCAAGTGCCACGCACAACATCTCTCTTGCATCACGTGAGATGCGCATGTGCACAAAAACACCATTTCAGTTTCGAGGTAGTACCACACACCAAAAGAGAAGCCTGTCGCAACGAGTTGGGATTCTCCTCAGGAAGATCCTGAGCAGCAGCATTGCCAACCACGATTACATAGAGCATATAAATGGGGTGTCATCGGCTCACATGCATGCATACAAACTGCCCACTTGCTCTTGGCAGGAGAGCAGCCGCCCCCTTGCCTTGCCCTGGAGCCTCCAACAATCAGGGTGGGGGTATGGGCCACAGTAGGGCTCCAATGGTGGACAGAGGGAGAGATGAACTTTCTCTCACTTTGCCTCACAACAACCAAACAATCTCTGGGCGGTTGGGGGACTTTGGTGGGTGCAAGGCCAAACCCCCCCAGCCAGCCCCCCAAGGCACCCATGGCGTTTGAGAGAGCAGCATTTCTATCTTCTTTTGAAAGTGTGATGTGCTTCCATATCACGTAGTAAGAGAAAAATATCTGCCACAGCATAGTATTGTGTCAGAAAAGAATGCAATGGAAAAATAGAGGATCATAGCCGAAAATGTAAAAAGTTAATTGAATCTAGCTACTTTGCGCTTCCAGAAATTCAATGATGCAGCGATTCACTTGATCTTGTTCTAGCAAAAATCCATCATGACCATCGTCCGAGCGAATAATTTTCAGCTCAGAATTCGGCATATGTTCTACGATTTCCTCTTGTTCAGAAAGCGGGTACAGCACGTCGCTATCAATACCTAAAACGCAAGCAGGAATGTTGACGCGTTGTAACACTTCTGCAATAGATGATCCACGTCCTCTTGATACATCATGAGAATCCATTTGCTCTGTCATTTTGACATAAGTTATTGGATCGAATCGATCAATGAATTTTATTCCTTGGTACTCAAGATACGACTTCACCTGCCACGACGCATTTGATCCATACCTGCTATCGTCGCCATCGTCACGAAGGTCCCTGCCGAACTTGCTACAGTATCCATGCGCAGTCCGATAGCTGATCATTCCCATCTGACGTGCTACTTCGAGTCCTTTTGTTGCTTTGAATGGGTTTGAGTCCCAATTTGGGTCCGCATAAATAGCTTGACGCTGGACTTCGGATATAGCGATTTGCCATGCCGTATGCGACGCTCCACAGGCGATTGGGATGACAGATTTAACAAACGGAGAACCTAATTGGAATATGTTGGCAGGTGGAAGAGAACAGCAAATCGGCGATTTATGTGAGCACAACGCAAGGACATTTCTTAGGAAAGCCTATAATTCTCAAATTTCTCGCTTTCCACATAGAAATAATTATCATCAATATGGCTATTGTACATTTGTTTAACAATGTTGCGCTTACCATCTTCTGAGACAAACTCTCCCCCCACTATACCAGCTTGGACGGCAAACTCCATGGTCTGCATACCACCGAAAGATCCTCCGATTACGCATTTTATCGAAGAAGCACCAAGTCCTTTCTTTATAAGATTGAGCTGTAACTTTACAGTATCTTTTACAGAAATATCGGGAAATTGTTTGCCATACGGAGACTTTGTTTCCGGATTAATAGATTGTGGATTTGTAGAGCCATAACAGCTCCCTAGAATGTTACAACAAACAATCAGATACTTGGACGTATCAAATGCCTTATTGTCGCCAAGTAAATCGCCCCACCATGAATGTAAGCTTGCATTTCCTGTCAAAGCGTGACAGACGACAATTACATTGTCTTTCGCTTCGTTAAGCTGTCCGTAAGTTTGGTATCGCAATTCAGCCTCGGGCAAGACGACTGAATTCTCGAGGACGAAATCGTTTTCGATATAGCTTTCTCCTTCATCTGTCATGTCGCCATATTCGTCCTTCATTTCTTCTTGCTGTTGTGATTGTTGTTTCTTTGTGCTGCTTCTAAATTTTCGGTGTATTGATAGTGGCATGGTACGAGAAGTTGTCTGTTGGAATATCGACGAAGAATGTGACGAGGATTCTAATGATGTCATCACCGAAGGAGTCGAATATAGTTTATTTGAGGCAGAGGAAATTACGGAGGATCTGGAAATATTTATGGGAGGGTCACGGATCAGAAAGTCGCCTCCAACAAGATTTCTGCGCATCTCTAGAATACAAGCAAAAATCCTCCTCCTCGTTGACAGGCTTGTAGATGATAAAATTGAGGCCATAATTGAGCTTGGGTCTCTGCTCTAACACAGAAAGGATTTAGCGAATCTGTTACTTCAAGAACAATGTTTTCTTGTTTTTGACTCGATTTATAACTCTGGCTAATTCTTGCTTGTTGTACACAAGGTGCTCATGTTTACATGTATCCGATTTTGTATTAACAGCAGTACAAGTCGTTAAGCCAGAGTTTAAGGACCGTGCCCTGTGCCGGTACTTAATCGTAAGAAAAACTGATTTGATGGATGAAGAACAAAACGTAAGAGATGGTTCGAAGTTGACTTGTCTGCACGTCTGTGCGCGAGCAGTTGCGCATCCTTCTTGTGTAGCCAACAACAATCACCACCCTGCCACAGCCCACCGGCAACAACCCTGGCCAAGAGCGGCACAAGGGCCGCGCCGGGGGGACTGGCCTTGGGGTTTGATGAGCACTAGAGGACAATGTGTGCACTGATGGGTGCACTGTTATGGCTGGCTCACCAGGGTGTGGCCCAGCAGGCGTGCTGGCAGGGGGGGAGCCCATGGCCATTGTTGTTGTAAGAGGGTTACAATATTAGTTTAATGAGCCTTATTTATGCTGCTGCTACAGATAGGGATGGTCTATCTGTCAATCGTCCAACACACCTTTGGGGGCTGCTAGGTGGGGGCTTGGTGTTTGCACATGATTAAGCAAGGCAACTTGGTAGGTAGGTGGGGTTGAGGGGGAGCCCTACTCAAGCCATGGCTACATACTAACACAGGTATGAAAAGGGAAAAGCTTCGATTTGGTCTGTCCTCCATCACACCCTTGCAAAGCTAAGCTGCAGCTGCTGCTGGCATCCCTTTGTATGCCATGGCTGGAGTCAGAGCTTTGCCCTTTGGCCCCTTGGTGCCTGGGGTGGCCTCACACTCACTCAAGGTAATTGGTGGTCCCCCTCCTCCATGCAAATAGATTGGCCTGACAAGCTTATGATGTTGAGGAGTATGGTGTTTGGTTGGGTAGTCTGCTAAGTTGTGTGCCCCAGCACCCCCAATGGCATGGGGCTGGGGCATGGCCCCTCTGCCTCCCAGCCACCAGGGCCCCCTGCCAAATGCCCTGCTCCTCCCCTGTTTGGTAGTCCCACCCACAAAGCCTTAAGCTGCTGCATTGCCTGCCCTGGCCCTGGTTGCAGGTTGTGGGTGCCCCCCCCCCCCCCCCCCCAGCGTTTCGCTTTCTGAGTTGGTGGGTGGTGCTCACCCCCCCCCCCCACCGCCCCCGCCCCAGGCACTCTCGCCCCCCC
>Ga0115013_10001976_pt1 | contig 11587 bp, 9 predicted proteins | sample SouAtlMetagenome_2_FD_88686 | JGI IMG/M metagenome (GOLD analysis project Ga0115013, IMG submission 88686) | Marine eukaryotic phytoplankton communities from Atlantic Ocean - South Atlantic ANT15 Metagenome | ecosystem: Environmental > Aquatic > Marine > Oceanic | place: South Atlantic Ocean...
AGAAGCCATCAGAGTTAATACCGTGCTGTGCTCCTGGAATATCAGGAATGACGGGGCGGCCACCAGTGGCAATAGTAATATGGTCAGCGGTATAGGTTTCGCCATCGACTTCAATAGTGTTGTTATCGACAAATTTCGCGAAGCCACGAATAAGGGTTACGTCGTTAGCGGTTAACGAGCGGTCGTATGAAGCATGAATACGTTCGATATAAGCTTGACGGCTAGCCACTAAACTATCCCAACTGAAATGGTTCACCGACACATCAAAACCGTATTCTGGTGCATAGCGATGGATAGCTTCGGCAACTTGTGCGCCGTACCACATGGCTTTTTTAGGCACACAGCCTACGTTAACGCATGTGCCGCCAATATCTTTTGCTTCAATAATGGCTGCTTTTTTACCATGCTTGGCGGCACGGTTTGCAGACGCAATGCCGCCACTACCGCCGCCTATGCAGATATAATCAAAATGTTTCATGTTAACCGCCTTATTATCCGTTAGGCCTAAAATTGTCATTTATTGTGACACGAAATTGAAGGAATACACACTGTATACGCGTTTAAGAGACCGAGGCTCAAGGTAGAAGATTTCATTATCGTAGGCATCAGTTACAAAAAAACAAAGAAGCACTAATTACCTTAGTGCTTCTCTATTCCAGTTTTATGGGTACTACTACAGATACGCTTAAGATCACGCGTCTTGAGCCGCAGCACCTTCTTCGGGGTCATCTAACGGCGTATCGGGCTCAATCAAAATACTGAATTCACGGCGACGTTCTTCCTCAAATTGTCTTAGCTTTTGAATAGTCGCGTCGGTGAAAATATGCCCTTCAGGCAGAATAAGAATATGGCTGTCGTTGTATAAATTTTTGGCTAACACCATGCCCGCTTTTAGCTGAGAGGCTTTCATAGTGTTGTAAATGTATTTTGACGTGCTCACATCATCATCTTCCAACAAGAATGACAGAATTTCACCGTCATACCGTGTGTTGGTATGCTTTTTCATTTCTGCTTTTGCATCACGGGGAGTCATCTCTTCACCGCTCATTCGGCCGGTGACTAAACGCCAGTAATCTCTTGCGATTGACACGATGCGAGCACCAATTGGAATTTCTTTTGCCACCACATTACGTGGTCCCGCACCATTGTAATGCTCGAATTGGAATTCAATCATGTCTGATACTGGCTGTAGCTCTGTTGCAGGTGCCAGCATGAGCGCCGCTTGTTTGGTTTGATCTAAGTAGTTCTGTTGTTGCTGGTACTTTAGCTTCGAAAACGGGGCTAGAAAATCGTCTGTATTTAGCCCTAGTAAACCAAGTTCACAAATAAGCCCAGCATAGCGCACCCGTTTAACGTCTTCAGGGTTCAGTTGAAGGTATTTGGCTAACTTAGTGGCAAGCTCGCTCACTTCAATGGCAAACTTGCCGTCTATATTGGGGTTAATACTAATAACGTTAAACAGTACTTGTTCCATTGCAAGATTATGCTTTTCAATCTTGTTCAACGCGGCTTTAATTTGGCGAGTACGCTTATGCACCATTTGTTCAAGTGACGTATTCACTTCTTTTAACTTGCGATTTTGTAGTCGGGTTAATTTCTGCAGGCGGGCATTTTCGTTTTTTAACTTTACTCGTTCTAGCCCATCTTCAATGGCAGATATAAGCTCTTTGTTGTCCCACGGTTTTTGCAAATAACGATGAATCTTTCCTTCGTTAACCGCTTTGATAGTCGATTCTATATCGGCATAACCGGTTAGCACTAGCCGATAACTTTCAGGGTACAATTCTGCGACTTGTTGAAGTAATTCAGCACCAGACATTTGTGGCATTTTCATATCGGAAATGATCACGTGAACTTCATTTTCCTTCATGATCTCTAACGCTTTTGCGCCACTGTCAGCCAGCAATAAATTAACTTTTAAAGAAAAGAGCGCGCGCTTAATGGCACGAAGAATATTAGGTTCATCGTCGACAAATAAAACAGTGTACACGTCTGCGTTTTGGTCAGTGGTATCATTCATAGTGAATCGTCCTGAAAAGAATCTTCGGCGTTGTCGTCTAACGGATTATGTATTGGTAGGCTTAGCGTAAAACAGCTTCCTTCCCCATCGTTACTTGAAGCATGAAGGGTGCCGCCGTGTTCTTGAGCAATGCCAAAAGAAATAGAAAGCCCAAGTCCGGTACCTTGCCCTTCTGGTTTGGTAGTGAAGAAGGGGTTAAATAATTTATCTAGGTGACTCGATTTAATACCGCAGCCAGTGTCTTGCACCGTAAGTTCAATGTTGCCATCTATTTCCCGCGTTGTAATGGTAATGGTGCCATGTATACCAGTACTTTCGATGGCTTGCCCTGCATTAATAAGAAGGTTAGTTACAACTTGTGAAATTTTCCCCATGTTCATCATGATATGGGGTATCGACCCTAAATGCGTTTCTACGCTACATATGTACTTTAGCTGGTTGTTCACCATCGCTAGGGTGGTGCGAACACAGTCATTTAAGTTGTAAGACTGCATTTCATCACTGTCTACACGAGAGAAAAGCTTTAGCCCTTTGACTATTTCGGCAACCCGAATCAGGCCGTCTTTCGAATCGGTGATGAGTTCAGAGATATCGCTGTTGATAAATTCCATATCTTGCTGCTGTATAATGTTACGCAACTGTTTTATCGCTTCATCTTGTTGGGTGGCGGTATCTTTTGAAAGCACATCGTTCAGCTGTTGGAATATCATTTGGTAGGTCGATACGTATTCGCTGAGAGTATGCATATTGCTATTCACAAATCCAATCGGGTTATTGATTTCGTGCGCTACCCCCGCGGCCAATTGGCCAACTGATGCCATTTTCTCTGCTTGTAACAATTGAACCTGTGCTTCTTTTAAATCTTTATTTGCTTCTTCAAGTTGAAAGTTTTTCTGATTTAGCAACGAGGTGCGTTCTCTTACTTTCACTTCCAATAAGCTGTTGAGCTCTTTGAGTTCATCTTCAACACGCTCACGATGAATATTCTCGTCTTTCAAAAGTTCAACTAATTGGTTAAACGCATCAGCCAACTCACTGAGTTCATCTTTGCCACGCACTTTGACAGAGATATCCTGATAGTTTTTATCTTTAACCGCCGCGCCTAAATGCCTAGCGCCCGCTCTTAGTTGCTTTAACTGCGACATTAAGTATGACCCAAGCAAGAATGAACACAATGCGATAAGGGCGAGCTCTATGGATGCAAGAGTGAGTGTCCATGTTCGAACTCGCTTTACTGACTTGTTAATAGAATCAACTTCCAGCCCTATCTCTACACGCCCATAGAGTGTCTCGCCAACCTTAATGTCAGCGGAGGTATCGTATATACCGTCTACCGCACTCATTACATCTCTATCTTGCTTAAAAGGACGGTTAAGTACGCTATGTTCACCTTTTTCGACATACACATTGTTGTTGTTATCGAGAACCCGAACATAGCTGATATTAGGGTTTGAAAGCATTTCTGATGCATCTGCCTCTAGCGAAGCGAGGTCGTAGCTTAAAAAGGCATTTTTCGCGGTAGAGACAAACAAGGTTGTGGTGGTTTGGGCAGAGGTTTCAACACTGGTGTCAACTAAGTCATTTAATAATTTAAATACGGTGGTGATAAGAATTAAAAACAGAATGGCAGCAATAAGTGCTACCCCAACAATAGTCTTGGTTCTTAGCGATAGTGTGAGCGACGCGTCTCTTTTCACAATTGCGGCCTTGCTAATGAGGTGATGCCTAGGGCTCGTACGTCGTCCCAATCTTCATCTACTGATGATATAAAACCTTTAAAGCCAACGTTTTTTAATAATTGTTTGTTGTCTTCGTCCTCTGACAGGGTAAGCAACGCAGTCAATAGTGCATCTCTTTGCGTGTCGGTAATCCGAGGGTGGGTAGCTATTGCATGGGGGGTATACCCATCACTTTCCCATAAAATACGAAGGGCACTTCGTGTATTGTCATCAACACCATTGAAGGTTCTTATTATGCCGCCACCTGCGTTAAAAAAGCCTCGTTGTACGTTAAGGTATACTGAATCATGAGAATGCACATAGCGTGGCGTAAAAAGAATGCCCTGCTGTTTTAAGTATGCACTGGGGATAATAGTGGCAGCAAATGCGGCAGGAGAAGGAAAGGCGATTTCTTTGCCATTAAGATCGTCAAGCGACACAATATCGCTGTTCGCATCCACAACAATAATACCTTTAATTCGCTTGTCTATTTGGCGAGCCAGTGCGCGATAGCCAACTGAGTCATGAAATACCACAAAGTGGTAGGGGTTCATGTAGGCAATGTCGTATTCTCCCTCGGCCAGTCGTTGTTCGAAGGTAGGAATATCTTTCGCCGTTTTAAATACAACATCAATGTTGGCATGTTCCGAAATATAGTTGATAAGCGGTTGCCAAGTTTCGGCAAGCTTTTTCGCTGACTGTTGTGGCACTATCCCAAGCGTCAACGTATTGCATGCACCATAAGTGGCGAACAACGTGAGTGCTAAAAAAGCAAAAATACGATGTGCAGCTTGAAACATTGATTTTTTGACCATGATTCACCCCAAACTCACTCATTTAAAAGACGCATTTCAAACGACCCAATTAAAAAGGCCATAGCAAAAACTGGCCAAGTTTACTTACTATGAACTTACTCAAGCATGAACTTCTCGATGGTTTCGATAAGTTCGCCATTGGCAAATGGTTTTGAAAGTGCTGCATTTGCGCCGAGTTCGATAGCTCGGTCAAGACTGATATCGTCAAGTGCGGAAATGACTAAAATTTTTAAATTTTTATACTTAGGCTGTTCTCTAACAAACTGGATAACGCTGTAACCATCCATGCCAGGCATACTTAAATCTAGGGTCATTAACTTGGAGTTATACTGGCTCAACATAATGCCGGCTTGAAACCCACCCGTAGCAATATAACTTTCATAACCACCACGGCGTGCCACTCGTTGAATTGATTTCGCCACCGGCATCTCATCATCAACGATAAGAATTGAAGGTGATATCTCACTTTGGAGGTCGTCGGGAATAGGGATGTTGTGATGTTCAAGAAAGGAAACAAAGTCAGAGACTAACACGCGATTATTGCCACGACCTGGCAGCTTAAACCCTTTAAGTTTGCCGCTTTCTATCCACCGGATCACGGTACGAAGGTTTACATCGCAGTAGGTTGCGATTTCACCTGATGTTAATGTCTTCATTGCTCAATTCCTAATGCCAACTTATAACGTTATAGCACTGAATAGGGTTGTTCACAATTTAGACAAAAGTAGTGAATGTGACATTTGTGACACTCTTTTTTAGGGTTTTTAGCTGCTGAATGAATGAGTTACTTAACTATTAACGAAGCGCTTAAAAAGAAAGAATTATTCAAAATTTGATCTGCACGCTTACCGTTTACAGTAATCCTAGTATAGAACCCAAAAATATCACTGTTGCCTTGCGCAATTACAGCGCTTGTTTTTATTGCAAACAACCCCAACATAACTTGCTATACGAACTGAAAAGAGTAGACGGATTATGACGACCCCAGCAATTGAATTGGTAGATGGTTTGCCTTTATTTTCATCTATTAAGCCCGCGCAGATAAAGCCAGCCATCGAGAAAGCGATAGCAAAATGTAAGCTTGAAATTGATGAAGTGGTTGCATCTAAAGATTACTCTTATGCGAACTTAGTATTGCGCTTAGAAGAAGTAGACGACAATTTAAGTAAGATGTGGTCACCGGTTTCTCACATGAATTCAGTGGTGAGTAGTGACGAGTTGCGAGAAGCCCATGATGCCTGCCTACCTTTACTATCAGAATATGGCACCTGGGTAGGTCAGCACGAAGGATTGTATAATGCTTACGTGGCGATAAAAGACTCAAACGAATACGCTGACCTTGATGAACAGCGTCAAAAAGTGATTGATAATGCTATTCGCGATTTCACCTTAAGTGGGGTGGCACTGCCTAGCGAGGAAAAGAAACGCTATGCAGATATTCAAGCGAAGTTAAGCGAACTGTCATCCACATTTTCAAATAATGTAATGGACGCCACCATGGGGTGGAGCAAGCATGTCACTGACGAAGCTATCTTATCTGGTATGCCTGAATCAGCCCGCGATGCAGCAGCACAAGCCGCGCATCAAAAAGACTTACAAGGCTGGTTGTTCACATTAGATATTCCTTCTTACCTACCCGTTATGCTTTATGCGGACAATGCAGAGTTACGTGAAGAAATGTATCGCGCTTATGCGACTAAGGCGTCAGATCAAGGCCCTAATGCGGGTAAGTGGGATAATACCGATATTATCCAACAAACACTGGCCCTTCGCAGTGAAATTGCGCAATTGCTCGGTTTTGGTAGTTATTCTGAGCGCTCTCTCGCTACCAAGATGGCAGAATCGACAGATCAAGTTACCGGATTTTTACGTGACTTAGCCGCAAAATCGAAGCCTCAGGCTGAAAGAGAGTTAGAAGAAGTACGTGCGTATGCGAAAGATACCCACGGGGTAACTGAGCTTAATGCGTGGGACCTACCTTATTACAGCGAAAAGCTGAAACAAGAAAAGTACACCATTTCAGATGAAATGCTGCGCCCGTACTTTCCAGAAGACAAAGTATTGTCGGGCTTGTTCGAAGTAGTGCATAGATTATACGGTCTTAAAATTATCGAGCAGCCAGGTATTGATACATGGCACAAAGATGTGCGCTATTTCACTATTACTGATAGTGCTGATGCCCTGCGTGGCAGCTTTTACTTAGACTTGTACGCCCGCGCTAAAAAACGAGGCGGCGCGTGGATGGATGAGTGCCGTGTTCGCCGCGAAAAATTAGACGGTGAATTGCAGCTACCTGTCGCGTATCTAACTTGTAACTTTAATGCCCCAGTAGGGGATAAGCCTGCCTTATTCACGCACGATGAAGTGGTTACCCTTTTCCATGAATTCGGACACGGTATACACCACATGCTAACCAAAATGTCGGTGGCGGGTGTATCTGGAATTAATGGTGTGCCATGGGATGCCGTAGAACTGCCAAGTCAGTTTTTAGAAAACTGGTGCTGGGAAGAAGACGCGCTTAACTTTATTTCGGGTCACTTTGAGACGGGTGAGCCCTTGCCGGCAGATTTACTTGATAGAATGTTAGCTGCCAGAGATTACCAAGCTGCTATGCAAATGGTGCGTCAGTTGGAATTCAGTTTGTTTGATTTCTTACTGCATAGTGAGTCTGGAGACAATGTTGATGTGCAAGCTATTCTTAACAGTGTGCGCGCTGAAGTAGCGGTTAATACGCCTCCCGCATTTAACCGTTTTCAGCATAGCTTTGGGCATATCTTTGCTGGTGGTTATGCAGCAGGATATTACAGTTATAAATGGGCAGAAGTGTTATCTGCTGATGCTTACAGCAAATTTGAAGAAGACGGTATTTTTAATCAAGAGACCGGTAAAGCGTTTTTGGAAAATATACTTGAGATGGGTGGAAGCCGCGCGCCTATGGATTTATTCGTTGCCTTTAGAGGCAGGGAGCCAAACGTAGATGCCTTACTTCGCCATAGCGGCATTCGTGGCTAATTAGTATTAGGGTAATATTAGGGTAGATAACCATGGGAATAGAATCTTTCTCCACCATTTATCAGCGGGCATGTAAACGAAAAGGTGGTGAAAAGGCGCTTGAAAGCATGCTTTCGGCGCCACTTTCCTCTGAGCAAGTCGCTAAAATAACTGATGATCGGTTTTTGGCAGCCATGACGAAACAAGTATTTCAGTCTGGCTTTGTTTGGCGCGTTATCGAAAAAAAATGGCCTGAGTTCGAAACCGTGTTTTTTGGTTTTAATATCGAAAAAGTGCTGCTTATGCCGGATGAAATGCTAGAGCAAAAAGCGTCTGATAAACGTATAGTGCGTAATTACAAAAAAGTAATGACCGTTCGCGACAATGCCATGTTCATTAAAGATATTGCCCGTGAGCACGGCAGCTTTGGCCAGTTTGTGGCTAAATTCGACGCCAGTAATATTACCGATTTATGGACTACGATGAAAAAACGTGGCGCTCGTCTTGGGGGTAACACAGGTCCTTACATGCTGCGGGCGTTAGGCGTAGATACCTTCTTGTTTTCACGAGATGTTGAGGACTACCTGAGAAAGAACGATATTATCGATGGCGGCCTCACTAGTAAGAAAAGCTTAACGGCTGCAAATGCGGCGTTTACCCAGTGGCATCAAGAAAGTGGCCGCACGTTGCAAGAAATAAGCGTTATTATTGCGTTCAGTTGGGGCACAAACCAGTATTTTGCGTAAGGTAAATACTGTTGCTGGGCGCGACAATCCGATACACTTCAGCCTTTACTATGAATCACTAATGCAGGAATGCCATGAGCGACAACCATAACAACACATCGCCCACTGAGGCATCGGATGCACCTACTACTCATTTTGGCTTTAAGCAGGTAGAGAAAAACCAAAAAGCGTCGTTAGTAGCCAATGTATTCGATTCTGTTGCCGCTAAATACGATGTCATGAACGATTTAATGTCGATGGGTGTGCACCGTTTATGGAAGCGCTTTGCCATTGATTGTTCGGGGGTACGTGCAGGGCAAAAAGTGCTTGATATCGCTGGTGGTACTGGCGATTTAACCGCAAAATTCTCTCGTCTTGTTGGCCCCACGGGGAACGTAACGTTGGCCGACATTAACCTGTCGATGCTAAAAGTTGGCCGCGATAAACTAAGAGATCGCGGATTAGTCAGCAACATCGATTACGTTCAAGCAGATGCTGAGGCGTTACCTTTCCCTGATAACCACTTCGACGTAGTTACCATGGCTTTTGGCCTTAGAAACGTAACCGAAAAGCAAAACGCACTTAATTCAATTTACCGTGTACTAAAACCAGGCGGTCGCCTTTTGGTGTTGGAATTCTCGAAGCCGACGTCAGAGCAATTAAGCAAACTTTACGATACGTATTCGTTCCATATATTGCCAAAAATGGGGCAGCTAGTGGCCAACGATGCCGAGAGTTATCAATACTTGGCAGAAAGTATTCGTATGCATCCTGATCAAGAAACTTTAAAAGGTATGTTCGAAACCGCTGGGTTTGACCAGTGTGACTACCAAAATTTAACCGGTGGAATTGTGGCACTGCACCGAGGCTATAAGTTTTAATGCCAACGTCAGCATTGGTAAGCGCCGTTATTGAAACGGCAGCGAATAAAATTTTAGCGTTAGATCCAGACAGCGGTGCCAGAATGGCTTCGCTGAAAGGCGCGCGGCTTATTGCTTATGTAGACCCTTTGCCCTTTGCCATTGTGCTTGTATTTTCTGATCAGGTAGATGTGCTAACCCTACATGAGCCGTTTCAAGACACAGTAGCAACGCTTAACGCTAAAGACTGCTGTATTAAAACATCGCTAGATACCCTGCCTGAATTAAAGCATACCAATCAGCTAACCCGCCTCATTCAACAAAACAAATTACAGGTTGAAGGCGAACTCGCTGTGGCTCAGCAAGTTAGCGGTTTATTTCAGCAGTTAGATATTGATGTAGAAGAACTACTGGCAGCGAAAACCAACGATGTGGTTGCCCACCAAACAATGAGCTGGCTTAGTACTTTTAAGCGCAAAGCCACAGGCGCCCTGTCGGAGTTTAATAAAGTGGCTAGCAATGCTTTGATAGAAGAAAAGCAAATAGCAGCGCCCAAATTAGCGGTATTACATTTTAGTGATGAAGTGAACGCACTACGTGATGACGTAGCGCGATTAGATGCCCGCTTACTTCAGCTAGAACAAAAATTAATTTAAGAGACAAGCATGCGCATTGTTAGGTTGTATAAGATAAATAAGGTGTTGTTAGAGCATGGGTTAGACGATCTTATCCCTGCGAAATGGCTACCATGGTACGCACGCCTTATGCGCCACAGCATCTTTTGGATTCGAAACAAACACAAAGACAAACTTGCCGGTGAGCGTATTACGCTTGCTCTGCAAAGCCTTGGCCCGGTTTTTATCAAGTTCGGCCAAATGCTCTCGACACGCCGAGACTTGCTTCACCCTGCGATTGCTAATGAACTTGCCCGTTTGCAAGACAAAGTGCCTCCGTTTTCGTCAGAGGCGGCACAACAGATTATTAAAACTTCCCTTGGTTTAACGCATTTATCAGAATTGTTTAGCGAGTTTGACGAAGCGCCTTTGGCATCTGCGTCTATTGCGCAAGTGCATGCTGCAAAACTAAAAGCGAATAACGAAGATGTGGTAGTTAAAGTGCTGCGGCCAGATATTCGTGAAACTATCGTGGCTGACATGGAGCTGCTATTTAGTTTGGCCTCAGTTCTGCAAAAATGGCTGCCAGATGGCAAGCGTCTTCGCCCCGTTGAAGTGGTAGTGGAATACCGCAAAACTATTGTAGATGAACTCGATCTTCTGCGTGAATCGGCAAGTGGTATTCAGTTGGGTCGAAACTTTGAAGGTTCAGATTCACTATACATACCTAAAATATACAGCGATTATTGTCACAGTAATGTGATGGTAATGGAGCGCATATACGGGCTGCCTATTTCAAATATTGACGCTTTGCTTGCACAAAATACCAATATGAAAAAGCTGGCAGAGCGAGGCGTTGAGGTTTTCTTTACTCAAGTGTTCCGCGACAGCTTCTTTCATGCTGATATGCACCCAGGCAATATTTTTGTATCTACCGAGCACCCAGAAAACCCCAAATATATCGCTATCGATTTTGGCATAGTGGGCACGTTGAACAGAGAAGATAAGCGTTATTTGGCGGAAAACTTTATTGCGTTTTTTAACCGCGATTATCGCAAGGTAGCGCAGCTGCACGCCGACTCTGGTTGGGTGCCAAACGACACCAATATTGATGAGTTCGAAATGGCGATACGCACCGTATGCGAACCCATCTTTCAAAAGCCCCTCGCTGAAATATCGTTCGGCAACGTGCTACTGCAATTATTTAATACTGCTCGTCGGTTTAATATGGTGGTGCAACCCCAGTTAGTTCTGCTGCAAAAAACGCTACTTTATGTAGAAGGGCTAGGCCGTCAGCTTTACCCGCAATTAGATTTGTGGAAAACCGCGAAACCCTTTTTAGAAAATTGGATGCGCGAGCAAATTGGCGTGAAAGCCATGCTGGGCAAAGTAAAAGCAAACTTGCCGTTTTGGTCTGAAAAGCTTCCTGAAATGCCGGATTTACTTTATGACAGCTTACAGCAAGTTAAGCGGCTTCCTTTGCAACAACAACGCGCACAGGTTGCTTTACTTGAACAGCAGAAAAAGAGCGCGCAATCCATTCAATGGGGTGTAACGGGTGCTACCTTTATCTTATTGTCTGCTATTTTACCGATGTACGATTTAAATTGGTGCTTACCAGCGCTTTCTGCTGGTGCAGGATCCCTCTGTTGGGTATTGGCATGGCGTAAGAACCGATAGGTACTGTTACGCTGGGGTGAAATTTTTATGAAATGCATTAATTAGTGAATAAATTGTATATTAATCAGTTCGAAGAGTGTTATAGTTGCTTTGGCTTTAAGCCAAATGTCTTTGAATAGACGAGATATGAAATTATTTGCTATATGTAAAACCGCTCAAGTTAC
>Ga0115013_10001977_pt1 | contig 11587 bp, 6 predicted proteins | sample SouAtlMetagenome_2_FD_88686 | JGI IMG/M metagenome (GOLD analysis project Ga0115013, IMG submission 88686) | Marine eukaryotic phytoplankton communities from Atlantic Ocean - South Atlantic ANT15 Metagenome | ecosystem: Environmental > Aquatic > Marine > Oceanic | place: South Atlantic Ocean...
AGCCGACGGGTTCTTGCAAGCCGTTTGGACCAAGGTTCAGGAAATACAAAATCAACAATAGATTAGTCCAGGATAATAGGTGGCTAAATCGTCTGGATTTTTTTTTCGTGGTGGTCTGTGAAATTGTAGGGGTGAAATCGATACCCATAAAAGATTAGAAATTTAAAAGAGAGAGGTGTATTATTCGCATCGACAGGTATTCTGGGCTACAATGTTCGTGTGAGAAATGCACTTTTGAAACTTATTGGCTGAATTATACTATAACGATCAAATATTAAGTCAGACGTCTTGGATATTTTACTTCGTCTATCACCTCACAACAAGTTAAATGTAGGAATGACATGACCCATGATACTAGCTAGTAGTACGTAGTGACCTGTTGTTACGAAATAGGCCTATATTGTTGTTTTCTTTGAAACATCTTGCACAGAAATAAGTAGTGTGCTCAAGATTATGGAGACATTTAATAATTCATTCTCGGGGATTTTAAAACTTGAAAAAACAAAAAGAGTACCCCCCTTTTTTACGCTACCAAAACATGATGAACTTCTTACATTTTTTTAGTGAATCTCTGCCTGAAAACGGAAGATCCGAGTAAGAGTGCGCATCGGGGAATTCAGTCTGAAAATACTCGCAGAAATCACAACTTTATGACTGATTACTTCATATCGGGAGGAAGAGCGATACAAACCTCTTCGTTTGATTTATAATTGCGCATTTTATCTCCTCTCGCATTTGATCTAAGGATATCTAGTGTCGTCAGAACGTAAACTCTGCTGTTCTGCGTCTTGATCTGCATGCTGCGATATCACGGGGCACGGAAGACCAGGCAGGAAATAACACATCATACGAGACGCAACAAATCAGGACGGAATCGATAAAGAACTTCCCATCGATACAATTTTGTCTTTTTGCGAGAGGTTGTCGATATTCAATCGGAGTCGTCGGTGAAGTTGATTCTCACAACTATTTCTCTCTGAGTGTTAATTAAAGTCCCCTCTTTGTTCTTGAAAATGGGATGCGGGCCCTCAAATTCAGCTAATGCGGCCGTAGAGCCGCTTTTGAACAATGAGTCAAGTGCAGCGAGCCAACAATCTCCGAATCAAAATAATCAAATCAATACCCTGAAACACGGGAACCAGCATGGAACGACGAATACGATAACAACGGATGAGAACACCAGAGCTTCAAATTTCGATGAAGATAATGTTGGGTCGAATGAAAGGGAAATTTATTTAAATGGTACTGGTCCCTCATCTACTCCAAAAACGGCACAATATGCAACGAGAACAATGAATTCATCTTTACCGAAGAAAATAAATAATACTGAGGTGGGAGTCGAGGATCCGCAATGGCGAGAACTCTGGTTGGCGAACAAAGATATTTTGTTGGATCCCGCCGACGTACACGCCACGTTGCAAGACCTTATGGCGGATGCCACCAATAGATTGTCTGATACGGAACTCTTATTTTTGCAACGTAGGGTGCGAAGTACAGTGAGACAATCCCAACTAATGACTGAACAGCAATTTAGTAGCAATGGTGGCAAAAATCGAAAGAAAACGCGGCGATCAAGCGGCACTAACCCCGGGAACTCTTCAGGCAACGAATTTCATGACACCAATCGCATTGCGAAAAATCATCATTTATTGAATGCTCATGTTTTGAAGAAGGTATTATCAAAGCCGCCTGTTCCAGAAGTCAAGTGTAACACCGACTTTCTGACCACGAACTTCGGAAACATGATTATTGACACAAATGTTGGCGATACTACATTGGATACCATCTCTCCTGCGAAGGGCAAAAAGAATGTTTCTACCATTAAAACAGTAGAAACGACATATCTATTGGCCCTTTTTTGCAACGATGTTCTGTGGGACAATGTAGCCGAAATAGCAGTCGATTCTGCCAAGGCTAATAATCTCGAGATGGACGTCAATAAAAGTGTCAACGACAAGAAAGACAACAGTAGTAAATTTGGAAGCACTCACAACGAGTTGCCACAAATACCGATGCCATCCGAACCGACCTGTGAACGAAAACCGCAGATACCACTAGGTGTTGGAATGCATGCGCTATCTTTTATTCTCGGACTGGCATTGCGTAAGTATAGTTTCTTTTTTCGACTCATCGTACAAAAAGTATGTGATGGCATTGGTATTAATGACGATAATACTGACTCTTTCATTCTCCACACATAGGTGGCTCTCGGCAGCAACAACTGAATTTGCTATTTTATATTTTGCTACCCCCAGACGTGTTGCAATCATTTCTAACAAATCATCCAGCTGGAGGAGTACCAACTTGGTTAATGGAAGTTGGTCAAGATTCTGTCGTTAGTCTAGCGTCGCTGTCCCATTATTATTGGTATGGAGGCGGGTCCGAAAAATGCCCCTTTCGGCCATCATCTATACATTCAACATCTTCCGGAGCACGGAAAGGTGATACGTTATTTGAAACAAGGATCGAGCGCTGGAATCAGAAGCAACATGATCTATCTTTAAAAATATCTGGGACGGATGTAATCCATTTTCTCATGGCAATTCTCATACCTGAGGTTGAGATGACGAGAGATGAACAGTCCTCTCCTGCTAAGGATATAAATCAGACATCAGGTCCGAAGGATACAAGCCAACATAAATCACCGACGGTACCAAATGGTGTAGCAAATACTTTTCGATTCAAACGTCGGGAATCGGCAGGCATAAAAGAACATCCTAACATTAATGCTAATGGTTCTTTCACCATTGATGATTCGGAAACGCAACAAAGCGATGTCTTAGATCGATTGAAATATCAGAGACAACAATTTGGTGACAAAAATTACACCAGTAGTTCTATTTCAGACAAAATTGAATTTCTCAACGATTATTGTACTCAAAAAAGTCGGATGAAATTTGCCGAACAAGCGGCAATTTGGTTGAAGGAGCATTCACAATCAACGATCACTTCAACTGAAATGAATATATTAGACTTTGAGCACTTTTGTAAGAAGACATTGGATAATGGTTGTATATCTGCTATTATGCACCGACTATATGCCCATGGTTGGATTCCCAACCCATCTATGGAACGAGATATGGTTGGATCGCGATGGAGAGAATGGCAGGAATCATCGAATGGTCTTTCGTCGTGGTCCAAATCTCACTGCACTGCATACGGCGGAATGGAAAAGGTATCGGAGAGTGTTCGTCGTGTTCTATCAGTCAATAGCTACGATGAAACAAATAATGAAAGCGCTGATACTGTCGGAAAGGGAAACAATATATCTTACATTCCTCGAAGAGTATTCGGAGGTCTAGGAGGTTTTGATAACAAAGGTGGACTTGGCTTCGGGGTCATGTATTGCATCGACAAGAAATGGTGGGATCATTGGGAAGCATATGTCGGTTGGTCGTGGGCTGAAGATAACACGAGAACAAATGTATCTCAACTCTCCACCAAATCAACCCTAAATTGTAGCTTGCGTCCGGGAGAACTAAGTACAGAAATACTGCTAAATAGACATGATGATGTGATAGCTGCAGGCACGCTGGGATCTTACGAGTTAATGAAGAAGGGACTTAAAAAGGACATAGACTATGTGTTGGTGCCCCCAGCTGTTTGGGATATTCTATTTGAACTGTATGCCGGCGGACCACCTCTCCCTCGTATGGTCGGTGCACCAGAATTCGCGGTAGGTAACCATAGGATTGAAGGCGCAACTGAAGATTCCATTGAATTACTTAGCCCTGCTTCGAGTGAGGGTGGACTTTTCAACCAGGACCGTGGTATTTACTCTATTCCAACAGAAGCCGACCTAGATTCGATGGCAACAGCACCATTTGATAATGGATGCCGTATGCTAAGGATACCACGCGCTCTGGAAGTTGTAACCCACCCATGGGTGCTACAATTTCAACTTTGTGATCCATTGCAGCCGTACCGTAAACAAGATTACAACGAGGCCGGGCCTCTCACTATCAGAGTTATGGCTACTCCCGACCAACCGTTCTGGAGGTTGTATGCGGAAGTGATTGCCCGGTTGCCTTTTCATATCTACAGTGCCTACGATACCGATGGACGCGGAAAGGTCAGACTATGGAAACGAATCGATCCTACTGGACCAAAGGATCGATATGGGCCTTGGCCTTGTAGTTTGGTATGTAAGAATCGTTTTGCAATCTTACCGCGTCACAATGATGAGAGAGAGCTAAATGAAAACTATGATGAGCTAATGTTGAACTGGGAAGAATATGCTGATAATGCTACGGTTGAAGGTATAGGCCTAACAGATGAGAGTGAAGTATTGGTGGAATTTGCTGTGTCCAATAGTAATAACGAAATGGTTTGGCCGCGGGAAGCAGCAGCTAAGGCTGGAAGGGTAAGACGACTAGCTGATAGAGACATGAGATTTCGTCGCATGCTTCTTGGCTTGAATGAGCATGGGGCCCCCATGGCGAAGCCTCCAGATTTAATAGGTATGAATGTTGATGCCATAGAAGAAAAGACCGGGCGCTGGTATGAGGTTCGAATTACGCACGTGAAGGTGATTGATCCCGATACCGACGAGGAAAATGATGATGATTCAATCGAAGATTACCCTGGCCAAGTATATAAGGAAATCCGAGTAGATTTTTCGAAATTTGGAGGACGCGCTGAATGGATTCGAATTCCCGTTGAATTCGATCGATTAGCTACAGCAGGGAGATTTACGATGAATAAAGGAGATGCTATCCCTTCAACTCCGACGAAGCAAGCACAAAGTCCACCAAACGCAACAAACGAAAACAAAAGCAAAGCCCCAACACAAGTAAAGAAAGCCTTGCAGGATACAACAGAAAATACAAAAGTGTGTACGATACCAGGGCATGGTGCTTGTGGATTGTCAAACTTAGGCAACACATGTTACATAAATTCAGCCTTGCAGTGCATCAGCTATTTTCCTTTGTTAAGATCGTATCTACTCAGTGGCGAATTCAAAACAACGGGTGATTTGAACAAAGATAATCCTTTAGGAACAAAAGGGTTCCTTCTCGAAGAATTTGTTGAGTTGCTCCGTTTTATGTGGAGTGCCAAAGCCGGGGAAAAGTCACCTTTTCAGTTTAGAAAATTAATCGCAAAACTAAAGCCCGATGTATTTGCTGGAGCTGATCAACAGGACGCTCAAGAGTTATTGAGTTACGTTTTAGATGCATTGATGGAGGATAGCAATCGCGTTAGAAAGAAACCATACGTGGAAGGGCTGGAGGACGATTGGGTAAAAATGACAGCCCTCGCAAGAGTTGGAGAAGAATCTTGGAGGAGAGAACGACGACGGAGTCGCTCAATAATAACCGATGTTCATACAGGTCAAACGCTAAGTACAACAACTTGTCCGTCTTGCGGTTTTTCAAGCCAAAAGTTTGATCCTTTCAATTTGTTATCAGTGCCATTGCCAACTGTCACCGATGTGATATTTAAGTGCTACGTCGTTCGCCGCGCGAATGCATTCAATACACCCTGGGTCTTAAATAGGGCAAAAATTAAAAATGGGAAACAAAAGATCAGATTCGGTTCTAGTGACTCAGCAAATTCAAAGCCACCGTCAAATCATTTCATCGTTGAGCAGTACATTATTGTTATGTCTAGACTAGCCGACAGTAGTGACCTGAGACTAAAGATACAGAGTATTTGTGGGATCCCAGCGACCAAACTCATCATTTGCAGTGCCGAAGAAAAACTTGCTTCAAAAGAGAAGGATGATGGTAGTGTTGTGAGAAGGAGAACCGACCTTACCGTTTTGACTAACAAGAAGGGTCCATGCAGTCAATTCGCGCGACAGCGTAGTACAAACGATGATTTGATCACATCTCCTGCATCCCCGGCATTAATTATTGCTTATGAATCGACTTTGCGGTCGAGACCACTAGAGGGAAGGATATGCGAAGAATCAGAGTATACCTACGATGAATATGACGACGACGACGAACTCGATAACCTTTCAAATACCCAAAATACTAAAGAACAAATTGAGCTCGAGAACACCATCATGCAATATGGCAATGCAGAAGAATGTCGTATATACGACACAGATACTCTTCCAATTGCTCAGGCTATATCTCGAAGCTTATGGCCCAAAAAAGATGAGGAACTCAAGCTTGGCTTGCGCGTTGATGCAATAGATCACAAAAAGCATTGGTACCCAGGAAGCGTGGTTGAAATAATCGAGAATACCACCGAAAATGATAATGGCGTTCAAGTTGAAGGCAAAACTAAAGTTAGGATACATTTTGATAATTTTTCCTCAAAATGGGACGAAACTTACTCAATAGAGCATTTCAACAGTGGCCAAGTCAGGCCTTTGTTTTCTCATGCTACTCCCAGGACGAAGCCGACAGAATTCATAGTACATCATCGGTACATGGATCGATCAACCAGAATACCAAATCTATTTGGTCAAGCGTTTTACGTTCAGTGCCATAGCGAATGGAGTACAGCCAGAGCCGGAGCCCAAATTCTTGCACAAGCGTCTCGATTTCTCCGACAGGGCCCAATCGGATCGATCGGACCAATTGATGTAGATGGTGCAAGCGAGCGTGAAGCAAAAATCGACCGCTTGTATGAACGCACTCAAACCATTATTTCTGAACTCATCGACATACTAGTTGAAGGAGATCGTGACTATGTGCATGGGGCTCTCGGTTTTTCGAAAGATTCATCGCCTGGAAAACGATTTCGAAATCCAAGCTTCGACGCTACGTCAATATCAGCGTCACTTGTAAAACGTGTGAATGAGAAACTCCACCGACTTCCATTTGAGGTTCGAGTTTGTACTGCTGACTTCCCGATCCCAGGACCTACAAGTGAAGAAGTAGCGTTTCCCTTTTCTTTGATGAGGACTATTGGGAATTATCTCAGTGCTAGACATGCGATTGTACTACAATGGAGAGAGCCACCATCGGACAAAAAGATCGCCAGTTCCTTGCCAGCGAATTCGAAATATTCCAATTATCTCGGTGCTCCGGTCATGTATTACCCCCCAAAAGTTGTAGTGGACGAAGCTAGTGCCGAGATCCTCACCAGAGCTAACCAAAAGGCAAAGAAAACTCAATCAGGTCGTGGAAGTGCAGGAATGCCCTTGGGGAAATGTCTAACCGAGTTTTGCAAAATCCAGAAGCTTGACAATTGGTATTGTCCACGTTGCAAGGATTTTCAACCGGATGCCAAACAGAGTCTAGTGCTGTGGCGTCTTCCGGATATCCTGACAATTCACATGAAGCGGTTTCGGTCATCACAGAAATGGAGAGAAAAAATCAATACAAAGGTAAACTTCCCTTTGACAGGTCTCGATATGAGAAAATGGTGTCACGGAGAATCACCAGTTCTTCAAAAGGACGAATACGGGGATTCTTACGTTTATGATCTGATTGGTGTTCTGAACCATTATGGAGGAATGACCGGAGGTCATTATGTAGCAACCTGTAAAGCAACTCCTTGCAGTAAAGATGGACGAGAAGAAGTTGCTTATGATTTTAATGGCGCAGGAACAACCATGCCAATTGCGAGCGAAGGAGAACCAGGAGCTCCGACGGGCTGGAAAGCTTTTGGCCGGCCAAAAGTAGAGGTAAACGAAAACAAGGTAGCTGCCGAAGCCATGGCGAAGTTTCAAGGAAAATCGGTGGAACCTCTTTGGTTGCAATTTGATGACGAAGTTGTGGAGCCTATCCCTCCCAAGAGCGTTTTGACCGAATCGGCGTATGTCCTCTTTTACCGACGAAGACGACTCACCCCGGCCAATGTGGCCAGATATAGTAGTCTCGAATAGTTAATACGAGAACAATAGAGGACGCAATGAATAATAATAGAACATATATACAAAGAATTTTGCATACAACAATGTATTATAGACTCGAAGTATTAATTGTCGTACGAGTCGTTCTATTAGTTACTCGATGGACTAATTGGTTTAGATTTCAGTCAGAAGGGCTTTTTTCATAGTCGGAACAAACCACATCGTGCATTACCCATTTCATTCTTGTGAAACATAGCCTTTACATTCTGCTCCTACGTGGACAGTTTCTACCATCGTCGACGCATGAATTGGTATGCTAAATTGTCAGACTGTTTTGGGTTATAATGGGTGTTTATTTATTCATGCTTATATCAGTTTTGATTGATACTATGTTTAAAGGTTTGATGCGGCTTCTGCATCGGCGGCCTTTTTGGCTTCCTTGGCCGCTCGTCGTTCCAGTCTAGCCTTAGCACGATCCTTTCGTGCGGTGGCTTGTTCTCCAAGAGCCTTTTCTTGGACGGTGATGGCCTTGAGTTCGTGGATCTTTTCGAGGAGGACTGACTTGTTCTTGAATTGGTTACCCTTGGCAAGCATGTACAGGGAGTGGTAAATGTGCTTGTCAATTTTCTTGGCATTTCTCAATTTTTGCAACATACGACGAAGGACTCGCTGGCGACGCATCCACAAAACCTTGAAAGGAAGACGTGCGTTAGCAGTACCTCTACGCTTACCGATACCTTTGAAAAGAGACGAAAAAAAATAGAATATTGAGTCATTCGTTCGAAGAGACGAAAACAACTTCAGATTTCATTGCGTTTTGAATTTTGTCACGTGACGATGAGTACACGGTCCGAGTGGAAGCTCGAGCTATGTGTGGATATGGACTACCGGTTGTCTGGCCGGATGGATGTATTTCAACCCACAAATTCTAGCCCCATCAATCGTCTGAAACTAGTCTGGGATGGACCGTGTGGATAACATACTTGAAGCATGTAGAATCGCAAGACTAGTGGCACAAACTTTCTATTGCTAGAAAGAAAGACCCATTCCGACACTTCAGGGCGGGGTATCCACTATTTAGGTCCACTCGTCCGATCGCCTTGGGTCTGAAAACAACGATCGAATTCAAGACAAAACTACCACCGGCTTTCAACTTACCCGTGTGACGTCCCTTTCTCTTGGCTTCGTTTCTCAAGCTGACGCGTGCACGGGAGTGCACAACGGCAGGCTTCTTGATGATGAGACCATCCCGTTGCAGACGGGAGATGTTGCGGCGGGAGTTGGCCAAGGCAATTTCGTTGGTCTCGTTGGGATCCAACCAAATCTTGCGCTTTCCGCATTTCAAGACGGATGCCGCGAGGCGTTTTTGAAGACGAAGATTGACTAACAAAGTAGATAGAAAGCGAGAAGAACTAGGTGAGACAATCATTCCGTGGAATTTCTTTCTGGTAACATAAACCAAACCCATACACATGATAGCACTCCATCCAACCAACTCTACGCCGCTCCTGCAGAGTTCATTCTTGTCACCATCCCCAACGAAACGATGCATTCTAGATCCATCGCCAGTGTGTTGTTGAATTTCTGGCTGACATTCTTCAGGTATCACTAACTACAAGGTCAAAACACACAACATCATTCTTACCACCCATGGTTGATTACGATTAATTGAGTCGATGTAACAGGATGGCTAGAGAGAAAACGGCGCTGTGCCCTTTCGTCGTTCGGTCAGACGGTTACTTGTACCAAGAAACTCACGTAGCCTGCTACGGAAAGAAAAAATAAATTCTTGAGTAAGCAGGTAAGGTAAGATTATCTGAGTCAAATGAGTCAAATTTAAAACACTAACCCTAATAGAGTAAGTCCAACAACAATGAGTTTTGAATTTCCTTGTGTCATTTATTTTTTTAATTTCAGACGCACAGCAATCTTTTGCATCGTTGCAAACGACAGATGTTCTATCTGTTGAACAGGAAGAAAAGATTCTCAAGGAGAAACAAAATGAATAAGAAAGTGACACTCCGTATTACAGGTTTAGGTCATAAGGTAACGCTGAAGGATCTTCCCGCCTCTACCACAACGGTATCGGATCTGCGAACCAAGGTATACGATGCAACAGGTCTGCCTCCCCGGTTTCAAAAGCTTATTGGACCGCAGAAACTAAACATTAATTATTACGATGAAAATGACGAACAATACGATTCGACTTTGAAGACAAAGACTTTGTCTGAGCTCGGTATCAAGGATAGGACCAAGCTCATGCTTTTGCATTCTCCGATTTATCAGAGCGAAAGGGATACCTACGAAAAGTTAACAGAGGTCGAGAAAGACATTCACGAGCTGGAGACCAGAATCCGGGACCGTGCCAGCGAAACCACAAAACCAGGTTTTGTGTCCGAAATGGCCACACGGTTTTGCTGCCGATTGGATGCCATTGACGTTGCTGGATCGAAAGAATTAAGGGCGCAACGAAAAGAATTGATACAACGGGCGGAAGGATTGGAGGGCATAGCGGCAGCTGAATCAGCAAAGCAATCGGCGGAATGTTGAGTATGCGGTCGATGTAACGGGGTAATAGCTAGTAGAATGATCCTAGAACAACTGTTGGGCTACCATCGTCCAGTAGGCAGCCTTCAGTGAACAATAAAATTATTAGATAAAATGATGTGAGGTTAGAAATACATTAACTTAAATTACATGATTTTGTAGCTTGAAGAAAATTTCACGTTATTCGACATCGTTCTTTTATCATGGATATTGATTTATTTCTATCTAATCATCATGCCCATTTGGTGGCAAACTAATGAGACTCTAACGAACGATTTCACTTTGGATCAATGTGAATCACGATATGGGCCGAGTCTTCACCACTAGTATCGTCGCGAACAAGATCCATCTCTTTCATTGTCACCGTATGTGTTTGAGAGAATCGATCCGGCAATTTCGAACGGAATTCGGGAAGGGCTTCTCGTTCGGTAGGTGCCAGAGGTGACACTAGAACGGCTCGGGTGGTTCCTTTTCCTTTTTCACCATCGAGAAGAATTTCCAACACGTTCAGCAGTGGTTCAACGTCCATTGGATAGTATATAAGATCGCTGCCAATGACCAGGTCGGGCTGAAAGGAATCCCTCACGGCTTCTGCTCCGGCCGGATCGTGCCAATCCAATCGCTGGACCGTGCTTCTCACCTCCTCAGAGCTACCCAGCAGCACATTGTGCTCTAAATTTAGTCCGTGGAATTTTGTTGGCACCAACCGGTCCTTGTCGAACCCTTCTGTTTCCGTGTCCCAGAAATCGGTTGCCAGGACGGCACTTGCCTCGAACTCGTCGCGGCATACAACGGAGGGCAACCCACATCCCGCACCCAGTTCCAAGACCCGTTTCTCCGCGACCAATGAGGATTCTTGTTGCCTACATTGACCTAGATAAAGACAGAGTGCAATGCCGCTGACCCATACCTGCGCTCCGAGTTTTCCACATCCAAATGAAGTTTGTCGAATCGTGGTGGCGGTGCTGCTCGCTATAGAAGCGGAGGGAATCGAGAATTCGAAACTGCGTTTCCTGGTCGGGTACCAATATTCCACCTCGTCTTCTTCTTCGTCGGGCGTTGACGACGGGGATAAGACCTCCCAGCACCGGGCATCGTCGCCAAAGACGTACGAGCGCAGGACATCAGGGTTTTTACTAGGTGGCTGTTGTATCGATAGACTCGTGGCGACGGGAATTATATCTGGCAACACATGGTGTAATACAACAAAGAATGCAACGAACACTCTACAGGACGACATCATCTCTTTCTCATCTCATTGGTTTCTCGTCCTAGTAGATATCTAAA
>Ga0115013_10001980_pt1 | contig 11580 bp, 11 predicted proteins | sample SouAtlMetagenome_2_FD_88686 | JGI IMG/M metagenome (GOLD analysis project Ga0115013, IMG submission 88686) | Marine eukaryotic phytoplankton communities from Atlantic Ocean - South Atlantic ANT15 Metagenome | ecosystem: Environmental > Aquatic > Marine > Oceanic | place: South Atlantic Ocean...
GTAGGTACTCAGAGTAGGTACATCTACATGTATAGTGTGTAGAACCGGTTCTAGTAGATAAAGAGGCGTACATGTACTGTATCTACATATAAACACCACCCCCCCCTGCCCCTCCTGCCACTCGCAGCTGGCATGGCTATTCGGACCATTTGAACTCGTCCGGCACAGCCGCGCCGGCCTCGACTTGCGGCAGCTCGGCGGCGTCCGCCTCCCCCGCACCCTTGCACGGCTTGCTTCGGATCGCCCACGTCGAAAAGTTGGACTTGTTGAAAAGGTCCATCCGCCCCTGGAACTCTGCGGTGGCCTCCCACGGCCACGCCTGCTCGTACTTGGTGCCGGCCGCCCTCCAAAAGGAGGCCTCCACGGGGAGTTTGTGTTTGTCGGCGAACTCGCTGACCGCGGACTGCACCTCGGGCAAGCGGTAGCCGCTGCCTGGATAGGGTTAGGGTTCGGGTTAGGGTCAGGGTCAGGGTTAGGGTCAGGGTCAGGGTCAGCGTCAGGGCGCTCCCGCAATGCTGCCGCTGCAGCCCAAAATCTTCCAGGACTGCTCGAGCTCCTGCTTGAAGTCCACTCCGGCCGTCGGTGTGTTCAGGTAGACGAGGCTAGGGCGCAGCCCCCTGCTGCCGAGCCAGTGCGCCGCCCCCCGTGCCTTGCTCGAAAGCAGCGGCAGCGGAACGAGCCGGGTAGTGACGTTCTCCCACTGGTGATCCTTCGGCTTCCACGCGCCCCGCGCCTGCCAGTGCACCTGCCCAGTCGCAACGTTCCTCGCCCACTGGTAGTACGACGCGTCGTCGCACAGCCCCTTCGGTGTGCCCGCGATCGGACCGTCGACGCAGACGGTTGGCGGAGGATATGCCTGATTGGTTTGCTGAATCCCAACGAAGCCCTCATTTGCGCGCCATGTGTCAACCGAGAGAACAAACCCATCGCGCTTGTCGTAGGAGAGGGCATTGGCCAGCGCAATCGAGGCCGCGCCCAGAAATGGCCGCAGCTCCAGAACGAGCAATGGAGAGGACGAGCTAGGGAGGCTCGAGACCAAGTTGCCGAGGAACTTGGGCGCTGGGAAGCAGGTGAAGGGGTTCCACTTGCTGCACCCTCGTAGCGGGTCGTACTCAAAGTAGCCCTCCATTCCCTCGCCGACCGGAATGGAGAGCTGATGCAGCGAGGCTTCGAGCGATTGGCTCCAGACGCCCGCAGGTCCGTGGGCATGGCGAACGACCTGCTCGTACGTGGACTGGCCGCTGGCTTGCTGCACGGCGCCCGGGTTGGCCTTGAGGTAGGCCAAGCCGTGCAGCCACGCCTTGGAAACACTCGTCCACGCATCGGCCGTCGCGCTCATGCCGACACAAAATGCCGAACTCCGCGCCAAGACGACGCGTGATCGGCGCGGGATCGAAGTTGTTCCTCGGCGCGCTCGGTGCTGCACGAGGCTGCAGGCAGGCATGCGGGCGACGCAACGTGCAGCAGCATGCGGGCTGAGTGTGGACACAGGGGTCGACCCAGCGGAGCGATCGGCGAAGCGGGTGGTCTTAAGGACCATTGACTGTGGCGATGCCGCGGAAAAGAGTTCCTTCTCCGGAAGAAGTGGAAGGCGGCCGTCAGACGGTGGCGATGTCGCGGAAAAGAGTTCCTCCTCCGGAAGAAGTGGAAGGCGGCCGTCAGACGGTGGCGATGTCGCGGAAAAGAGTTCCTCCTCCGGAAGAAGTGGAAGGCGGCCGTCACTCCAGCAGGCCGTTCATATGTCGCCGACCCTCAAAGGGTCTAGGCGCCTGGACATGAGGAAAGCCTCAACTTCAAGCGGCCAAACGGCGCTGCGGAGCGTACTCGGCCTTACTCCCGGGCGGTCGCTGTGGGGTCTTGAGCCATGGGACATGCAGCTCTTTCTGCGCTTCTTCTTCCCCACCTTCGGCACGAAAGACCGCGATGACGTCGAGTCGGTGGAGGAGCAGAAGCACGTGCACACCACCAATGGCGGCGTCTCCTCCTCTGATCTCACCAAACACGTGAGCGAGCTCGAGAAGCACGTGCACGACCAACTCGGGGGTCACGAAGATGGGACGGGCGAGAAGGTGCAGAAGCCCTTCTACCGCGTCCCCATGCGGCGGCACCCGTGGGGCTGCGAGCAGTACGAGCTCCACGCCTCGTGGGGCGACCTCTTCCTCGACCTGGCGTACGTGGGCGCGGCCTACCGACTGGGCGACGTGGTCAAGGAGAGCTTCTATTCTTGCGCGGGAGACTGCTACGACTACTACGACGGCGGCGGCAGCGGCGGCAGCGGCGGCAGCGGCGGCGACACGAGTGGCAGCAGCGGCGGCAGTGATGGGAGCGCTAGCGACTATGGCGGCGGCTGCCGCCGGCTGGCCTCGGACGCGGCGCCGCCCTGCTGCGTGGGGTGGGAGGTGGGCATTGCGTGGACGGTGGCGATGTTCGCGACGGTGCTGCGCCTGTGGCTGAGCGACCTCTACCACCGCGCCCGCTTCGCCACGACCGATCGGGTGCACAAGCTGCTCGACATCGCGGGGTACATGCTCGTGCTGCTCACCGCGAACAACGTCAAGGCCTTCCACCACAAGGAGCTGCGCAGGACGGAGGACGGCAGCACCAACGCGCGCTTCGCCCTCTTCTTCGTCTGCCTCTCCTCGGCGATCGCGCTGTGGCTGCTCAGGTATATCCGCAGATCGCCGTGCTCTAGCCCTCACCCTCACCCTCGCCCTCGCCCTCACCCTCGCCCTCGCCCTCGCCCTCACCCTCACCAGGTATGTCGAGATCGCCGTGTTCTCTCACGACCAGGCGTCGCGCCGCTACGCCGCGGCGATGCTCGTCGACGAGAGCGGCGTGCTCGCGTGCTGGGCGGTCGCCTACCTGGTCGGGTCGCGCACGAGCACGCCGAGCGACGACCCCGCGCTGCTGCGCAGCGTGGACGTGGGCGTGGCGCTGCTCCTCATCCTGGGCGCGGTCTGGCCCGAGCTGCGCGCATACTGGCGCGTGAGGCGGATGGCGCTCTTCCCAGGCGCGTGGCTGCCTGTATCTCCCTATATCTCCCCACATCTCCCCACATCTCCCTACATCTCCCTACATCTCCCTACATCTCCCCACATCTCCCTACATCTCCCCACATCTCCCTACATCTCCCTACATCTGCCTCTTCCCAGGCGCGTGGCTGCCCGCGCAGCTGACGCGCGTGCCCTTCAACGTGGAGTTCACCATCCACCGCTTCGCCGAGTTCATGATGCTCATGGTCGGCGAGACGGTAATATGGGGAGATATAGGGAGATATAGGGAGATATAGGGAGATATGGGGAGATATAGGGAGATATAGGGGAGTTCATGATGCTCATGGTCGGTGAGACGGTGCTCCAGCTCGTGCTGGCCTAACGCCTAACCCCTAACTCCTAGCCCCTAGCCCTAGCCCCTAGCCCTAACCCCTAGCCCTAACCTAGTCCCAGCGCTCACCAGGTGCTGCAGCTCGTGCTCGCCGAGCCGAACGCCTCGGACAAGGACGTCTCCGCTCTCGAGGCACAGGTCGGCCATCCGCCCATCGGCTCACACCCACCTCCCGAGCCCGAACCCCTCCCTGGCCCCTAACCCCTAGCCCTAACTCTGGCCAGGTGGTCCACGTGCTCACTCTGATCGCAGGCTTCGTCATCTCGGTGTCGATGCTCTACTCGTTCAACATCAAGGTTAGGGTTAGGGTTAGGGTTAGGGTTAGGGTTAGGGTTAGGGTTAATGCTCTACTCGTTCAACATCAAGGAGCCATCGACACCCGAACCCTAACCCTAACCCTGACCCTAACCCTAACCCTAACCCTAACCCTAACCCTAACCCTAACCCTAACCAGGAACCCCACCACGCGCGCGGCCACGCCTATGCGCACTCGTCGAGCACGGGCATCGCCTTCACCCTCCTCTACATGCTCAAGGCGTGCCTAGGCTTCGGCGTAGGGCTTTGGGTTAGGCTCAGGCTTAGGGCTTCCTGCACATGCTCAAGGCGTGCCCTACATCTCCCCAACATCTCGTGTACACGCGCCAGGCGTGCGCCGTCCTGCTCACGGGCATCGGCGTGAAGCTCGCCATCTACAACCCCTTCTCGTCGCCCGACGCGCCGTCGCAGCGCAAGCTCTTCTCCGTGAGCATCAGCGTGTGCTTCGGGCTGCAGCTCGTGATGCGCCCGCTGCACTCGGGCTCCCTGCTCAAGCACTACGCGCCCCGCAAGCTGCTGGCCGCGCCCAGGCGCGCCCTCGTCGTCCTGCTCCGCCTGTGCACGGTGGGCGCGATGCTCGGCCTCCTCGCGGCGCCGCTCAGCCCGGCGCTCTTCGTCGTGGCGCAGGCGCTGCTCGCGCTGCTCGAGAACCATCTCTCGAGCGCGGAGCCCAAGCACCTCGAGGACGAGGAGGACGGCGCGCCCGCCTCGCCCGCCGCGCGCACGCCGCGCTCCTCGTCACGCCAGCGCTCCGGCACCTTCTCCTCGCGCCTCATGTCCGCGCGCTCCCCCCGCTCCTCACGCACCCCGCGCCTCTCGAGCCGCACCTCGAGCTTCAGCGGCATCGTCGTCGACCGGCGCGCGGCGGACGTGCTCAAGAGGTTCAGCAGGGGCAGCTCGGGCAGCTCCGGCGCGGGCGGCAGCTCGGGGTCGCGCATCAAGGCGGCGGCGGCGCGACTGAGCCCACACAGGGCGCCGCCGCCGACCAGACAGAGCCCATCGGCTGGCGGGGTGTCGACCGAGCCGCATGGAGCGCGACAGAAGCGGCCGTGGCCCAAGCCTGGGGAGGACGAGTAGGGAGTCCCGTAGTAGTAGACGTAGTAGTCGTAGCAGTAGCAGTCCCGGAAGGGGGAGGAAATGCGAGCGGCTGGCGCCGTGTTGGCGCTTGAGATCAAAATCTTCGAGCGGGGCGCCGTCTTGCTCACGAGATGCTGCTGCTCCACGGGATTGGCGCTTCTGCGTTTCAGTGCAATGCGCGGCCCCGCATGGTCAGAGCGGTGCGTGTGGCCATGGAGGAGGGCGCGACGGACGGCATGGCCGAGCTCGACCCTGTACAGGCCGAGCAGGCGGTCGAAAACCTGCGCAAGCAGCTGGAAGCTGCGACTGCCAAGCTGAAGCTGGTCGAGAGGAAGCCGCCGACTACAGCGGACGCAACCGAAGCCACGGGCCAGCCAGCGCCCAGTGCATCACTGCCTGCACCAGAGCCTGTTGTCACCGTCCAGGCTCCGGTCGAGACTCCACACCTGCCAGAGTCCCCGGCAGAGGCGGTCAAGGCAGTGGCCGAGGCGGCCGACAAGGCAATGGCCGATGCAGCAGAGGCGATCTCCGCCGCGAAGGCGGCACCGGAGCCGGTGGCTGCGGCTGCGCAGGCGGTGGCATCAGCGCCGGCGCCGGAGGTCGTGCAGCCTTCCGTGGATGCGGTGGGCGTGGCCTCGCACGGCGCAGGTGAGGCGGCGGCAGGAGCGGTGCACGCGGCTGCAGCAGCAGGCGCAGACGCTGCAGCAGGCGCGGCGGATGCCGCTGCTGGCGCGGCTGACGCGGTGGCAGGTGCGGCTGACGCGGTGGCAGGTGCGGCGGCGGATGCAGCGGAGGCCGCGGCAGGAGCCGTGGTGGAGGCGGCGGCAGGCGCGGCGGAGGCGGTGGCCGACGCGGCGGCGGGGGCGGCAGGGGCAGTGGTGGAGGCGGGCGCGGTCGCGGTGGGCGCGGTCGCGGCGGAGGTGTCCGAGGCGAGCAGCGCGGCGGCCAACGAGCTGGGCTACTTGATCGGGGTACGCCACCCCACCTTGTGTTAGTACTAGGGTGCATTGACTTCGGTCTGCAGGCCCCATGCCATCCGGGTGCAGCCCTGATTGCACAGCCTGATCGCACCCGGCAACACGGTTGCAGGCGAGCATCGACGTGCTCGGCTTCGGCCTCGTCGCCGCCGCCCTCCTCTTCACGGCCTTCAACGCCCTCTTCGGGGAGAACCTCCTCGGCAAGCTCGTCGCCAAGCTGGGCGGCGACGCGGCGGAGCCGCCCCCCTCGCAGCCCCCCGGAGGTGCTCCCTTCCCTTCGTCGCCGCCGCCCCCGTCGCCGCCGCCCCCGTCGCCGCCTCTGCAGAAGCCACCGCAGCAACAGTCGCCCTCAGCGCCGCCGCCCCCGTCGCCGCCGCCTAGCTCTGTGCCACCGCCACCTGTGGCGTCGGTGGCGCCGATGGCACCCCCACAAAACCTCCCACCCCCACAGAACCTTCAGCCGCGCGGGGCGCCGCCGCAGGGGCCGCGTGGGCAGGGGGCACGTGGGCAGGGGGCACGTGGGCAGAGTGGGCCACCGCAGGTGGCACCGCCGCGCGGGCCGCCGGCACAGACCGGGCCTCCGCAGGGCGCCCCCGCCCCGTTGCAGCAGGGAGCGCCGCAAGGGGCACCGCCGCAGCAGATGGACCCGGCGCGGGCGGCCAGGGAGGCGTGGCTCGCGAGGCAAGACGAGGCGCGCCCGGCTGCTCCGAAGGCGGCAGCGGCGGCGGCGGCGGCGGAGGAGGAGGAGGAGGAGGAGGAGGAGGCCCCTGCGTGGGGCGCCGAGCTGATCTCGATGGCGGAGATGTGCAACGAGGGCACCGAGTACGCGTGTGCCGCGCTCTCGAGCGAGGCGGCGGCCAGGCTAGCGTGGCTCGCAAAGCAGGAGGTCGCAGCGGCGGGCTCCAAGGTCGCGGCGATGTTAGCACCAGCTGAGGCGCCGCCCCCGCAGAGCGGGCCTCCGCAGAGCGGGCCCCCGCAGAGCGGGCCTCCGCAGAGCGGACCTCCGCAGAGTGGGCCTCCGCAGAAGGTGGCGCCGCCGCAGGCCGCGGCGGCGTCGTTTGCGGCGGCGGCCGCCTGGAAGAATGCGCAGGCTGCGGCCTCCACCTCGGCGGCCGCAGAGGCGGCGGTGGCGGCGGCTGCACCCGGGGCGGCAGAGGCGGCCGCGTGGGTGGCGGCGGAGGCGGCCAAGCCTCTCGGGGCGCCTCTGCTCGGGCGCATGGCGGCCGCCGCGTCGAAGAATGCGGAGGCGGCGCAGGCGGCGGTGGCGGCGGCCAAGGCGGAGCTGGCCAAGATCGAGGAGGAGGAAGCGGCGGTGGCGGCGGCGGAGGCGGCCGCGGCCAAGGCCGCTGCCGCCTACGAGCAGAGCAAGAGCCGGTACACCGGCCTGCAGTCGGAGGCGTCCTCCGCCCTGCGCGGCCAGGTCTACTCGACAAGCGCGCTCAGCACGGCGGCCTCACCTGCGGCCAACTCGAGTCCGGCTGAGCAGTCTGACGAGAGTTGCGACGCGCCGTAGCCGGGTGCTTGAGCTGGACTCGAGCTGGACTCGCGCTGGCTGCGTCACCAGGTCATCGGGGGCGAGCGCTGGGCTGTCTGCCAGCTTCTCGGAACACACACACCCTGTACTTGCTAGAGCTGAACCGTAGCGAACATACTACTACGTAGTACATGTTTACATGTGCATGCGCGCATGTGTGCCCCCCGCGCCCTGGCGCCTGCTGTGTGCTGAATGGATTACAGTGGAAGTTGGGGGGAGTATAAAAGTAAGTAAGACTTACTTTTATACTACCGGTTTCCCGCGCGTACGTCGCCGCTTGGGGCTTGGCGCTTCGCCGGACGGGCTCCACGGCGCTCGGCGGGGATCTCTCCACCGCGCGGCTCAGGCGGGTATCGGGGCCGTCTCGCGCGTCGGCCGAGACCGAAAACCCGAAAGTATGTGTCGCAGGATTGTAAATACAATCTTCATCCGTGTGCATTTGAACACGAACAGGTGCGTGTGTCTGTGTGATTGATGTGTAAAGCCGCACCGAGTATCGTACTATAAGAGGTGCCCGTGTACTAACACCGGTGCTTCTCGATTTTCGCAGGCGGCAAGCCCGCTGCGCCACGCGCCGCGCCACGCGCTGCCCCTCCACGGGGTCGCGCACCCGCCTGACCCGCCTGCGCCTTCGCTTTCGCCGCCGCAGATGCGCAACAGCTCCGCAAAGGCGGCGCACGCCAGCTGCCAGCTGCCCTCGCGGCTAAGGTGTATACCTGGTCAAAAGCCAAAAAGGGCCGAGCGTATACTGCCAGGCCAGAGCCGCGCTGATTGACGCCGGCCATCGTGGCTGAAGCGTGGGGCGGCCCCAAACATGGTCTGGCAAGAGTAGAGGCTCTTATGGGCGGCGTGGTCCAATCCACACGGACGGCGTTTTCATCATCGATGATGCCATCCTTGGCGAAGGCCGTCGGCACCGCCTCGATTGGCAGCTTGGCAGGCCTAGTTGTAAACACAGAGGCTTCAGACGTCAGCCAGCTGGCTCTCAAGGCATCTCTCGGCGTCAGCGCATGCCCAAGGCTGCCCTACGCTCGAGAGCCAGCTTGAGGCCTCAATGGCTGGCCGCTGCTAAATCCAGCTGGCTTCATTGGTTTCGACAGAGCGACGAGCATCAAGTAAGCCCGGCCCCGCGCGCACGTCCCCTCCTGGCTAAAGGGCGCCGTAGCGGGAGGAGGCAGAAATGCAACCAGCTCTCGCCGGACTGACCGCAGTAGCCGCCGCGCGATGCCCCAGCGTTCTCGCAGGATGGGCGGCGGCTGCAGCAAGAGCACGGCGGGGCCACGGCGACTCGGCACGGGTTCCTCGCCAACTCCGAGGCCGCGCAGTAGCTGGCGGAGTCCCTCGCGGTACGCGCCGCCGCCGCCGCACGCTGCGCCCTCCCAGTGCATTGCCTTGGCATCGTTGGTGCCGAGCATTAGCACCACTACATCTGCACGCCAGCGGCGCGCCGCGGCGTACGCACGCGTGGCGGCGTAAGGGACGTCGGACACGTTGCACGCTGCCGCGCCCCCGTGGCCAAAATTGCGCACGACGTAGCCAGGACCGAGCAGATCCTGCAGCAGGGCGGGATAGTTGCCACGCTGCTGGAAGCGCTTCTCGCGAGGAGGACGCCGCTCGTGAGCACCATCGCCTCGCGTGAGAGAATCGCCCAAGCAGGCTACGCGGGTGACGGCCAAGGTGTTGGCCGTGGCAGGGCACAGAGCTGAGATCGAGCGATCTGCCACGCCAGAGCTCATGCGCGCACAGAGCGTGCGCGGGCGCCCGCGCGCTCCGTCTCGGCTCGACCGAGCGCGACCAGGGGGAAACTCACCGGACGACCACCGGACACACCCACGGGAGGGACGGAACAGATCCGAGTACTCCTACTAGGGGGCTAAAGTACACACACCGGCTATAATGTCTACAATGTCTACCCTAGTCACTGCCCAGGACGAAACTCTTGATCGCAGGAAGGGTCGGGAAAAACTGCGGCACGTCGGCGGCGTACGCGCGGTACCGCTCGCCGTGCTTGTCGCGGAGGAAGCCCTCCTCGCGCCCCGCCTTGAGCGAGAGCAGCGCGAAGAGCGCCACGGTGAGCAGCAGCCTCTCGAAGGAGAGCGTGACCAAACTAAGGCCGAAGCTGGCCGAGAGCAGGCAAGTGTACCTGGCGAGGGTACGGCCGGGGCTTGGCTCAGGGCTAGGGCTATTAGGGCCAGGGCCAGGGCTAGGGCTAGGGCTAGGGGCTCGGACTAAGGCATGGGCAGCGGTGGGCGGGTGCACATGGGGTGGCGGCACAAGGAGTAGACGCCCTCGATCTGCAGCTGGTTGCCCTCGAGCGGCTTTGGCCACGGGGTCAGGTTGGCCAGTCCCAGATCGCGCACAGCGGCCGCTCCCAGCGCCAGCCCCGTCGCAATGGCGGCCAGGCCTACAGTGAGCTCAGCGACGGGCGCGACGGGCTCTGCAGGTGCAAAGAGTACGCCGAGCACCAGGCTGGCCTGCCCGACGAACCAGCCCTCGCCGCGGGTGGACAACTCGCCCTCGTTCATGTTCGACTGCACCTGCGCAACTATCTGGTCCAGGGACAGGTCGTCGTCACGGCCTGCCGTCATGAGCGCAGCGGCGCGGCTTGCCGGCAGCGGTGCGACCGGCGGCGTGAGAGTTCTCGGGAGCACCGCGGCAGCTAGGTGCAGAGCGAGCGCTGTCCACATTTCTCGAAGTGTGACCACAGAAGTCTGCGAGGATTGTGACCACAGCGAGAAGACCGACGAGTGCTCGGCGCCGAGAGGACCTGGTGCGCCGTGTTGGCGCGTCGTACTTGGCGAAAAAACCGAGCGCGGAAGAAAGGCACTCCAAGCCACTTCGCCAATGCGCCGCTGCGGCCACATGGACCGCTGCCGAACGTGCCATGCCGAATTCTTCTCTCGCAACCAGCTCTTTGAGCACCTACGTGAGCAAGGTCACTTTGACTACTCCGACTGGCGAAAGGATGTTGCGCCAAAGCCACATTCCGCTGTGACGACGCACACCCTTCCGCTCCTGATCGACCCGACGCCGGCGGCGCCCATCGAGCGGGTCGATCTCTTCGAGGACGGCCGTGCGTTCGTCCTGCGCAATGTGCTCTCGACAACCGAGTGCATCGGCTACATCTCCGCGGCAACCGCGCTGGGCATGCAGTCGGTCCAGGCCGACGACTATGCGCGAGATGTGCGCATCTGCCGCCGCGTCGTCGCGACCTCGGAGGGGCTCGCGTCTAGGCTCTTTCAGCGCATCGCACCCTTCCTCGCGCCCGTCGACCTCACGGGCGCCCGGCCAAGCGGCATCCCCGCCGATCGCATGCGCACCGTCTGGCGGCCGCACGGCCTGAACGAGCTGTTCCGGATCTGCTCCTACCAGTGTGGTGGCCACTTTGTGCCGCACCTCGACGGCGGTCACACGCGCTCGAAGGTCGACGCTTCAATGCAAACGTTCATGCTCTATTTGAACTCGAGCGACGAGTTTGAGGGTGGGCGCACGCGCTTCTTCGACGAGACGCAGCGCGCGTACCGCGCGCCCGACCCGGCCAAGGTGGTGTGCACCTACGTGCCGCAGCGCGGCGACGCGCTCATCTTCAACAGTGCGCTGATGCACGACGGCGAGGCGCTGCAGGGCGGAGAAAAGTGGATCATGCGCTCCGAGGTCATGCACGTCGTGCAGCCCTCGGCCAAGCGTGGCGATGATCAGGGGCCGCCGGCGGCGCGAGTGGAGAGCACTGGGGGCATATAGGCTTGCTTTGTAAACTCGACGTCACGCGTTTTCGTGTGGCTTTTTTTGTCCCCTGTGCAGACTGATTCGCCTGCACCTTTTCGGCGGCGCTCCGCGCGCAATGGGCTGCGCGACGAGCAAGCCCGACAAGGACGAGTCCGACAGTATCGTCGGGGACAAGAACTCTCCCGAGCTTCCTGAGAGTGTGTACTTCCGGAACACCAAGTACACGCGCTCCGTCGACGCGCCGAAAGTGGAGGCACCGCCTGATCCTCAATCGCCTGCCACACACGCCGCCGACGTGTGCCTCACAGACAAGTTTGACGAATGGAAGAAGGAGCAGAGCAGCGCAGCGGAGCTGTTCAATAGCTGCCTGTCGGTGGTGCTCCCGATCGTCAAGACGGAGGTGGGCAAGCAGCTCATCCAGCTGAATGAAGGCGGTGGACTAGACATTGCCAGTGGGTACAAGCTGAGGGTGGTGCCGCGGACTGGTGACGCGAAGCGGAAGCTCACGCCTGATGAGCTGATTAAGACGCTGCACGTGGAGATCAAGACCTGCCGTGTACGAACCAA
>Ga0115013_10001981_pt1 | contig 11577 bp, 8 predicted proteins | sample SouAtlMetagenome_2_FD_88686 | JGI IMG/M metagenome (GOLD analysis project Ga0115013, IMG submission 88686) | Marine eukaryotic phytoplankton communities from Atlantic Ocean - South Atlantic ANT15 Metagenome | ecosystem: Environmental > Aquatic > Marine > Oceanic | place: South Atlantic Ocean...
GTAGCTTTTACATTGAGCCCCGCTCCCACGATCTCCCCTGCCCCAACTGCGGCCGATCCCACTTCGCCTCCAACCTCTCTTCCAACCCGAAGACCTACCAACCGTCCCACCAACCGTCCCACCAGACGTCCCGTGGAAGAAGATGAACCTACCGAAGCTCCAGTTGAACCTACCGAAGCTCCAGTTGACCCAACCGAATCTCCAGTGGACCCAACCGAAGCTCCAGTTGACCCCACCGAAGCTCCAGTAGACCCCACCGAAGCTCCAGTGGACCCCCCGGATCCGACTGAGGCTCCAGTTGACCCTACCGAAGCTCCAGTTGATCCTACCGAAGCTCCAGTTGACCCTACCGAAGCTCCAGTTGAACCTACCGAAGCTCCAGTTGAACCCGAGCCGGAATCTTCTTCTTCTTCGGAAGATTCTGGTGAATTTACGATGCCACCACAAGCCCGATTCGAACCCGACCCATCTACAATTGTCGTTAATGATCCTTCCGGAACAGATGATGATTAAAGAGGGAATGTCGTGATTTCCCTGCAATCTGCATTGCATCCATGGTTTATCTATGATGCTGAGTATGTATATGAATGTTTCGAAGGGAGAGGGAAAAGGACTCGTTAACGTGAACGAGTCAGGGAAGCTCTCGACGAATTCACACAATTTTATTAATTTGAACAACAGTACTTGTATAAAAATGCCTCACAAGCCGTAAAAAATATAAAAAAATAGCAATACTTCAATTAAGAAACTATTCACGAATTCTTTGTCCTGATTCAGATTAGACGAAACGCATCTCGCCGGTATCTCTCCGCCCGTGCGTCTAAAGACTATGCTACCGATCCCGTTAGCAATACCGTTTTCCAAAATATGGAAACTGCGAAAAAACCATCACACAATTTACTCCTCCTTCTTCGATTTTGTTCTTTCCTTGACGGCCTCGACGATAAACATGGGATCTCTGTAACTATTGTCGGGAAGTGTCGCCGTTATGTCATAGGCATTTCGTTCCTCAAAGCCACCTGCGTATTGAAAATACCCATTGATGAGTTCCAAGTGCTGTCGGTCGTTCATAGATAGCCACATGGCAATCGCCTTGGTTGGAAAACATCGATTCGATTGCGAAACGATCATTTTCCCCCCGGGTCGGAGAACTCTCCAGACCTCCTTCAATACCTTGACGGGTTCGATGAGATAATCAATCGACACGACGCACGTAACAACGTCAAAACTTTCGTCGTCGTAACAGTCCAGATTGGGAGTTTCGTTGAGATTTCGAGCCTCGTAACCATTCGTGAGTTGGTCATTGAATTGCAGTTCCAAAGAGTTCATACCCGTGGCAGCAATACTGTTCATAGTACTCGTAAATTCCAATGGATAATGGGAGACCCAACTAGAACAAATATCCAAAATATCCGAGTTGGGTGGAATATTTTTGCGATAGTATTGCGTGAGGGAGGCCACCGCTGGCTCGTCAATGTGATATACGAATTTAGGAATTGTATAAAAGCCTTGGTCGTTGGATGGATCGCTCCTCGAAAAATCTTGTGGTTGAAAGGGCCATTCTTCCGGCCAATCCTGAACTAGCCGAACTGGAGTGACAGGAAATTTGTATGGAGTCGAATCGCCCGTAAACCTACGCACCAAGAATCCTCGAGAGCGTGGATTGGAGTCAAAGTTCATATGTAGTTCCCTTTTCATGCAATATGGAGCTGAATCATTGTTATTGGCATCGGAAGCTGTCCCGACAAAACCAAACTTCGCAACGGCTCCCGTGACAAAGGTTGCCGAAGAAGCCGAAAGAAATTCGGCTTGATGCATGGATTGAAAGCTCAAGGCGTTCGCAGCGAATCCATGATTGTTTCTACTCGCCATTGAAATTGCAACAAATGCCAGCATCATACAACAACGATAGCGACAACGAAGAAAACTCCTGTTCCAGCGGGTGTTACTGTTGCGCATAATTTGTAGTATGCTCATCGTGGGAGTGTGAGAAGAAAAGTAAAAAAAAAACACTCTTGGAACGATCAAAATCAATTTTCTCAAGGATCTACAACGTCTCTCTCTCTCTCTCTCTCTCTTCCCAAGATTTGCTTTTGTATCGATGAAAGGATACACGTCTCTCTCTATATCTAGCCACGCCCAAGATTTACTTTTCTATCGACGAAAGGATGATATCTTTTGCTATTAGCCAGGGCACCAACCAAGTTCTTGCCCTCATTGAATACGTTGTAGTAAGTATCGGTGAGAAAAGATTTTCTCACAGCTCTATCACGACTTTTTGGACCCCCAAAGTTCGATCTCCCCGTTTAAAAATACTGTATTCATCGTACCTACAACTATTATCTTTCTACCTTCAGCCTGTACGGTGTCCGATTTGGAGTTTTCGATAGAGATTCTGACGTTTTGTCTCTGCTCATGGTCAACTCGCGTTTGACATCCGAAGTGTCGGGACGGCAGCAAGTTTCATTCTTTCTTGGATGTCTAATTGGTGTGATTGGAACTTCAAATCTGGCGCTTCTCTCGTTCCGCATTTCCTGCAATAATGAGTGAAAATTCCAAAATACGAAAATAATATGCAATGCGACACAACATCAGCAGCCGAGCCGACCTGAATTCTTTCTTCCATATTCGATTCACAATTGCACACAGAAAACACCAATAGTATCGCACAACGGCCATGTATTCTTCAATAACAACAGAAATGAGCACCACTATGACCAATGAGGAGATACAATGTCGGTTACCAATGCACCGTATTCACAATTCATCGTCACTTGCTACTTCGTTACCAATCGAATGCATGGAAATGATTTTTTCCTTTGTCGGTGGAAACTCCAAAACTATAAGCAGCGAAGACAGAAAGAACAACCAGACAACGACTATAAGAACCGTCTTTTACGACTGCCGTTCCGTTGGAAAATTGTACAAGACGCTGGCACTCGTTTGCAAAACCTGGAAAAAAGCCGCCGATTTAGCACTCCCTTCGCTTGCCACGGACCTCGAATTGGTATTGGAGGGAGAACAACTCAAGCGGACGTCCTTGTTTTTGGCCTGGTTGGAACATTTCGATCTGCAACTGTCCTCCATTAAGGTCCCCAATTTGTTCCTCAAGGAACGAAGCCTACTAAGATATATTTTGCAATCGGTCGATATGACCAATCTCAAGTCACTCTCGTTGGGACGCAACGAGTGGCACGATCCCTGGGGAGAACCCGTCTATCTGACATCCTTGGAAAAACGACAAGAGTTTGGTGATACATTGCTGCAAGAATTAGTGGCGCAAAAGTGCCATAATTTGGAGCGATTGTCGATTTGTCTGGATTTGAACGGATTGGACAAGCACCGACCGTCGGAGCACCTTTTGGGTCTCAAATCCATTCGAGTCTTGGATTTGACGCCCGTCTATTCGTGTTATAACCTATACAACAACGATGGTGGGGCAACGCCCGGTTTGGATTTGTCCTTCTTGACGAGACTCGTTTCGAGCTTTCCTGTATTGGGACACTTGGTGTTGCGAGGATCCTGTCTCAAGCAGGCTCCATCGGGCAAGCTCTTTCTTCAGTCGAATTCGTTGCGGGCGCTGCATGGATACGAGTTTCCCAACCACGTATGGATCAATGTCGACAAGTGTCCCCATCTCAATCCTTTTTACAAGTGCGATGATACAACCGAAAACACTTCCGAATAGTTTATCTTGAACTGGAAAAGACCTGGGTCGGGGTATTGTAACTGTATAATAATTCTTGTATCTAATCAAATCCCTTTCTCTCTAGGAAAACCCAATCTACGAAGTTTTGTACGCTGAATTCAGCAGACCAGACTAATCATCAGAACTTTGTAGAATTAATCGTATTAATAATATTAAATAAAATAAATACATGACAACGAGTTGTGATTTCTATTTGGTTTGTCTCGTCACAAAATAGAGAAACATGTGTACATAGTTGCTTTGATCTTCACATTCCTGGTTGTCCTTTTCCGCATACATTCATATAATATCTAGGCAGTAACTTCTTCGATTTTTTGTTTCTTGGCGGCAACATCATCTTCCGGTTCGGCCTCCTTGGACTCCTTTTCCTCTTCCACCTTCTTGGGCAATTCGCCTCTCGCTTCGAGCCACGGCATGCAAATCTTGCAATAATACTGCTTGCGAGACTTGTGTCCCTCCGTGTCTTCGGTGAATCGATTGATGGGTGTCCAGCAGGGGACTCCAATAAACATGCGCATGGCATGAATGTAGTCCGTCTCGTCACATGTAAATCGATGGTAGATTCCTTCTGGCAGAGTCATGAGGTCTCCCTTTTTGACCCAAATACGAATCCACTTGTCGAGTGGATCACGAACATCGAAATATCCGGATCCACCCAAAATGTATCGAATCTCTTCGGCGTCGTGGATGTGTTCGGTAAAGAAATTCTTGACGTGGGTATCAAAGCCGGGCAAATAGTCCGGATGGATCGTCAAGACGTCGGCGTAAGAATATCCGCGTTCGTCCCGTAGTGCCTGCAATCGAGGATCGGTCGCGTCCTTCGGGTCCCATGGAATTGACTTCACGGGATACTTGTAGGTTTCGGCATCCATCTTCCAGTATCCCAGACCCAAAGCCTTCATTTCCTTAACGGAAACCTTTTGGTTGGGTTCCAAACGGTTTTCGCACTTTTGGTTGTCGACCTTGTCATCGGGGACCATGTACCAGGCCTCTGGCCAGTCCTCGTCAACGACCTGGCAAACGCTCTTGATCTTGGCTGCTAGTTCTCCGGGCATGTTGATGCTTTGTTTTTGATTTGATTGCAAGTAGTGATAGAGTATTATTGTTGCGTATTTCTATGTTTTCGCCTTTCTCAACGCTTCTGCCAAAGATTCATATCGAATAACCAGCCGGCTTGGCTCGCATTGGACGAACCACGCTCCCCTCATATTTAAACGCATCGTTTTCAAACAGATAGGCAAGGAAACTCTCGCTGACACTGCTAAATCTCCATGCTCAGGATAGAAGAAATCGCCAAGGCTGATTGTCGTTTTTTTGGAAACGTGCTTTTTGTTGTCATTGCGCGTGTTGGAAGCATGCAAATTCGGAGAGCATTGAACCAAAATCTATTGGAGAAATAATTTTTTACATTTCCCTCTTTTTGGGTATGACGCTCTGTCCCCCCCCCCAAAATGAAATAATCCCTACCTCTATTTTACATTCGAGAAGAGGAACAACTATTGCCTTGTGGATGATTTCCTTGTCGAAGACTGGCTTTCTCAACGGTATAGAACAATAAATCCAATGCCGATCCCATGGATTGTTTTCAGTACCCATTGCAATCAGTTCGTCTTGTCAGGAGAAGAATCTCGGTGTGGAACAAACCGTTTGTTCGACACGAGAGTAATACTTCTTTCGTCGAAAGCGATCCATGGCCAAACTTTCGACTGATACTGGATCCAAAATATAACCGCAAGCGCATCAATGATGATTGCTAAACCTATTCATTTGGACAAAGCTATTCCATCGACGGAATGACAGGGACGGGAAATGGGAGGTAGGCTTGTTCGAGTTCATGCTGTCGAATCCATGCTGTCGAATCCATGCTGTCGAATCCATGCTGTCCTAGGCATCATTTTTGGATACGAAAGAAATCGAATGGAGTTGTAGGATCATCTTCCTTCTACTTCTAGAATCCCGATGGGTATGTAGAACTGCGAAAATGAAGATTGTGTGTGATTTATGCATGATACTCAAAAAGAGTTGTACAAAGCAAATGCTTGGCTTCAGGAGTAGGCTTTGGATGCATCGGACGACTCTTGTCTGTAGGCCTCTCCTTTCTAAATAGAATCGCAATAGGCTCTTGGAAATATAGCCGATTCCGCGCATTGTTTTCCCGGTGCAATCTTTTTGAGAAGAGGGTGTTCGGATTATTTCTGTTGATATTTTTTGAAAAAAACTTCTTATTGTGTATTTCTTTGGGTCCCTACTAAAAATACTATGAATTTTTAAGTCTCGACAAAAGTCTATATGGCTATAATAATTGAAACAGTATATATATTGCCGATTGTTTCATGGGTTAGGTGTCAGGTATATGATCCAGATATAGATAGAGGATAAGGGTGTTTAAATTATACATATTGAAAAACTGAGGTTTCTATATAAGCTATATTTATAATTATGCCAAACTTGTTGAAAGCATTTATTCTTATTTTACATTATCTTACCAATAACCAAAGAAAATCTTGCTTCTTTCATGAGGTGCCCGTTACAGTCGCCAAAATAAGATATATAACCAATCTTGTTGTTTGCGCGCGATCTCTATCCACTGAAATTCTGGTAGCAATTATACATGGATGCTGGGGTAATTTTCTCTCTAATATATTTTTGACAAACCAACATTCAGAAATTACCAGAGCACCCTAGATAGTGTGTGGCGCGCAGCTCCAAACACAAACAGTTCCTCGTGGGTGAAAAGCTCGAGAATCATGTTCCACTTATGAGGTCTACAAGAATTGTAATGGCACGAATGAATCTACTCCAAAGCGACGAGTCACGAATGCAAATTCGGAAGAAGCATCACCCGGTTCTCCACACTAAGTACTGCCTTTGATCTTGGATGGCAATGCTGATTAACCGGCTCGCACGCGCTTTTTTCGAAAAATCGTTCCTCAGACTCGTTCAAAAAGAAAAGCGACCTCACGGGAATAAAACGAGCGGGCTAACAAATTTGTCGAACTTCACATAAAAAAGAATTTCCCGTATCTCAACAGAGAAAGCAAAATCTCAACAGAGAAAAGCACAAAGAGCCCAACTAGCAACTAGCAATAACTTCTTGTAGCAGCAACAGCAACAAAAACAACACCAAACCACCAACAAATCAATACTAGAACCAATTCCAATGAGTGACGAAGAAGACCCTGTCGTGATTGATCTCGACGACGATATCCAACCTCCACCTTCCCATGATGATGATTCCGAAGGTGGTGTGGAAAAGGATGTAGTTGTTGACAACGAAGAAGGAGAGAAAAAACCATTCATTGATCCCAAAACTTTCAAATTCTCTGATGCCGAATTGCCAGTGTTGGGATATTCCATGGCCTGCCTAGTCTTTTTCTTTGCCTCGGTCGGAAAGAAGGGAACGACTATGAATTTGGGGATCCGAAAACTTCTTGCGGAATCGTCATCCAATAGAAAATTGGAAGATTTTGAGGGTCTATTTGACGATCTGCTTGGCGGCATCTATAGTCAGACTGGGTTGTCACCCAGCCAATACGCCTACGCACTTTGTCTCAGTCTTATTGGATGTGTCATGGCGGTTGGTGTCCTTGTGTGGATGCGGTTTAGTGCCCATGAAGTCGAGCAACGAAGTGGCGATGAAGAAGGATCGGAGGATGCCAGAATTACTACCGATGCTGATCCCAATACCTTTGATAAGGCACGTCCGTACATCAACATTCTCTTGTGTATTTGGGCAGTTGTTGGATGGGCCATTTTTACATTCGACGACACGGGAATCTTTTCCGTAACCGGAAATGGTAAGTGACAACGAAGCGCTACTCTCAATACTGCTCTCAATACTGCTCTCAGTACCACTTTCTCCAAAAACGATGCACTCAACTAACGAATTATTTGTATATTTTTCTCCATTTCGTAGGATTCTTTGCCCTCTGGGCCATGATGCTCTTTTCCGTCTGGAATCTCGGTATCGATACCAAGAGTCTCGTGGAAGATAACAACTCAGATTCATGCATTTACGGAATGGCCCTGACCTCGTTGGTTGCATTGATCGAATTGTCTGTTGCATTGTCGAACACCAACTTTATGGCCAACAATATCGTTGGATGTGCCGCCTTTGGATTGTTTGTGGCGATCGGTGCGCTCATTTACGGATTGTTCGTCTTTTATGTCTTGAAACTCACATCCAAATCAATGGACTTGCAGATTCAATTCTGGACCGTCTTGGCCTTTTTGTTGTTGTGGAGTCTTGCTGCTTGTCTAACGACCTTTGTCGGTCCCTTCTTGACAACCCGCAATGGATACTTTGCCGTCTGGGGATCGGTCGCCTTTGCGGCATTGGCCTTTAAGGAAACCCGAAACGAAATGAAGAATTAAATTTCATAGATATTACACACATCCTCGGGTTCACAAGTATGTGCCTGCATGCTTGTATACCTGTACATGTGTAACGGAAAACCAAGACTACCAGAATCCTCTATTTATTTTATTTTCAATCCCAATCCTTGCGACCAAGATGGATACCGCTGTGGCTACCTCCGTGTGTTTCGACAATGTCATTTGGATGCAAACGTGAGTTCTCCAAAGGCGTAGTTAATATGACACTCTAGCTAGTGGGGCATGTTGCGGCAGTCTTTATCGATACTAAGTGTTACATAATATACATCATAAAAATAATCTTAATGTTTCAAAGCTATGACCTTCTTGTTGATGTACTACAGCATTTGGTACACTCTTCGCGTTATCCTGAAAATAACCACATTTGGTTGCCTGATTATATGGTTATTTGGTTATTTATATATCGTACAATTGGTGGTATGATCGAAAGTCGAAATTTGTGTTGTCATTTTCCTCTTTCATGGAATGTTTGGCTTCGTGGTATTTTTTCCAACATTCCTCTTTTGTCACAGATCCTCGGAATTCATACTTTGTCTGATTCTTTTGGATAACAATGGAATCCAGAATTTCCCGTTTTTGGTATGGCAAGAGTGATTCACCCGGTTGCAATGATCGAAAGGCGTAGAACGAATGTCCGGGACTTGACCTGATAATTCCGTCCTCGTAATCGTTGTACAGTTCGAGATCCCCAATAATCTTTTCCAAAATGGAGGCTTGGCCTACCCAGACCACGTCAATGTCATCCTCCATCAAGACGAGTCGACCCGTTTCTGGATTACACTTTTGAATAGCGTGTCTGACAAAGACATCTATTTCCAATGAATTCAATTCAACGTCATCATCCCATTCATCGTCGTCGTCATCCCAATCGATATAATCGTGCCCATGTTTGTCCACATTCTCATCCTCCTCATCGTCATCGTCATCATCATCATCAGTCATGATGGGATTGTCTTCATCAAAAAAGAAAATGACAGAGAACCGTGCGCCAGAAGTGATGGGAGAAACAGCATGCCAGACTGTATAGTTGTGAACAATGGCGTCACCTGCCAACTGCTTGGGAAATATGATTTCTGAAGTGTTTTGCTGCGGTTGTATGCTTCGTAAAAAATCGTACGAATGGCGGTATTTGCGAATCTGGGGCAAGTCCAAGGGGCTAATCTGGTGTTTGCTTATTCGATCGGAAAGGGTTCTTTGAACGTTTGTTGCATCGTGATCGCTGTCGTCCAAATCAGCATAGAATTGGGCATACGATTTGTGGTGGAGCCATTTGACATCGGTCAACAATGGATTCAGATAAAAGAGTCCACCACCCGCGAATTCTTCGTTGAGGCCAATATTGACGGTGTGCAAATTCATGTCGTTGTGAATGCTCAACGAATCCCTGGCACTCTCGGGCGAAACGGGGGCATACTTGCGGACAAAGATTCCGTGCAGTGCGGGTCTTCGATTTTCTTTGACATTGTCCGGAAACAGAAGCTTACCGAGTTCTGGATCCGTGTGTTGATGGACCAAGTTGGCAATGCGTTCTAGATAGGGTTCTAGAATGTCATAAAAGCCTTGATGGAGGATGTTGTCGCTGCCCAAGACATTTATCTGCTGGTCGCCAACGTCATCTTCAATATCATCGACGGGTTCTCGATCCAAGGCGAAGACGGTCTCTTTCGCCAACTCCACGAGCTGTTGACAGACTTCTGGTGGCAACACGTTGGAGTGCCGTCGTACATCGGGATCGATGCGCTGAGTTTGCTGTTGCTTTTGATGTTGATTTTGCTTTTGATGTTGCTCTTGATTATCGATTGACTGCCCTCCGCCATCTTGTACAGCCGCAATATTTACATGACTCAAAACCCCTGTCGCCAACAACAAAAAGTGACAGCACAGGAGCAAGAATTTCGGGAGTCGTTGTCGTTTTGTAGAAATCATCCTCAACCTCAACACTTCGATTGGCGCGACTTGTTTCTCGATTAGTATTATATGTGTTACTGACTTGGTTTTGTTGTGTGCTAGTGATTGCATTCAAAAGGTGGATTCAAAACTTGACGATTGATTGCTTATAGAAAGGAAACAATTTGAACACTTCCGCTTTCCACCTTCTTTTAACCAGCTTTTTAAACTTGCATCTAGTGGTGCTGCTTTCGTACTTTTGTAAATGGTCACCTCCGTTCAATCAAGGTTTCGAATAAACGCATGAAACCCTGTGTGATGGGCTATTTGGGCACGAGGTTGGACTTGTGCTTCATCTTCTTTGCTCCCAGACTCTAGAACGAGAACAAGTATTAAATTGATGTGACATACTTACTGATGTAACACATTATATGTTAGGTTGCCCGAATCAAAACGGGTATGCTTGGATTTATCAGTGTTGTTTTAGTCGATATATATCGATCTCGGATTCTCCGTCTTGGTGGCGCGTAAAATTTTTGGCATTTGGAAATATTTATGCTGTTCTTTCAGGTAATTTTCCTTAGGCGTGTGATTGTGCCAAGAATACGCTTAACTCTAACCCTAGCACCTAGTACAGTTTTAGTGCTTCCCACGACAAGCACACTGGAGGGAAGCCAGCGCCCGCGCCGGCCCGAATTTTTTGGTAGCGTTCCATGCAGATCTTTTTGTTAGCGTTCCATGCATATATCTTCAGGAATTTGATTGCATTGATTGTTGTTGTGATCCGCCGCAACAAACAATGGGCTCGACGGTTTCAATGCCCACTTCCTCTGCCGCCGCCGCTGGTGATGCGGCAGGAGACGAATCCGGCGACCGGGAACAAGAAGAGCGGAACCGGCTGAGAATGCTACGAGGCATCGACGCAATCTTCGCCTCCCTCCTGTCGACGACGCAACAAGTTCCCGACGAAGAAATTTACCAGCTCGTCGCCGACGGCCTTGTAGAGTCTCTGATTCCCCCGAACCAGTCAGGCAGGGCGACCATATGGGTACTCTCTAGGGAGGACGCGGATCCTTCCGCATGCACGCTCCGACAAGCCGCAACTTCCTCGCGCGGGATGCAGACCTTGCTCGACGGCGAGTTGACCGTTGAGCAGCGAATCTTCCTCTCGAACCGGGCCAGGGTTCGAAGAAACTCCGCCTTAGCCACGTCGAAGAGCGTGATCGAGGAGAAGGGAATTCCAAACAAAGCCGGATACGATCAGATGATTTACGCGGCCGTTATCCGGGCGGGGAGAATCGCGGGGGTGGTGGGGCTGGGCATGCATGACAGTCTTCCGGCCGGCAGGTCGTCGTCGATGGTGTGGCGCCAGAATCATAAAGATGCCGTAGAGGCCGTCGCTGACCTGATCGCCCTGCGGATGACGTCAACGAGCTTCCTCTCGAGACCGGTAAGTCGAGCTGTTGTCGTCGAAGACGAAGAGGAGTACTCCTGGGGGTCCGATCCTCTTCTCCTGGATCGAGTTGGAAGGAAGGAAACCGAAATCAAGGAGTGGGAGCACGGGCAAGTCGAAGAGATTCTGGGAA
>Ga0115013_10001983_pt1 | contig 11571 bp, 10 predicted proteins | sample SouAtlMetagenome_2_FD_88686 | JGI IMG/M metagenome (GOLD analysis project Ga0115013, IMG submission 88686) | Marine eukaryotic phytoplankton communities from Atlantic Ocean - South Atlantic ANT15 Metagenome | ecosystem: Environmental > Aquatic > Marine > Oceanic | place: South Atlantic Ocean...
AGTACCCGTTAATCTTCTTGGCAGTAATTTACCCTGCTCATTTATAAATTTTAATAAAAAATCTGAATCCTTATAATCCACATATTTTATACCATATTTTTTAAATCTACAATACTTCTTAACTGTACTATTATCGATATTCAGTGGAGTTAAATATCTTATTTCACCACCTTTTTTTCCTGATGCTTCTTCTTGAATGCTTGCCATAATTATGATTCTTTATTATTAATTTTATTTCTTCTTTTCTCAGCCCATTCTACAGCATAATTATCAAGCTTTACAGTTAGGTATCTCATAAATCTTTCATCTCTTCTAAATTCAAGTTCTAATTCAGATATGATATTAGGATCAACAGTATACTCAAAAAGATGATAAAAACCACTTTTTTTATTTTGAATTGGGTAAGCTAATTTCTTTAATCCCCAATCCTCTTTAGATACCATTTTTGCACCTTTCGATGTTAAAAATTTCTCATATTTAAGGACTGTTTCCTTTGTCTGTTCATCAGACAAAACGGGATTAAGAATGAAAACAGTTTCGTAATGATTCATTTTATAATTTTTAAATTTAATGCGTGCAAAAATAGATAATTTTATAATGTTTTGATAATTTTTCTTACCAAATATTAAAGATTTACCAATTTTAATATAAATATCTGGTTAAAAAAGATATACTTATGAATATATTTTCAATGATTTAATACGGGTCAACATCAACTATAACCTGCACAGACCTGTAATCAGAAATGGAATGAAAAGAAGATATAGATTTTTCTAATATTTTTTTTACTCCAGATAATGATTGTGAATTAGGAATTTTGATAAGGAGATTCTTTTGATATTTATTTCTAATCCTGGAAATATATGGAAATTCTGGGCCCAATAAATTGTCCTTAAAATAAGGGAGAATTCTTTTAAAAAACCACTCAGAAGCATTATTCACTCTATTTATATCTTTGTGTTTTAAGGTTATTTTTATCAATTTGACAAATGGTGGGTAATTAAATTTTTTTCTGTCACTAATCTGGTCAACAAAAAACTTTTCATAATCACCTTCGATAATCTGATTAGTTATATTATTACTTGAGTTATAGGTTTGTAGAATAACCTCCCCTTGGTCTTTAGACCTGCCAGACCTTCCCGCAACTTGTTGAACTAACTGAAAACATCTTTCATAAGATCTAAAGTCTGGAAAATTCATTGAGCTATCTAGATTCATGACTCCAACTAATTGAACATTTTTAAAATCTAATCCCTTTGTAACCATCTGGGTTCCAATTAATACATCATATTCATTGTTTTCAAATGAATTAATTATCTTTTTAAAATTACTCTTTCCTCTAGTAGTATCGTAATCCAATCTAACAATCCTCAAACTAGGCAAAAAGTCCTTGATTTCAATCTCTACCTGTTCTGTACCGAAACCTCTAGACAAAACATCCATACTGCCACATTTAAAACATTTGTTCGTTAATTGTTCACTATAACCACAGTAATGACATCTTAAAGATTTTTTTGAAAAATGATAGGTTAACGCAACATCACAATTAATACATTTTGGGGAATATCCGCATGAATTGCACTCAAGAACTGGAGAGTATCCCCTTCTATTCTGGAAAAGAATAACTTGTTTCTTGTTTTTAACTACTTCATTTATCTTTTCAAGTAAAGTGTCTGAAAACAAACCGTGCATTTTACCAGACTTAACTTTATCTGCCAAATTAACCAAATTAATCTTTGGGAGAGGTGTGTTTAGATACCTAGAGTTTAGCTCTACTAGCGATAATTTATTAGAGATTTTGGAGTTATAGTAGCTTTCAATAGATGGAGTAGCTGAACCTAGCAAAACTTTTGCATTATGAAGATTAGCCAGAACTAATGAAGAATCCTTAGCATGATATCTAGGTGATGGCTCAAATTGTTTGTATGACTGTTCATGCTCTTCATCAACAATAATTAGTTTAAGTTCATTATAGGGTAAGAAAATTGCAGATCTTGCACCAATTATTATTTGCGGGCCTTCATTCTTAATTATATCAGTCCAAAGTTCAGCTCTTTGATTTATATTCAATCCAGAATGATAAACAACAAGATTCTTTGGAAAGTATACCATTAATCTTTCAACGAGTTGAGTCGTAAGTGCAATTTCAGGAACGAGATATAAAATTTGATTTTTTGATTTTAAATAACTTGAAATTAAACTTATGTAAATCTCGGTTTTTCCAGATGATGTTACACCTTTAAGTAAAACGTTATTATCTAGCTTAAACTTTCGCTTTATTTCATTAAACGCAATATTTTGTTTTGTACTAAGTGAGTAATCTTGAGAATTAGATTGGTCATTTATCAAGTTTCTTTTTACTTCGATATCATAATATTCAAATATTTGCTTTTCAACCATCCTTTTTAAGATTGCAGAATAACCACTACTAATTTTTTTAAAATCTGAAACCTTTACGTCATTATTTGAATCGGATTTGATTTTTTTAAAAACCTCATAAAACTTGATTTGACTTTTTGCATTTTTTGGTATTGAATCAATTAGTGTTTTATTAAAATTTTTATTTAATCTTACACATCTTACAAACTTTGGATGATACTTTGAATAAATCTTCTCATCAACTCTAATAAATTCCTTATCAGACATTGAATTTATTATTGAAAAAATATTTTTTTTATTTATAATGTTAGAAACATTACTAATAGATAACTGACCATTGATGTTTAGTGCATCAACAATTAAAAACTCAGTTTCATTTAGTTCATCGCTATCAATATCTTTTTCAGGGTTTAATGTAATTATTGTTTCACTTTGCAATATTAAATTACTTGGAACAGATGCTCTCATTACATCACCAATAAAAGAAAAATAATATCTGGATATCCAATCCCAAAATTTTAGTTGGAAGTTATTTACGATGGGATATTCATCAATAATCTGAATAATTGACTTTAAATCATAACTGCCCTCATATGAATCATGAGTCTTAAAGGAAATAGAAGTATAAAGTTTTGATTTACCAAAAGGAACAATGATTCTCATTCCCGGTTTAATAAAATCATATTCATCTTTAGAAATCAAATAGGTGAATTTTTGATTTAAAGGAATAGGTAATATAACATCTACATAATAACCCATTAAAATATTTAATTATAATATAATATTTTTGAATCTTTGATTAGATTAACTAATAAATCAATTCATGAATATAAAACTTATTTATATTGGTAAAAATAAAAGTAATAATATAGAATTATTAGTTAATGAATATGAAAAAAAAATTAATCACTTTGTTAAATTTAATATTGTTTGTTTGAAAAATAAAATTCAATCTTCTCAAAAGTCTATTATTTTGAAATCTGAAACCGAACTTTTTCTAAAACACATAGACAAAGATGAAATAATAATTCTGCTTGACGAAAAAGGAAAGGAATTTTCAACAATTGAATTTTCTAAATTTGTTAGTGAGAATTTAATGAACAGAATTAAAAATTTAACTTTTGTTATTGGTGGAGCCTATGGTTTTTCAAAAGAAATAAAAGATTTATTTAATTTTAAAATCTCTATTTCAAAAATGACCTTCTCTCATGATATGGCAAGATTGTTTTTTACGGAACAGCTTTACAGGTCATTAACGATAATAAATAACATCCCTTATCATAACGAATGAAAAAATTAGTATTTGCAACACACAACCCAAATAAACTTATAGAAGTGAAACATATTCTTGCTAATAAATATGAGATATTGGATTTGAATGATATTGGGTTTAATGAGGAAATCATTGAAGATAAAAAAACAATAATTGAAAACTCAATTGAAAAAGTGAAGTGCGTAAAGGGTAAAACTGGATTTGATTGTTTTGCAGACGATACTGGACTTGAAGTTAAAGCTCTTAATAGTATGCCAGGTGTTTTTTCAAAAAGGTTTGCAGGAATAAACGCTAGTTCTGAAGACAACATCGATAAACTATTAAATTTATTAGAAAATCAAACAGATAGATCAGCACAATTTAAAACAGTAATATCTCTTCATTTAAACGGAAAAATTAAAACATTTGAAGGAATTTGTAAAGGTAATATAGCATATGAAAAAATGGGTGAATTTGGATTTGGTTATGATCCAATATTTATTCCAGAAAACAAAGAATTATCATTTGGTCAGATGAGTATGCAAGATAAAAATAAAATTGCTCATAGAGGAAAAGCAATAAAAAAGCTGATAGATTATTTAACAAATCTTTATTAAACATTATCTAAGAGATAGCCCAATTAGTCTATATATTTATGATATGAAAAAAGTCCTAGCTTTATTAATACTGTTTTTTTTCTCAAATAATTTTTTTTCACAAGAAAATAATGTTAGTGGAACAATATTAAATTCTAAAACAAACCTCCCTCTTGAAAATGTTAATATTGTAAATCTTAATAAAGTCATAGGAACTGCGACAAGCAAAGAAGGTAAATTTGAAATAAATGCACAAGTGGATGACACATTGCATTTTTCATATTTAGGATATAAATCAATTAAAGTTAGAGTAACAAATGATTGGATAAAATTTGGAACTAATACAATTATTGAACTTACAGAGTTGGCATTAGCACTGGAAGAAGTTGTAGTTTATGAAATGAAACTTACAGGGTATTTAGAATTAGATATTAAACAAGTACCAATAAATAATAACTACAGATATAGTATTTCAGGACTTCCAAACGTGGGTTATGAATCAAGTGTTAGACCAACTAAAGCTGTTACAAAAGCCTTAAATGCTATTTTTAATCCTGTAGATTTCCTTTATCAAATTTTTGGAAGGGAACCAAATCAGCTTAGAAAACTTAAGAAAATGAAAAAGGATGATCAAATCAGAAATGCGCTTTCTAACAGATTTGACAGAGAAATGCTTATTGAACTCCTTGATATAGATAAAATTGACTTAGATTTTCTGATTACTCAATGTAATTACTCAGATGAGTTTATTTCAAAAGCAAATGACCTTCAGGTTCTAGATGCTATAAGCGAATGCTATGAAGAATATAAAGTTTTGAATAAGACAATTAAAAATTAATTTACTAGCTAAGCTAACTTATTAGAGTCAATATTTTTAATCTCTTCGTAAAAGACAGCAGAAATAATATAAGAATATGGAATATACCAAAACAATCCAATAAAAGCAGTAAAAATAACAATTGGCACTAACAACAAGAGCAGTACTATATTAAGTGACAAATACTTCAATTTATAGCCCTTCATCATTTTCCAACTCTTTTGAACAGCATCCCAAGCATCAATAGAAGAGTCTTCAGCCATTATAAAGAAAGTCATCGCAAATGGCAAAGATGCAATTATCCAAGGAAGTATTATTGAAAAGCAAAAACTTAACACAATAAATATTACAAATAAAATGGGCTCAAGAATACCAAATTCAAAAGAAAAGGCTCTAAATGGGGATAAAAGTGCTTCCCAATCATTATTAGACATAAACGACTCATAGGATTGGATATAATACATGGATAACAAAAAGATATAAAACAAGAAATTAATTGCGAGAAATATTATTATAAGGATAAACCCAACAATCATAATTATCGGAATAAGAATAAAATAGGCTAAAATCCCATTACCTAAATTATATTTAAATCCGTATAAAACATCCTCTGCTTTCGGAAAATTATCGTTTATAATTTTTAAACTATACACACAAATTCCAATTGTTATAGGGCCGGTTATAAGTAGACTCAAAAATCCGCCAATTCCAGGAATTGCTTGAACTAAACCAATTATTAAGTTGAAAACAAAAAACACACATATAGCTTGAAACCAATGCCCTTTCAGCACTCTAAATGTTTTTGAGAATAACTCACCAATACTAATCATCTAAAATTAAGTTGTTTTGTTAGAGGGTCTAAATTAACCATAAAATGTAATTATTTGATTAACTTTGCAAATCTTTAACATTTATTTTATGAATGATTTTAATTTAAATGCTATTTCTCCGATTGACGGAAGATATGCTTCCAAAACATCTGAGCTAAACGATTATTTTTCTGAAAAAGCATTAATCAAATACAGGCTGATTGTAGAAATAGAATACTTTATTAGTCTTTGTGAGTTTAATATAAATGAACTTAAGGATTTTGATTCTAATAAATTTGAATCCTTAAGAGAAATATATTTAAATTTTTCAAGTACTGATGCCGCTGAGATTAAAGAAATTGAAAAAACAACAAATCATGATGTTAAAGCAGTTGAATATTATTTAAAAAATAAATTCTTAGCCTTAAATTTAAGTGATTATTCTGAATTTATCCATTTTGGATTGACTTCACAAGATATTAACAATACTGCAATTCCACTTAGCTTTAAAGAAATGTTGAATCAAATTTATTATGATTCATTAAATGATTTAATTAATTCTATTGATAAAATTTCAAAAGAATGGAAGGATATTTCTATGCTAGCTAGGACTCATGGTCAACCTGCATCGCCTACCAAACTTGGAAAGGAAATTAATGTGTTTAAAACTAGAATTAATGAACAACTTAATTTACTCAAAAAAATTCCAATTTCTGCAAAATTTGGAGGAGCAACAGGGAATTTTAATGCACACTACGTTGCATATAGCAAACACAACTGGTTAAATTTTTCAAAAGGATTTGTTGAAGAAAAATTGGGTTTGAAACATTCATTTCCAACAACACAAATCGAGCATTATGATCATATTGCTGCCATTTTTGATAATCTGAAGAGAATAAATACAATTTTAATCGATTTTAATAGAGACATTTGGCATTATATATCCATGGATTACTTCAAACAAAAGATAAAAGAGGGAGAAATAGGAAGTTCAGCCATGCCTCATAAGGTTAATCCAATTGATTTTGAAAATAGTGAAGGAAATTTAGGGTATGCTAACAGCATTTTTGAACATCTATCCCGTAAACTACCTATTTCAAGACTTCAAAGGGATTTAACAGATAGTACAGTTTTAAGAAACATTGGTGTTCCTATTGCTCATACTTTAATTGGGTTTAAATCTACAATTAAAGGGATTGATAAACTAATTGTGAACAAATCTAAAATAAAAGCTGATTTAGAAAATAATTGGGTCGTTATTGCTGAAGCAATTCAAACTATTCTTAGAAGAATAAACTATCCTAAACCCTATGAAGCTCTAAAAGATTTGACAAGAACAAATGAAAGAATTGACAAAAACCATATTCATAAATTCATTGATAATTTGAATGTGGATAATTCTACAAAAGAGGAATTAAAAAATATTACTCCAGAAAATTTTACCGGAATTCATTAATTTTATTAAATGAGTTTAAGAAAGAAAATTTTACTTCTAATTACAATTTCTATACTAAGTTTTGGTTGTTTTGAAGATAACGATGATAACGGAGCATATGCAAGTGAAATAAATGACTTTGTTTGGAAAGGAATGAATGCAGCATATTTATACAAACAAGAAATATTTGACCTAAGTAATAACAGATTTGATAATTCTGATCAATATGCAAATTATCTAAATGAGTATGATTCTCCTGAATCAATATTTGAATCACTTATACATGATAGGGATAATATAGATAAATTCAGCATAATAGTTAATGACTATGTTGAGCTTGAACAATATTTAAGTGGCAATATAATTTCTAATGGAATGGAGTTTGGTTTAAGCTTTGTTCCCAACTCCTCTTCTGAAATATTTGGATTTGTCAGATATGTTCACCCAAACTCTCAAGCTGACTTAAACAATATAAAAAGAGGAGATGTATTTAATAGCATAAATGATACCCAACTAACTATTAATAACTATAGTAATCTTTTATCAGAAGAAACTTATCTAATAAATTTTGCTGATTATAATGACAATGGAACTGAAGAAATTAATGATGATAGTATAAGTTCAAATAATCTAAATATTGAAATTCAAAAGTTACCATTAATTAAAAACCCTGTGTATCATCATTCTATAATCAATTCTGCAAATGGAAAAATTGGCTATATAATGTATAATCAATTTGTGTCAAATTATGATGAATATTTAGAATCTATTTTCTCAGAATTTAAATCAAATTCTATAGATGATGTAATCTTAGATCTTCGTTATAACCCAGGCGGCAGTATTAATTCTGCAATTTTATTATCTAGCTTAATTACTGGTCAATTTGAAAATGAAATTTTTAACACTGAACAATGGAATACTGAAATTCAAAACTATTGGATTGAAAATGATCCAGAATATTTAATCAACAGATTTATATCAATTGAAAATAGTCTTAGCATGAACAGAGTTTTTGTTTTAACTACTAGATCTTCTGCATCTGCCAGTGAACTAATTATTAATTGTTTAAACCCTTATATTAATGTAATTCAAATCGGAACAACAACTTACGGTAAATATCAGGCATCTGTTACACTTTATGATTCAGAAAATTTTTCAAAACAAAATATAAATCCTTCACATAATTATGCTTTACAGCCATTGGTTTTAAAAACACTTAATGTTAACGGTGTAACAGATTATTTTCACGGAATTAATCCTGATTATGAATTTGAAGAAAGACCTAGCAATATGGGCGAAATAGGTGATTTAGACGAACCAATGCTTAATTTTACACTAGAATTAATTAATTCAAGAAATCATACCAAAAATAGTCCTGAGGCTATTGGATTAATTGGTGATAATTTCAATTTTGAGTATCTTGATAGAAGAATGCATATTAATAAAGCCCCGTTAAAAATATCTCATGAAAATAAGCTTTGATAATTCTCAAAAGTTGGTTTTAATTCTGATAATTTTTGGAGTATTGGCTAGAATTATCCCACATCCACCAAATTTTTCCCCTATTGCAGCAATCGCTTTATTTAGTGGGTTAAATTTTAGCAATAAAAGAATTGCATTTATCTTACCAATATGCATTTTAATTTTATCAGATTTGCTATTAGGTTTTTCACTAATCAATTTGTTTGTGTATGCTAGTTTTCTAACAATAGTATTTATTGGAACAATCATTAAATCAATTAAATTTGATAATATTATTTTAAGCAGCACAATCTTCTTTATAATTTCAAATTTTGGTGTATGGTTAATTGGTTATCCTAAGACTATTGATGGTCTTATAATATGCTATTCTATGGCAATTCCATTTTTTGGATATTCGTTAGTAGGAGATTTGTTTTTTGGCTATCTCTTTAAATTCTCTTTTGATAAAATTTCTTCAATTTTAGCTAAGACATCAAATTAATCATCTAATTGAGGCTTTTCGATTAACTCCGAATCAATATTAATTTTAGAAGTTCCTGAAATCTTGATTATATCCTTATCAATTTTTTTAAATTCTTTACTGCTCGTATTATAATGTCCAACAGTAATTCCAAGTTGATTCCCAAGCTTTTCATGATATACTTTGTATGCGTTTAAATGACTGGATAATTTTTCAACGTTTTTAACAACATTTTTTATAGACTCTTCTATTTTATAATTTTGAATTTGTTTTACAACAACAGAAAGCATAGCAAATAATGTCACCGGTGAACAAATAATAACATTTTTTTTAAAAGCATACTGCATTAAATTTACATCATTAATATTGATTGTTCCTGTCCTACTTCTTAACATGTCTTGATACAAACCCTCAGCAGGAACGAACATATAGGCTAAATCAATCGTTCCCTCTTTGGGCCTAACATATTTAGCTGTTTCATCAATTCTTTTCTTAACATCATTTTTAAACTTGTTAACGTATTCCGCTTCCTCTTCAGTATTTGATGATTCTAAAAGTCTATTATAATTTTCCATCGGAAATTTAGCATCGATTGGAATTATATATTCACCTGAATTGATGATAGCATCAACAGTATCACCATTACTAAATGAATATTGCATTTCATAAGAACCTACTGGGGCATAATCAGATAAAATATTTTCAAGTTGAATTTCTCCAAAAGTTCCTCTCTGTTTAACATTAGAAAATGTTTTTTCAAGATTTTTTAATTGATTAGAAAAACCTAGAACCTGTTCATTTGTATTTTTAATATCTTTCAGTTCAGATGTCACATCTTTAATAACCTTATTAGACTCTTTGAATTGTTCAGTTATTGATCTTGATGATGATTTGTGATAATCATTTATTTGTTGATTAATTTTATTCAGTTTTATTTCAACTTCATTTCTACCATCTCTTGAATTCTTATCAATTTCTTTCCTTATTTCTTGAATTTGAGAATTTAAAGAGTTAGAAAAACTCAATAAATCAATATTTGAATCTTTAGAAATTTTTGATTTTATAATCAAAAAAACTAATGAAATAAATACAAGTGTAAGTAAAACAATAATCACTATGTCCATAAAACAGAATTTACTATTAAATTACTAAAAAAAAATACTAATAAATCTATTTGCTTAAGTACATTTTACGTCTTGAGTATAATTCGTAAAATTTGTCATCTTGTAAGTTATCTATAAATAAAATACTTTCTCCAGTACTTTTCATTTCAGGACCAAGTTTCTTATTCACATTAGGAAATTTACTGAATGAAAATACTGGCTCTTTTATCGCATAACCTTCATAAGTTGGCTTAAAATTAAAATCTTTAATCTTGTTTTTACCAAGCATTACTTTGGTAGCGTAATTTACATATGGTTCTTTGTAAGCTTTAGAAATAAATGGAACTGTTCTTGAAGCACGCGGATTAGCCTCAATTATATAAACTTTATCATTAACAATTGCAAACTGAATATTAATTAGTCCAACAGTGTTTAGTGTCTTGGCAATTTTTTTGGTATGATCTTCAATTTGTTGTATCACTAAGTCTCCTAGATTAAAGGGAGGTAAACAAGCGTTGCTATCTCCAGAATGAATACCGCAAGGCTCAATATGCTCCATAATACCAATTATGTACACGTCTTCGCCATCACATATTGCATCAGCTTCAGCTTCAATAGCACCATCAAGATAGTGATCTAATAAAAGTTTATTATCTGGAATCCTTCTCAAAAGATTTACGACATGCTCTTCAAGCTCCTCTTTATTGATTACAATTTTCATACCCTGACCTCCCAAAACATAAGAGGGTCTAACCAAAATTGGAAAATCTAACTTCTCTGCAACTTCAAGAGCCTCATCAGCAGTTGATGCAGTATCAAACATAGGATAAGGAATATTGTTTTCTTTTAATAAAGTTGAAAAAGAACCTCTGTCCTCAGCTAAATCTAACGACTTAAAATTAGTACCTATGATTTTCACCCCATATCTTTCAAGTTTTTCAGCTAATTTCAGAGCAGTTTGACCACCAAGTTGAACTATGACACCTTCTGGTTTTTCATGTCTAATTATATCATATATGTGTTCCCAAAATACTGGCTCAAAGTATAACTTATCAGCTATATCAAAATCAGTAGAAACTGTTTCCGGATTACAATTAATCATTATTGTTTCATATCCACATTCCGAACTTGCCAAAATCCCATGCACACAACAATAATCAAACTCAATTCCTTGACCTATTCTGTTAGGTCCAGAACCAAGAACAATTATTTTCTTTTTATCCGAAACTAAACTTTCA
>Ga0115013_10001984_pt1 | contig 11569 bp, 12 predicted proteins | sample SouAtlMetagenome_2_FD_88686 | JGI IMG/M metagenome (GOLD analysis project Ga0115013, IMG submission 88686) | Marine eukaryotic phytoplankton communities from Atlantic Ocean - South Atlantic ANT15 Metagenome | ecosystem: Environmental > Aquatic > Marine > Oceanic | place: South Atlantic Ocean...
AAGTTTTGATATAGCTACTCATGTTGGAACTTTATTAGCAGTAGTCGTATATTTTAGAAATGACATTCAAAAAATGTTGTTAGCTATAAATCCTTTTAATAATTCAAATGACCGTGAAAATAAAAAGTTATTTATGTATCTTGCAGCTGCAACGATGCCAATTATTATTATTGGTGCTATTAGCTCAGATTTTATAGTTAACAGGAGTTTTGGAGTCATTAATATTGCATGGGCAAATATTATATTTGCTGGAGTTTTACTTTATGCATATAGATACGGAGCACGAAATAAAGGTTTAATTGAATTGAGTCTTCTTGCTGTAATATTTATAGGTATCTTTCAAGCTTTTGCTCTTCTGCCAGGAGCTTCAAGATCTGGAACAGCCATAACCGCAGCATTACTCCTTGGTATTAATCTGAAGGATGCATCAAAATTTGCTTTTTTATTGAGTATTCCAACAATATTAGGCGCCTTAGTTTTTCTTATAATTGATAGTATTACTTTTTATGAAACTATAAATTTTGCAAGCTTATTCATAGGTTTTGGCGTATCTGCTTGTACTGCTTTTTACACTATAAAATTTTTCTTAGCTTTTATTGAAAAGATAGGAATGTATCCTTTTGTTGTATACAGACTTTGTCTTGGCCTAGTATTAATTTTAATTGCATGAGATGTTTAGCATACCTTGAGGACTCGGATTACAAAGAAGCGCTTGGACAAGCTGCTGATTATTTGCAAATCAAAATTGTTCAAAGTCGCCCCAAAGAAACCTCTTTTATTTCATATAATAGTAAAGGGTTATATTTTGTTGATGACTCTAACAAGACATCTAAAAGTTTATATATAGATTTTTTATCAGGATCTTTAGGTTGGCGTCTCAAAAGAGTAGAGCATGAAAAGTTACTTAAAAAAACATTAGGCAAAACCAAAAGTATTTTTAATATTTTTGATGCAACTGCTGGATTTCTCTCAGATTCTCTAATCTTTCTATCTTTAGGACATAAGGTTATTGCTTGTGAGCAAAGCAAACTGTTATATATTTTAGTTAAAGATGCATGTCAAAGAGCGAAATCTGAATTGCCATTTTTAGAAAACTTGACATTTTTGCAGGGCGATTCTCTAGATATATATAAAGATATAAAAGATATAGATGTTATATATTTAGATCCCATGTATCCAGTATTAAAAAAGAATTCGCTCAGAGCTGGAAATCTTAATTTAATAAGAAATATTCTAGATATTGAAGATATTAGTGATAGCCAGGACTCTGTTGCTCTGGAATTTTTAAAGTCAGAATATAAAAAAATAATTTTAAAAAGGCCTATTAAGGCACAAAAAATATGTAGTAATATAAATTATCAAATCAAAGGAAAATCCACTAGATTTGATGTTTATATATGATTGAGATTTTAAAGAATTCGATTGTAGTTCAGCTTAATAATGACATTAAATATGAATTACCTCATTTATGGATCAGAGATAATTGCCCTTGTGATGAATGTCGCATCAAACAAACTCAGGAAAAACAATTCTTAATTAATAGTGTTTCTGTAGATATTTATCCTGAAAAAGTAATCCAAGAGCAAGATCATTTAATTGTTTATTGGCCTGATAAGCACATAACTAAATTAAATTTGCAAGACATAGAAGCTTTGCATCAAGAAAGATTTCCTCAACCAAAAATTTGGAGTGAAGATTTTAAACCCAATTCCTTTAATTGGAGTAAGTTTCTATCTGATGACAAGGAAGCACAAAATGCTCTAAAAAAGCTTTTAGTTTCAGGTGTTTTTATTTTAGATAATTGCTCAACTAAAAAAAATTCATTGGAAAAACTATCTAAGAGACTTGGACCTATTCATGAGACTCTTTTTGAAAGAATACATAATGTTTCTGTCACTGGGCATATCTATAATGTGGCACATACAGCAAAAGCACTGCCGCTTCATAATGACTTTGCTAGCTATTCTGCTCAACCAAGCATTCAGGCATTACATATGCTTGCAAATGAATGTGATGGCGGTAGTTCAATTATTCTGGATGGACTATCATTATTGTCAGACCTTAGATCAGAATGCCCGGAATACTTTGAAATATTAACGAAATTTGAAGTTCCGTTTAGAGAATTTGATGAAGATAATGAAACGTATGCTGAAGAACCAATTATCTCTTTAAACTCATCAGGCCAGATTAAAAGTTTGCGTTTTTCTAATCAGCTAATGCAAATGATTGATCCTAATAAAAAACAAATTCAAGATTTTTATTATGCTTATCATGAATTATGCTCAAGAATTAATAATACAAAATATCAGTCATCTTTTAGGCTGAAATCAGGTGAAACCTTAGTACTTGCATGTCACAGGGTGCTGCATGCAAGACATTCTTTTATTCCAAACGGTAAGAGACACCTCCAGGATGCTTATTTTGTTTTTGATAATGCTGCTAATAATTATGTTTTACTAAGACAAAAAAACGAAGATTAATTACATATATAATGTCTAAAAATTTATAAGGAGAAATTTTATGAATCCATTTGCAATGATGAAAGATGCTAAAAATATGGAAAAAATGCTTAAGCCAGCTTTAGAAAAATTTATGAAAGAATCAGGTTTTATAAAACAAGACCAAATAGAACCTTTAAAGAGAAGAGTAGCAGAGCTTGAAGCTGAGGTAGCTAAGCTTAAAGGCTAAGCTAATTAAAAATCAAATTAGATCCAACAGATATATCAAGAATTATTGAAATGGCCTGGGAGGACAGAACTCCATTTGATGCTATCGAAGCTACATATGGCTTAAATCAAAATCAAGTCGAAGATTTGATGCGTGAAAATTTAAAGAAAAATAGCTATATTCTTTGGAGAAAAAGGGCGCGAGGCAGAAAAACAAAGCATATCGGTTTACGAACTTTTGGAAAAGTTGGAAGACATCATTCATATGATCAACATAAACATAGAAAGTAACAGAAGAAGAGTTGAGGGTTTATATCAATCTATATTTTCTGATATTCCTAATACAAATTTTATTTTTGAATCAGACTATGTAGCTATTAGTCATATTGATTCCTCAAATAGCGACCCAGCTCTTGTAGAAATAATTGAACAGGATAAAAAATTTAAAGTTTCATATTGGGATGGTTATTCGCTTGCTGAAATAGTTTATGAAGAGGATATACATAAGGCACTTAAGCTATTTAAGCGTTATGCAAGAAAGCTGTCAAAGAATTTAAAAAAAAGCTGGGATTAAGATTTATGCATATAAAAAATAAATTAATATTCATTTTTATACTAGGATTTCTGTCTTCTTGCGGAGGTGGCGGATCTTCAAATAGCACCAACGAAGTTATTGTTCCACTTAATATTAATACATCCCAACTGCAATCAGAAATTTTTTCTTTTGATCCAATTGAATTAATGATTTCATCTTCAAATTATCCTAATTGCACATTTAACTTAGTAAGTAATGATATCTTTTGGAAAGAGAGTGAACAGAATACATTTAGATTTAATGCTCCAATAACTTTTAGGGATATACAAACTTATACATTATCAATTAACTCTATTAGTGATACGAATTGCCCATCTGGCCAAAAAAATATTGAGTTATCTGTAAAAAAACTAGCAACAAAATTTGATGCAAATCCTAATAATAGTAGTAGTTTAGCCACCGATTATTATCATATTGCAGATATAGGTTTCGGTGGTCTTGAGATTACCGAAAGATATTCAGCAACAATCTGTTACCCAACACCTAATGATTGCACTACTTATGATCAAGAATTATTTGGTCAGGATGCTCATAACATGGCAACTGGTGATTTTAATGGTGATGGTTTTGAGGATTTGGTCGTGATATGGGCAATATTTCCTCATACTCTTGAAGAAGATCAAAAGATTGATGCACCAATTCACATTTATCTGAATGATGGAAATGGACATCTTTATGAAGATATGTCCGTTTTCGCAACTGGAACATATCCCACTCATCCGTTTGCATACAGAGCTGTGATTAAAGATTTCAACTCTGATGGAATTGACGATATTTTTGCCGGCTCTATGGGTAAACAAGTAAGATCTGAGGATTATTCAGAAAATTATATTAAACCTTATCCTCATTTATTATTGTTAAGTAATAGCGAAGGACGCTTTGAAGATAAAAGTATAAATATTGAAGATCAAAATAATGGCGAAGGTCAAAAATGTGGTTTTGCTCATGAAGCAAGCGGCGGAGACTTTGATGCCGATGGCGATTTTGATATTTTTGCGTGCAATATACTACTTGTAAATGATGGTCTTGGGGAATTTTCAATTCATGAATATATAAATATTGAATGGCATCAATCATATATGAGTCCTATGAGCAGCCTGGTTACAGATCTTAATAATGATAATTTTGCTGATCTATTATTCTGGAATTTTGACAATAGATTTTTATTTGAATCTCAACCAGAGGAGGGGACAATTCTTTTAAGTAATGGTACGAATGATATATCCTCATGGCTTAAGCTTGATTTGCCTAAAGGTCCGCATGAAATAAATCATAATAAGTATAATCATGCAGCTGCTGGTGATATTAACGGTGATGGCTTTCAAGATGTTGTAGTTGCAATCACTAGGGATGAGCCTTATTACGAAGGAGCATATATTCAAATTCTTATTAACGATCAAACAGGATTTTTAGTTGATGAAACGTCTTCAAGATTTGTTGAGCAGGTTAGAGCTGATAACCATCATGGAGAGGGAAATATCTATTTGAGAGATATTGATAATGATGGAGATTTAGATATTTTTCATTCAACTAGAGATTTTGCAAATTCTACTTCTGGGGCACACATTGCTATTAATGATGGACAAGGTAATTTTATTTCAAATGAGTCAATTTTACCTTCTCGTCCAATCTCTAACACTGGATGGAGTACAACCAGTGGGCTTATGAAGGGAGTTCCTATAGATTTAGATAAAAAAGGCTGTTTAGACTTAATCTCTACAAGCGATTCATGGAGTAATAACAATTCTACTAACAACTATTTATTTAGTATCCTAAATACAAATTGTTCATTTTAAATAATTGGTGCCCCATATCTGAGTCGAACAGATACTCCCGAAGGAACGCGATTTTGAATCGCGCGCGTCTACCAATTCCGCCAATGGGGCAAGTTCGGCATTGTAGCTAAGTATTATCTACTTTAAAATCACCAGTTCATGAAAACATCAGATTTTAATTATCATCTGCCAGAAAAACTTATTGCTAATTATCCCATAAAATGCAGAAGCTCAAGCAGGCTGCTTGTAAATTCTGAACCCGTTCAACACTTGTTCTTTAAAGATATTATTGATTTCTTTAAAAAAGGGGACCTTCTTGTTTTAAATAATACTTCTGTTATTCCAGCAAGAGTTTTTGGAAAAAAAGAATCAGGTGGTTCTATTGAAGTGATGCTTGAAAGAGTGTTGGAAAAAAACCAAGCTTTAGTTCAAATTCGTTCAGGTAGAAGTCCAAAGATAGGCAGTAATATTATTTTAAATTCTATCGTTGTTAAATGCATCGGAAGACAAGATAGTTTTTTTATTTTGCAATTTGATAGATCACCAATAGACATATTTAATGCAATTGGCCATGTACCTTTACCACCATATATAAAAAGACCCGATGAGAAATTAGATAAGGATAGATATGCAACAGTTTATGAAGACAAAACACAACAAGGTTCAGTTGCAGCTCCAACCGCAGGGCTTCATTTTGATAATAGTTTATTAGAATGCATTAAAAATAAAGGAGTTAATATAGTAACAGTAAATTTAAGTGTAGGAGCTGGTACATTCCAGCCCGTTAAATCAGAAAATATAGAGGAGCATGATATCCATAGCGAATACCTAGAAGTTACTCCAGAAGTTGTTGACATGGTTTTACAAACTAAGAAAAAAGGCAAAAAAGTTTTTGCAGTTGGAACTACAGCTACAAGAGCACTTGAAACAGCATTTATGGATGAAACTACCAAGGGTTATAGTGGTTTCACAAAACTTTTTATTTATCCTGGTTATAAATTTAAGGCTGTAGATAAATTAATTACAAATTTTCATTTACCCCAATCATCCTTGTTAATGCTTGTATCTGCTTTTATCGGCTATGACAATATGAAACAGCTATATAAAATAGCAGTTGAAAAAGAATATAGATTTTTATCCTATGGCGATGCGATGCTTCTAGAAAGAAATGAAATTTAACTTATACAATCAATCTGATTTTGCTAGAAGAGCAGAATTAGAATTTCCACGTGGAAAAATACAAACGCCTGCCTTTATGCCGGTTGGTACTAATGCAACTGTAAAAGGCTTAACTGTTGAGGATTTAAAGGCGACAGGTTCAGAAATTATTTTGGGCAATACTTATCATTTAATGCTTAGACCTGGTGATGAAGCTATAAGGGATCTTGGCGGGTTACATAAATTTTCTAATTGGGATAAACCTATACTTACAGATTCAGGAGGATTTCAAGTTTGGAGCTTGGGTGATTTAGTAAAGATTTCTGAGGAAGGAGTTAAATTTAGCTCACCTTATGATGGTAAGAAGATTTTTATGACCCCAGAGGACTCTATCCAAATCCAAGAAAATCTTGGATCAGATATTGTTATGGCATTTGATGAATGTACCGATTATCCATCATCATATGAAGATGCCAAAAATTCTATGGAACTCTCAATGCGATGGGCCAAACGATGCAGTGAAGCTCATAAATCCTCTTCTGCGTTATTTGGAATTGTACAAGGTGGCATGTATGAAGATTTAAGAGAAATCTCTTTAAATAGTTTAAATGATATTGGTTTTGATGGAATTGCGCTTGGCGGCCTTAGTGTAGGAGAGCCTAAAGAAGAAATGAAAAAGATACTATCTTTTATGGCAGATAAACTTCCTAAAAATAAACCAAGGTATCTTATGGGGGTTGGAAAGCCTGAGGATATTGTTGAAGCTGTTAGATATGGGATAGATATGTTTGATTGCGTTTTACCTACAAGAAATGCAAGAAATGGCCAATTGATTACTTCAACCGGTGTTATAAATATTCGAAATGCGCCTTACAAAATGGATGAAGGCCCAATAGATAAGAATTGTGATTGTAAAGTTTGTAAAGATTACAGCAGAGCCTATTTAAATCATTTAGATAGAACTAATGAGATGTTAGGGAGTATTTTGTCGAGTTATCATAATATTTATTATTACCAATCACTGATGAAAGACATTAGGCACTCATTGGAAAATAATATATTCGCGAAGTTTGTAAAAGACTTCTATAATAAGCGAAATTTAGATATACCTGATGGACCTTTATAGGGAGAAATAATATGGACACAACTGGATCAGCTTACACACCGCTAATCTTTCTTTTTTCTTTCATGTTGCTTTTGTATTTTATGTCGGTTCGCCCTCAACAAAAAAGAGCTAAAGAGCTTCAAAATATGATGGATGGTTTAGAAAAGGGTGATGAAGTTATTGCTGCTAGCGGAATTCTAGGAAAAATTAAAGAAATTAAAGGTGATTATGTAGCAATTGAAGTGAGTGAAAATATAACGTTTAAACTGCAAAAAAATGCTATTTCAAACACTTTACCTAAAGGCACCATCGATTCAATTAACAAATAGGATAGTTTATGAATAGATTCTCTCCACTCAAGTACAGCATAATATTATTAGTGCTTGCTTTGGGTGTTATCTATGCATTACCTAATTTATATCCTGCACAACCAGCAATTCAAATTGCTTATACCGATTCAGGTAAGTCCGCAGATCAAACACTATTAAATAATGTTACCAGTAGTTTAGAAAGCAAAGCATTAGCTTTTGATGAAATCTTTTTAAGAGATAATAATATAGTTGCTAAATTTTTCTCAATTGAAGATCAGCTAAGCGCTAAAACTATTTTACAAAGAACTTTATTAGATGAAGCGATTATTGCTTTAAATCTTGAACCAACAACACCTCAATGGCTAAAAGATATTGGCGGCAAGCCATTAAAATTAGGGTTAGATTTGTCGGGCGGTGTGCATTTTCTTCTTGAAGTTGATATTGAAAGCGCTTTAAATAGTAGATTAGAAGCGCAGTTAAACTCATATAGAAAAACTTTTAGAGATCAAAAAATTTATCTTGCTAATTCATCTAGTAAAGATATGACTATGCTATTTGAATTTAAAGATGCAGAAGGTTTAAGCTCAGCTCGCAGAATCTTAAATACAGATAATATAGTTGGTATAAATGGTCCAATGTATACCATCACAGAAAATTCTGAGCGTAATGTATTATCGGTTGAATATACCGACGCATCTATAAAAGAGATTCGAGACTATGCTGTGGGACAAAACCTTACAACACTTAGAAATAGAGTTAATGAATTAGGCGTATCTGAACCAGTAGTCCAAAGATATGGAAGTAATAGAATTGTTGTTCAGCTTCCTGGAGTACAAGACCCAACAGCTGCAAAAAAAATTATTGGTAAAACGGCAAATTTAGAATTTAGATTAGAGGCTAAACCCAACGCTTCTAGATTAAGAAAAGAAGAGTTTGCATTTAAAGATTCCTTCAGAACTGCATTTTTAGAAAAAAATATTGTTGTCACCGGAGATAGGGTTACTAATGCTAGTACCGGCTTTGACGAAAATGGCCAATCACAAGTTAATATTACACTAGATATGCAAGGTGGCAGATCTATGCAAAGAGCCACTGGGCCTAATATTGGACGAGGTCTAGCAGTGCTTTTTGTTGAACAAAAAAGTAAATCAGAAATTGCTAATGATGATGAAGGTAACGAAATTATCATTCAAACATCCTACATAGAAAAGAAAATTATCAGCCTTGCTACCATTCAAGCAAATCTTGGAAATTCGTTCAGAATTACTGGTGTTGGCTCTCCACAAGAGGCTAGTGAGCTTGCATTGTTATTGAGAGCAGGCGCCTTAGCAGCACCAATGAAATTTGTAGAAGAAAGAACAGTTAGCCCTAGTCTTGGTAAGGAGAATATTGAAACTGGTTTTAGGTCGGTTGTTATTGGCTTTATGCTGGTTGTTTTGTTTATGGCTCTTTATTATAGAATGTTTGGAATTGCAGCTAATGTAGCTTTGTTTAGTAACTTGATTCTTATTACTGGCATTATGTCCTTGCTCGGTGCTGCTTTATCTCTTCCAGGTATTGCCGGTATTGTTTTAACCGTTGGTATGGCAGTGGATGCAAACGTACTAATCTTTTCAAGAATTCGTGAAGAGCTTAAAACTAAAGATCCACAAAGTGCTATTAATGATGGATTTTCGAGAGCCTTTGTTACTATATTTGATGCAAATGTGACAACTTTAATTGCGTCTTTAGTTCTGTATATAATAGGAACCGGTCCGGTGAAAGGATTTGCAATTACTCTTTCAATAGGAATTGTTACTTCAATGTTCACTGCAATCTTGGTCACAAGATCAATTGTAAATCTTGTTTATGGTGGTAAAAATATTAAGGAGCTTAAGGTCTAATGAATAATCCTATTCCTTTCATGAAGTTTCGTAAAATAGCGGGTATTGTTTCAATAGCCCTTTTTTCTATTTCTGTTCTCACATTAGGCTTCAGAGGATTAACTTTAGGTTTAGACTTTAGTGGGGGAACTTTGATTGAAATTTCATATGAAGAACCTGCAAATCTTGAGGAAATTCGTTCAATATTAATAGCCAATAACTTTGAAGATTCTCAAGTAGTTAACTTTGGAACAGATCTGGATGTTTTGATTAAGGTTGCAGACCAGAGTGGAAATAGCAAATTAGGCAATCAAATATTTACCCTGTTGCAAGATCAAGGTCTACCTGGCACCCTAAAAAGATCTGGATTTGTAGGTCCACAAATTGGCGCAGAGTTAAGAGACCAAGGCGGAGTAGGGATGCTTGTAGCTTTGTTTATGATTTTGTTATATGTTGCTTTTAGATTTCAATATAAGTTTGCTTTAGGTGCAGTATCAGCTTTAGGTCATGATGTTGTTATTGTGTTGGGTTGTTTTTCTATTTTTGCTTGGGATTTTGATCTTACTGTTCTTGCAGCCTTATTGGCGGTTATAGGCTATTCATTAAATGATACGATTGTTGTTTCTGATAGGATTAGAGAGAATTTTAGAACTCAACGCGAACTTAGTGATCCTCAAGAAATCATTGATTTATCGTTAAATCAAACTTTAAGCAGAACGATTATTACCTCTCTAACAACTTTATTAGTTCTATTTGCTTTATTTATTTTTGGTGGTGATTTAATTAGAGGCTTCAGTTTAGCTTTAATCCTTGGGGTGCTTATTGGTACATATTCTTCAATTTATGTAGTTGCAAATATGCTCATGTCATTAGGTATTTCTCAAGAAGATATGGCTATACCTGAACCAGAAGGCGCTGATTTTGATGAGATGCCCTAAAGGGCTTTGTAATAAGGTTTAATTGCTTGGAGCATCGGTTTGTAGCATTTTGGAGTTGAGCAAATAAAATGATCACCTTCTAAGAATTTTGGATCACCATTAAAGTCACTTACTAAAGCTCCAGCTTCTTCAGCAATGAGCAATCCTGCTGATACATCCCAAATTTTTAATCCATGCCCCCAAAATGCATCTAATCTTCCCGCTGCTACATAACAAAGATCTAAAGCCACAGATCCAGATCGCCTTATAGTTACTTCACTCTCATATAGCTTTCTAAAAGTTTGCATAGTCTCATATGTATATGACTGTGAGTCGCTGCTATGCGATGAATTAGAAATTAAAGAGCCGTCTAAATTAGGTTGCTTGCTCACTCTTATTTTCCTATTATTAAGATCCGCTCCCGCTCCTTTAGAAGCGCTAAATTCCTCTTGGCGCATAGGATCGATAATAACTCCAGCTACAGGCTCTTTATCTATTAAGCAGCATAACGAAATACAAAAATGAGGATAGCCATGCATAAAATTTGAAGTTCCATCGATAGGGTCTAATATCCATGTAATATTAGAACTACCCATCTCTTCACCTGTTTCTTCACCCAAAAAATTATCATCAGGGTAAAACCTTTTGATTTCCTCTAATACTATTTTTTCAACTCTTCTGTCTATTGCTGTGGTGTAATCAGCAGGACCTTTCTTAGTAACATCTAATGTATGAACTTTCTTAACAGCAAATTCAATCTCAGCGGCACCTTTTCTTGCAGATAAGAGAGCGACATTTAATAAAGCTGGTATAGACATGTCGCTATTGTAATAGAAATAAGGATAATAGTTGTATGACTTTTAAAAGTAATTTCATAAACATAGTTTTAGTGGAAACTTCTCATCCAGGCAATATTGGCTCTGTTGCCCGAGCAATGAAGACTATGGGTTTAACAAACCTTTCTTTAGTTAACCCAAAAGAATTTCCTTCTGGAGACGCTAATGCATTATCAGGTAACGCCAGAGATGTATTAGATGCAGCAAAGATTTATCCAACTCTTGAGGCCGCAATCAAAGAAAGTACATTTGTTTACGCAACTTCTGCAAGAAATAGAAGCATTAATTGGCCCACTGTGAATCCTGAAAAAGCTGCGGATCAAATTCTTAATCAAGTTACTGGA
>Ga0115013_10001990_pt1 | contig 11549 bp, 15 predicted proteins | sample SouAtlMetagenome_2_FD_88686 | JGI IMG/M metagenome (GOLD analysis project Ga0115013, IMG submission 88686) | Marine eukaryotic phytoplankton communities from Atlantic Ocean - South Atlantic ANT15 Metagenome | ecosystem: Environmental > Aquatic > Marine > Oceanic | place: South Atlantic Ocean...
ATCTTCTTCTCCATTACACGGAGTCTATTATCTACCAAGCGAATATCTCTCTCACATCCTGCCTTAATCTCTTGAGTCGAACGATTGACCTCTCTGTGAAGCGATTCCACTTTCTCAAATAATACTGCATCGATTCTATCCTGTTTGTCTAACTTCTCATCATGGACAGCAAGCATCTGCCCCATCTTCTGGTTGTTCTCCTGAAGAGTTTCAATGACTCTCTCCAGTCGATCTAATATGGCCTCGTTCTGTCTCATCCTGAGTATATATTACCATTAATATTTATTAAATTGTGATATTATATACATCTAGTCTTTGTCTTTCATCCAACGTTTCCTAGAACCAGGAGGCATCTTTATAAATTTCTTTCTCTTCTCAACTTTACCCATTACAGGAGAAAATTCTGCAACATTAGGACCAGTAGAATTGGTAGGAACCACAGCACCAGATCCCATCTCTTCTCTAATTATTCTTATTATTCTTTCTAGTTTCTTCTTTTCCATCTTTGTTATAAATTTTATAGAGTTCAGATAAACAATACAGATCAACCTGTATATCATGTATATAACATTTTGGATACTCAGGTAACTTACCTAAGAACATTACAAATGTTTTCATAGAAGACCACAGATCTTCTTCTATTTTGTAAAACAACATTGGGGTCGTTGCTTCTCCAAAAATATTATAAAGAATGATAAAATGATTTAAAAGAAGATGGCTTTTTAATTGACCAGTATTCTTATATCGTTTCAATAACCTTTTGATATATTTGAAGTGATTAAGATCTTTATCAAAATCCTCTTTGGTCACTGCCTGTGGATTCTCATAGTTCTTAATAGCAAAAAGGAGGAAGTTATCCTCCGTCAATTCAGTAAATATCATATTAAGTTTTTATCTAGTATTAGTTAGAAGGAGGATTAGATGGATAAACAGGAGCATTACCTGTGCTGATACCTGACATAGCAACTAAGATTTCTTTCTTAACTCTTAGACTACCATTAGTATCCATATAAGTCTGAACACCAACCCATCCAGCACCTGTTTCATAGGCTGTTCCAGTATCTATTGCATTATCAGCAACACCAAACACATACTCATCAGTGCCATCAGGATTAGCTTCTCTGAATGAAGGATCTCCAATGGTATACTTAGGAAGTTGAGAAACAGTAAAGTCTGCTGAACTAATAGCAGCACCACTTAAACCATTAGTTGAACCAATTGCTAAGTTTCTTGCATCAGTAATAGCAGTAATTACAGCATCCCCAAAATAAACTCCACTTTTAGTAAATCTAATTACATCACCAACTTGTGCAGAACCAGTAGCACCAAATTGTGTACCAGAACCGCCAGCATTGCCCAATACAGTTTTGGCAGCATAGTCAACAGTCACAGTTCCTCGTGACGTGATATTATCGTTATTTCCCCAAAGTGCCATGTCGTTTCTCTCGTAAGAATTTCTTTGCTAATGAATATTTATAACCTTGGTATCTTACAGATATGCCTTAGATATGTTAGTTGCAAATCCTATGACAGTAGTACCTGCTGCCAATACTGCTGCTGCACCAATGACCCACTTCTCTACAACTTTTAATCTTTCACGCAACTCATCTTGCTTTTCTTCCAATCTTTCTATCTTCAATTGCATCACTGTGATACGTGTTTCCTGTGATGCATCTAATCCTAGATCTGCCATAACTTTATTTCAACTAATCTATATAGCTCCTACTTTCTATTTTTTGCTTTTTTTATGAAGTCTTTAAACGCAGGTTTGTCGTGCTTCTCTTTACTACCTATCTTCTTTTTTAACTGCTCATAGGAACCAGCATAGGCATTTTGAAAAAGATTATTATCTGCCATAGAAGTTTCTTCCTTCATAGCATCCTTTGCCTCCTCTTTATTTTTCTTTTTTAATTCGGGATGATATTTTATATGAATATTTTTGGCATCTTTTTTAATTGACTTGCCATCAATTACAACTTCTACAGGATATGCTTTGTATTCATCATACCAATATGCTACATCATAACTACCATCCTTATTAACTTTAGCAAGCAATCCTCTATCATAGTCTTTATTATCCTGCTTAAGGACATTATTGACATCTGTTTTTAAAATCAAATCTACTTTATTATTTTGAACAGATTCATTTACACCCTGATACTTCTTTTTCTTTTCATCTGTGCCAGGTTTATAATGTGGTTTGTCACCTTTCTTCTTCATAGACCACATTAACTTAAACATATCAGCAGTCTTTTCCTTCTTGGTTTTACTACCAGGAAGTCCTTTGAATCTACCATCATCTAGTGCTCTTTTGAAAGCAGCAGCACTTCCCCCAATCTTTGACTTGGGTTTATTAGGTTTAGTCTTTTCTTTCTCTGCCTTTGTATGACCCCAACCAGGAGGTGCTACTTCCTGAACATCCCGTGCAAAATCCTTTGCATCTTTTTTACTGATACCTTTTTTCTTTCTCTCATCAGGATTAGATAAGAGATATCCAAAATATCTTTGTTGTTTTTTAGATACTGCTGGCATTTAACAATTCCACGCTCTCAATGACTTGGATAATCTATCCTCACCTGTATTATTAGAAGGTTTTTGTCTCTTTCTCATACCCTTCATACGAGCACAGAAGGATGCTCTTCTCTTATTACCTACCTTTTTACTAGGTGCTTTTAAATCAGAACCAGGATTCTCACGTTCGTAAGACTTTCTACCCTTCTCATTCAAACCACCTTCCTTATTTTGACCTTCTTTCTTTGTCCATGCAGCACCTTCTTGTACATATTCAAATTCATCTCTCCAGTTAGAGTACTCTTCTTTCTTAGTACTATTTCCCCAGTTTGAAGCACCCTTTTTACGGCATTTTACAAGTGCTCCTGAAGCATATGCACTTGGCCATACTTTATAACGTGACTTTACCTTATGATAACAAGCATCTTTCTCACCTGCCTTTTCCTTGATTATATCTTCTACAGATTTTAGTTCTACTTCTTCTTTCTTAGTCTTTTTGACACAGTTTGGATATCTTTTTCCAAACATAGTCTTCATACCTTTCTTCTCATAACCTTTCCAACACGCTTCATTCATGTCTTTAGCGTGTTTTCTTAGTTTATTTGCTTGACCTTTATGCATTTTACTTGCTTTGTCAAGTTCTTTTGCAATAGTAGTAACATCTACTTCTTTTTCTTCAGTAGCCACGTTGATTGCCTTCCCTTTGCGATTTGGATTAGGATCTTTCTTGTTTTTACGTCTGAAAGCAGCCTGCTCTTCATCCTTATTTAGATCACGTTTCATTTTACTAGACCCACACTTAGGTTTAGTAGTCTGACCAGGTTGCTTGGCACAAGGTTTACCAGCATATTTACCACCCAATTGAACCCAACCCTTCTTACCATCAGAAGATTTGGATTTATTGAACCAATCGTGAAGTGAACTATCTCCTGATTTAGACATTTTCAGAACCTCCTATAGTAGTATGATATTGAGTAGCGAGTGTATATGCTTGCTCATGCATAGAAAAAGCATAATCTGCATCCGAAGAACCGTACATATCGAACCTATCATTAAATTTTAATGGTAAATCATTGTCTGGTTCATACTTATATTCAGGATCAAACCAAGCATCATAAGGGGTCTTATCTGGTGCAGGATAAGTCATTACTAACCCTTTGGATAACGACCCTGTGAAGGATCTTTTGCACGTGCTGCTGCATTTTCTTTATCAACCTTTGCTTGATGAGCACGAACCTTTGCTTTTTCAGCATCAGTTTGAGGTTTTCTAGGGTTGTCCTTGCTCACATATCCACTCTTACCATACTTAGCAGCAATCTGCTTCTTAACAAAATCAAATGCACTCTTCTCTTCTCTCATATCATCAGGCACATTCTCAGTACTACCAGAAACATACTTGGCATGTTCTCTTCTCTTCATTGCCCTTCTTGCTTTTGCACCAGCATCCATTGCTTTTTCAGGTTTCTTCTCTACCTTCTTCTTTGTCCTCCCAATCATTGTTAAAGCACTTTCCTGCTGAATGTCAGGGAACTTTTTCTTAACTGCTGCCTTAACCTTTGCTTCTTTCTCAGGTGAAGCATGTGCTGCTGCCATTGATAATGCAGCACGAGCACGTTTCTTATCATTGATAGGATAAGCACCTCTTTGCTTACCTTCTGGACCTTCACCTTTACCAGCAAATACAAAGTCACTATCAGGCAATTCTCTTCTCTGACCAGCAGTTAAACTTTTTTCTGAGATTACTTCTTCTTTTGTTAGTTTTTGGAAATGCTTTATGTCCTTATACATCTTAGCAACATTAGCCTTACCTCTTGAAGGAGATAATTTTTTATCTTTTCCTGCTGCTCTATCTTGTGCTGCCATTCTTCTCATATCAGTATCTACACCCTTTACTGCTTCAGATGCAAATGCTTTCTTCATCTTACCAAGAGCATCTCCTTGTAGATGTGGTGGTAATTTTGATTCTCTTTCCTTGTCTTTCTTCTTCTTAGCATCACCCAGTTTGCTATGTTCTATTTCTGGTTGATATGATGCCATAATATCTGCACCACCACCACTTCTCACTGCTCTTAACTTTGCAAGAAGAACTCTCTTCTTCATCACACTTGCTTGTTTTTCTTTCTGTTTGATAGACGGATCATCTTTCTTATCTTTCTTATCTTCATCATCTACTTCTTTCATTTCTATCAACTCACCACCTATTTCCTCCACTGCTTCTCCGAGTTTAGGATTGATGATTATTTTATTGTTTATACCTTTGGTTTCCTTTACCTTTTTAGCGGCTTTTGATTCTATTTCATCTACGACTTCACGCAGTTCGTTTCTCCAATCAGAAATCATGATACCCGTCTACTTATTTTTTCTATACTTATTTATAAACTGTTCTATATTAAAATTAGATATCTTTCCTTGACCAGGAACCATTGACTGTGCATATTCTCTATTAGAAGCAGTACCAACTCCTCTTTTATCACCCGAAACTCCATAAATTCCTGTTTCTGATGCAGGTTTTATCCTTTTAGACTTCTTAGTTGCTTCCATTACATCACGAATCCAAGATTTAAACATATTATCTTGTTCTGTAACACAAATAAGATAGTTAGTACCTCTCCTTATGATACGACCAACCAATCCTGTGTTTAAATTCTCTACTAAATCACCGATATTAAAGATTTTCTTCTTAACATATTGCTCTCTTAGTCCTCGTTGATCATATCTTGGAGCAATTTCCCATAAATCAAGAGATTCTTCTACCTTTTTCTTTTTCTTCTGCTTCATTCCCGTGCGAACAGCATCAAATAGTGCTTTTGTGTCACCATCATCTAGATCTTTAGGAGTTCCTTTACGGAATGCTTCAAAATCATCATCTACAACTGCTTTTCTTAACTTAGATGCAGACATTCCTTCTACACCATCAGCATCCGCATCTCTTACACCAGCAGAAATGACTCTGATTAAATCAAAATCATACAATTCTCCATTATATTTCTGTGCTAAGTTCTCAAATTCTGATTGTCTGTCTGAACCAACGATAATATTAATATTCTTATAACCATCTGAGTTTGCTGTAGTCAATACATCAAATATAGACTTCATCTCAGGATCATTTATAATCTGCTCCTCATACTCAGGGAACATTTTCTTCATATATGAAATCTTCATATCAGGATCAAGAGGATTCTTCTTATTATCCTGTGTTCTAGAAGGATATATTTTTACATCTCCACCTGCTGCTGCTTTCTTTGCTGCTCCTAAAAGTTTTCCGTGTCCTAATGTTGGGGGATTGAACCTACCAAACGCAACAGTTAATGGTTCTCCTGTTGATTTTGCATCTTCTTCATCATCTGTCTCTACTTTCTTAGGTTTAGGTGCTTCTTTTCTCTGCAATGGAGCACCTGCAAGATCATCATCAGCACGACGTTTTGCCATCTGCTGAACTGGACCTTCTGGTTTGGGTTTTATCTTCTTCGTAGTAAACTTTAGTTTCCCGTTTTCAGTAGTCGCAACGAGATTTCCACGGGAGTCTAACCACGACCCGTGACCATCACTCTTGAGATTCAACTTCGCTGCTTGTGTAGCTGCTTGCGAAGTACCTGCTTCAGTTAAGAATTGGAAAAAACTTTTCATACTTATATTTAGTGTACTTTTATTTCTCGATTATACAATCATCTTGCATCTGAGTAATAAAATCATCAGATAAAGTAGCAAAGAATTGTGGTTGTTGTTTAAAATCTCCCTTATATCTTAACTGTAAATCTAAAATGGTAGTTCCATCCTTTGATAACTTATAAAATATTTTTGCTGCATTAGTAGCTTCCTTCTGTGCTTTATCAAATTCCATCTTATATGGTTTTTTATTTCCTGCTAAATTTGCTAGACCACATAGTATTGTATGCTGTGGTATGACTTTTGCAGATTTTAATACCAACTTATCTTTACTAGGATCTTTTTTATTGGGAGAATAATCTGCATATCCAGTCACTAACGCAAACTCAAAAAACATATTACCAATATCCTTTGCTTTTAGTTTTGTTTGCATTTTAGTCTTTAAGACAATATCAATTAAACTATCAGCAAAATATTCTGCATTGTCTTGAATAATATTATTAAATCCCTGATATAACTTATTATCATTTTTTGCAAGATCTGCATTAATATAATCCCTTAATCCTACTTCACCTTTCTTAGTGGCATCAAAAAATGTATTACCTTCAACAGTACCTTCAATATCACTTAAATCCACTGGTTTATCATCAGAGTTAAATCCTTTAATATTAATTAAATCATATTTCTTACCCCCATTAGGAGCCTGAACTTTATGACTCCATATTTGCTCATTACTCATCTTCTCCAAATCTTTAATATTAATTATTCCATCTCTCTGTGCTTCCCGTATAACTTCTGGAAAATATTCCTGTCGTATCTTATTTAATTTTTCTCTTGGTTTTTCAAACTTAGGACCATCTATGAATGTAGAATATGCTTTATTAATAATTGTAGGATCTGCACCTTTTACATTTTTCTTTTTCTTTAAAGAAATACCATAGTAAGTATGGTCATTAACTTCTACAACCATATCTGACGAGTTATAATCAAATCCACTTGCCTCATTTTTTAATCTAAAATCAGATACTGCTTGAGGCCACTGAGCACCAGTCAGATAAACTGCAGGTAAAACATCTACATTATCTCCCATCTTTTTAATAAATTGCTTAACTCCTATTGCAGCAGAAAATCCTGCCACAATATTAGCAACTAAATCATTTCTTTTTTTATCTTTCAGAGTAGGAGCAGTTGAAAACATTTGCTTAAACCTATTGTCAAGAGGTTTAACATTAGATACTGCTTTTAATCCTTCTGTTGCTGCCCAACTTATTAAATCTCCACCAGTATTATCCTTTACAAGTTCATTTATTTTTGATGTAGGAATCAATAAACCAGCAGCACAAAAAACCTCTGAAGGTTCTAAAGAGGTTTTCTTTTCTGTGCTTTTAGTTGCCACTTATCCCATTCCTTGCTGTCTCATAAACTCCTTAAATGCAGGAGAGTTGATTCCTCTATCAGGAGAATCCATTCTCTTTTGTTTTGCACTTCTCGTATCTTTCTTTTCTTCTTTCTCAGGATTTCTCATTGCCTGATAGTTTTCATCAAAATCTTCCCACGCAACAGATTTAATTTCCTCAGTACTAAATCCTTTAGACTGTAATGTCTCCCAACGATTGATATCTGCCTGAAGTTCTGCATCTTTAACTTGAGTAACTGTCTCAAGATACTTCTCTGCTTCAACAGATTCTGTCTGCCAATCATAAGAGTCTTGAACTTTCTTCATTGGTATACTTTTCTTACCTTCTTTTTCAGTAGTAGATCCTTTAGCATGTAAAAACCGATGACCTGATTTCTGAGCATCTCTTGCCATCTTATCACGTTCAAATTTAGCATAATCACGCTCTTTTTTAGCTTCTTTCTTTTTACCATGCATACTATCATAAGTTGCAGCATCAGTTCCTTTCTTTGACCTGTACATATCAATAACTGCTGCTACCTGATCAGGAGTATCTTTTTGCTGCTCCTCCAATTCCATATTCTTCTCATGATTAATAGCATGTTCGTGATACATACCTTCCAAAACTTCTAATGTAGATGCGTCTACATTTTTCTCTAAACCATGACCAAATAGAACATCATAGTGAGAAACGTTTCCATCTTCATCAAGAGTATGCATCTCTTTAATACATTCTCCCATACCATACTCTTCGTGCTTTACCTTTGATGCACAGTCATGACCCTTTTTCTTTTTTTTCTTATTAGGAGATCCAAAAAGATCATCATCTTCCTTATCCTTCTCCTCTTCTTCTTCTGGAGATTCTGCTTTCTGTTCTTCAATAACATCAACATCCCACCATCTTCTTGATTCGCCAACACCTTTTAATTTATCTGCTTTGGCAACATACTTACCTTTTAAAGTATTACCTGCTTTTTCAAGATCTTTAACTTCCTTACCAAGTGCCTTTTTAATTGCTTTATCTTTAGAACCCATATACTCATCAGTTCCAGATTCTATCTTACCATCACCATCATAGTCTTTTGCTGCTTTCTTCTGTTCTTCTACTTTTTGAACTTGAGTGAGTTGTTTATCACCATAAGTTACGCAAGGATCCTGTCCACAACCACAATTTTTCTTTCCTTTTGTATCGCTACTATGACCTTCATTCATATGGTCAGCAGCCTTATATCCTTTAACACCCTTCTTTAGATTCTGATATGCTGGTGTATTTGCTTTCTTATCAGCATTAGTTACCACCATTGAGGTATCTTTTTTCTTTCCACCGCCATAGACGGCTTCCATATAAATTTTACTTAAATCTCTTAACTGTTTAGCAGAATCCATTGCAAACCATTAGTTCTTCTCAATGTATTTATACATTCTCAGACATCCACGCACTGATAGCAGTATCATACTCTGCAGTATGTTTGAATGCTTCTAACATAAATTGCCTTCTTAAAGTCTCAGGTTTAATTGATATGTTACCTTTGATTGAATCTAAGTAAATACCATACTGATTAGGATTAGTCATTACAGCAACATCTTTATAATTCTTTGCTGCGGATCTTACCATACTAGGACCACCGATATCAATATTCTCAATAGCATCTTCAAGAGTTACATTTGGTTTAGCAACTGTTTCTTTGAATGGATATAGGTTGACTGCAACAATATCAATCAACTCAATACGATTTACCTTACGGTCTAAATCATGACTAGCATTATCACGTTGAGCAAGAATACCACCATGAATCTTTGGATGCAAAGTCTTTACTCTTCCATTTAAAATCTCAGGTGAACCAGTATAGTCAGATACCCTCATTACAGGTATACCTTCTGCACTAATAACTTTATAAGTTCCACCACTAGAGATGAGATTATATCCAGCACTCACCAATCCCTTTGCAAAATCTACAATACCACTTTTGTTTGATACACTTAGTAATGCGTACTTCATAAATCTCCTTCTACACGGTTTTCTGAATGGTGAACATCAAATGATCCACCAGGATATCTTGATTCTAATTTCTCTACATTCATCTCAATGATTTCATCAAATGTAGTATCAAGTGCCATACATGCCTGTGCAAGATACCAACATATATCACCAAGTTCTCTCTTCATATGAAAGATATTCTCTTCATTATATGGTTTACCCTGCAATACCATCTTCTTTACTATTTCAGTAAACTCACCAGACTCGGCAGTCAAACCAAGTGCAGCAGTTAATAAACGTGGTACATCTGCATCACATTCTACATCTAAGTCAGTAATACGAGAGAGTAATGTTGGAAGGTCAGAACTTGGTTTACTGGTAACTCCAGCAACAAAATCAAGATACTTTTCGGTGTCTACAGACATAATTAAAATTCGTAAAGTTCGCTTTGTGGTAATCCAAGTTCTTCTTCTTCTGGTTCAAAAGGAAGTCTATCAACTGCTTTTGGCAGTCCTTGTTGACCAGGCAGTTCCTCAACAGGAATTACACCAACATCAACTGTCTCTGGATTGATTGGTTTAGGAGCATCAATTCTTCTATATGATAATCTTTGCACACCTTTATTAAGAAGAATAAGTTCTTGTGCATGTTTCTCCCATCCACAATCACAATACTGTTCTCCTGTTTCAGTAAAGACTCTATAAAAAGGATAGATGGTCATTTATAAGAAAATAAAAAATCATTTACAAGACGGTCTGCTTTATCTGCTCCAAACTTACCAGCAAGAAATCCTCCTACTGGATCTAGTTTAGTCATATAAGCATCAAAGTCATTATATACACTGGTGTCAGTTCCAGTTGGTTTCTCTAATTCTACCATATCTACATACTTAGTCAAGTATAATTTGAACATATCAAGATGTTCATCAACATCTTCAGGTGTACAATACCTAATGTAAATATTTTCTGAGAAATGATTACCTGGTTCAAAGAATCTATAATCACCTTCATGTTTAGGTAATCCATCTACAGAGTACAAATAATTTGTTGTAGGATGTTGGAAATCAAATACTATGATAATTTTCTTGGGAGAAAACTTCATCAAGTCCATACCAAAACAAGGAAGATTACTTCCCGTCTTAGGATATGCTATACAATTAAAGATATCAACATTCTTTCCATCAGTTATATCCACTTGCCTTGACTTAAGAAAGTGTGGATGTGAATGCGTAATAGCATTTAAATGAGTTCCTTTACCTTCCCAACCTGCCCATAGACCTTCTATCTTCATAGGCAACAGGGAACGATAAGCACTAATATAGTTTTGCCAAATAGTCATTAGAATTTAAATCCATCAAAGTTTTTCTTAAATTTAGATTCTTCAGGTTCATATTCTTCTTCCCGACCACTATCAACTATGTCTTCTTGAGCATTTTGTTCACAATCATATAATCTCATCTTTGCTCTATCTATTCCTATAACAAATCTTTTATTGACCGTAGGATCGTTATACCTATTTTTTAACTGTTTAATCATTATCTGATTCAACGGTTCCAAGTCTTCTGTAGAAATAAGGGCAAACATAAGGTCAGCAGTAGCAGGGAGTCCAAAAGATTCAGAGGTGTCAGTAATGTCCACATCGCTACTACCGTAACCGCTACGAGTAGTTTGAGTGGCAGATACAATCGGAAGGTTCGCCTCAACTGCGAGACCCCTAAGTTCTTCTGCGATTGCTTTGATGAACGAGTAGGAGTTGACGTTACTTCCTGCTCTGTATCTTGATGAGGCACAGATATTCAAATAATCTATGAATATTATATCAGGTCTGAATGATTTTTTCAATGCTAACTCTTGCAGCAATGCTTTAAAGTGACCACTATGTGCAGACGCAGTGGGATACTCTTTAATGATAAGAGTGCCTTGAGTCTTCTGAGCAAGGTTAGTTACCTTGTCTTCAAACATTGTCTTTGGTAAATCTGTTATGTCCTGTATATTAACATTAAGTAAGTTAGCATCGATCCTCTCCGCAATCTTTTCCTCTGCCATTTCGAGAGTGATG
>Ga0115013_10001991_pt1 | contig 11539 bp, 7 predicted proteins | sample SouAtlMetagenome_2_FD_88686 | JGI IMG/M metagenome (GOLD analysis project Ga0115013, IMG submission 88686) | Marine eukaryotic phytoplankton communities from Atlantic Ocean - South Atlantic ANT15 Metagenome | ecosystem: Environmental > Aquatic > Marine > Oceanic | place: South Atlantic Ocean...
GCCATTGAGAGACGAGACCTTGATTGTGGATGATGGTGTGGTAGAAATGCAAGCAACGATCAGCATCCACATCGGGGATGGCACTGGCAGTGGATGAATGACCGCGATGGTGGCAGCATTATTATCACCCAAGTGAACAATCATTTGAAACGGGAATGAAACGCGAGAAATATCCGCACGTGATTGGATCATTTGAATTCGCTCAATAAAAAAATGCCCACTCGGACGACTTCATTTTTGATCTCCGAGCAACGAACACTACTTTCGACAATTTGTTGACTATCAATATCTTATCAAAGGAATGCTAAGAAGAGAAATATGGACCTAACATCGGGGATAGAGAAAGAGAAGAAAACACGAACTATCCTGGCATAAGGCAGATATTTGGAGTATTCAGCCATGCCTCGCTCTGAAGAGTCGACAGTCGGTTCCGCTAGTAGAGGTCACAGCAATTCAAGAAAGGGATCTTCGTCACGCAGGTCATCAAGAAGAAATCGCTCCTCTGGTGGCACCAGTTCTGTGCAGAAACCTGCGAGAAGAAACCATTCGTCTGGTACTAGCAACTCTCCAAAGCAAGTAGTGAAACGAAATCATTCTCCCGAAAATTCCGGCAGTGGTAGCACTATCAGCAGCCTCCCCTCTAGCATTGTCACATATGACGACTTCAGTATTAGCGGCCATTCCGTCGTGAAAACATTAACATTGGTTCGATCGCAACCGGCGAACAGATCTTGCGCTGATTGCCGTTCTGCTCTTATTGATCCATCAGAAATCTTTGCTTCACTTTGCGTTGCAGTCCCTGCCGGAACGAACAATGCGTATATTAAAAAAAGGCCTAGTGTCCGAAAGATTTCGATTCATGATTTTCGTTTGAATCACCGCGCCTTCGCTCCTCCTGGTAATATTAGCATCCCAGCCGGCGAGAGTGTAGCAAGTGGTTGTAGCAATCGAAGCCATACAACGACGAGCGAGTACGATGATGATCCCGCCTTCACTTCCAATCAGCGGTTCGGTGGGCATGGAGTGTTTATATGTGCAAGGTGTGCCGAAGCTCACAGAGAGCTTGGATCTCACATAGAAGTGAAGAGAGTGATAGACTCGTCCCTTTGGACTATAGAAGAGGCGCAATTTATTGTGAAAAATGGGGGCAACGCCTTGTGTTGGAAAGTTTACGAATGCTACATGCCTGATCAATGGAAGGAACGACGCCCCATCTATTCCAGTTCTTTGTCGACTCGCTTACTGTTTTGTCGAGCAAAATACGAAGCATTAGCTTTTTGCTTACCACAGCCCGGCCCAAACGCCAGGAAGGCTTGGGAAAAGATTCTACAAAATCAGCAGGTCAAAAATAAGAAGATCTCTGGATCTGCATATCTGAAAAATAGAAGCATCACTTCTCTGTCACTTTCCAATCACTCGCAAAGATTCACTAGTCATGATTCTCCCAGTAAAAAGAACAAAGCAAAAAAGAATGGTTTGCCAAATCGCCTTATTGACTATTTTTGTGTTATATCATCATCGATGCAACTTCTCCCCAGCAAAACTATCAACAAAAAGAAAAGACCAAAGAAAGTACAGTACTCGAATATATCAAGCCCAGAAGCTTTAGACTTCTGGCCACATGTCACAGATTGTTACCCACCCCAAGGCACCCACGGGGAGATGGGATACGAAGATCACATTTCTAGTTTTGTCATGCCTGATGGTTGTCATCCTACGCTTGATCCAAAGCCACCTTCCTTTTCCACGTTTGTCCTCACTATGGCAGATGGTTCGTTCCTGTACGGTGGATCGCTACAAATTTACGATGAACATGTTGATGCTGAAGAAATTAAAAAATCTATGCGTGTTTCGGGATATGAAGGAGATTTCCCTGATTTCCTTATGCACAATGGGGACGCGACAAACGGTTCGGATGTTTTCTTTTTCCCAAAATGCTTGGTCTTTTTATCACGATATGCCTTTTTTGATCTTTTTCGGAGTGTCTTATTAGAAATTTATCAAATTTCTTTGATTGCGGCACCACTCCCAATCGAACGATACGTCTCTAACTTCGTTTGTGAAATTCCATTGTAAGTAATGACTTCATTCTTTCTCCTGTTGGATATTTCATGCCGATTCTATTTTGGATTTTTTTCTCATATAAGCTTGGAATCTCTCTTTATATTAGACCTCCTCAGGGCCAGATCAAGGTAGAGTTTTCATTTACAACAAATAGAAAGTTTGTAATTGAACGTCCTCCCATCAATGAACTACCGATGGCCAACTTTTCTTACCGACCATTATTTGTATCTTTGAGTGTCAGCAACATAATGGTTGTTCTGGGCTACCTGCTACAAGAACAGAAGGTGGTATTGTTGTCCAAACACAATAGCTTACTAACACCGGTAGCAGAGGCTCTCTTGAGTGCCTTATTTCCGTTTCGGTGGGTCGGTCTTTACATTGTAAGTAATCGTAATTCCTTATTTATTTGTCGTTAATCAATCTCGCATTTCTTATCGTTCATTTTTCTTCATCAACTCTTGACTGCAGCCCGTTGCTCCTTTGAAGATGATGGAAATTTTAGATGCACCGATCCCATATCTTATTGGCCTTAGTTCTGAATATTTCAGCTTAGTAGATTCGCGCCATAGACCCGAGGATGCAATATTCGTTGACTTGGACCGTGATGTCATTCACATCGGAGATGATATGCCACTTCCGAAGATTCCTGAACACGATGCCCAAAAACTATCGTCGTCCCTAGAACAAGCTGGTGGTTCGGTCTATGTTATTCCCAACAGCGGCATCAAGGGTTGCATAATGGCTGGATTTAAAAGGGCTCTTTTGGTTCAAAACGAACACCGTCCACGATATGCACACATGACAACCATGACTGTCCTTGAAAACAATGCTTTCTCTCGAGATGATCTATTTGCAATTTGCGACTTGGCGTACGGTAAAAATGATGATGAATCGGAGAGAATAAACGGGTTTGGTTGTATTGATGGACAGCTAACAACGATGAAAGAGACTAATAGTACTGATGGGAAAAAAAAGTTGAGACCCGCTATCTTGAGTCCAATCAAGAAGCCGAAAATTCCGCTTAGTAGGAAAAACGCCATATTGTCGAGGAGTCAACTGGCAACTAGTCAAATCCATCTTCTAGATATGGCTGAGCCGGAGGGGTTTTCAGTCGCTGATATTCGAAATGCTTTTCTTCGGTTCACAGTTGCGACGTTTGCAAATTACCAAGATTCGCTTGTAGAAAATTCAGGACGCGATTTGTTCGATGAAGAAAAATTCGTCGAGGACATAGGACCTCGTAGAGGAGGGTCAATGATATTTCTTAAAAATGTGTTGCGATCCCAGCTGTTCCAACGATTTTTGGAAGAAAGAAAAGAAAACGCCGAAATACCAGAAATAAAATTTTTCGACGAATCGATCATTAAAAAGAGGAATCGATCGAAAATTGAAACGATAGCTAAGGGAGGCAAGAAACTAACGCCCTTTTTAGACGACAAAACAACATGGGAAGTGAAGAAAATTTTCACGCCTCCACAACCAAATAATCTTGGCTTACCTGACGCAGAAACCACTTATCGTTACGGCACATTTCCAGTGCTTGATGCCGTCCGTTTTGGAAGAATTCGTCCTCCAAAAAGATGGCGTCAGCATTCATCCCTCGACTCTGTACGACATTCCAAAAAGTTTAATTCAAAAATGAAAAAATCACAGAATGAATTCTTTAAGAATGCTTTAAAACCCCTCGCTACTCCCAAAGCTATTGCAGCGGCCGCGAAACAAGGTGCCAGGGACCTAGAATCAACGCTCTCAGCACTCTCGATTCCTGCGATTAAACGCCAAGAAAAGACTGACATATCAGGTAAAGAGAAGTTAAGCTCTTCTGTCGGAAATGTCAAAACACTGTCAACTGCAGATATGATCATGATGGATGCCAGAAGAAAACAAGTAATTTTACTGGACTTTATTGTTCAAATTCAGGCACACTGTCGTAGATTCCTTGTTAGAAATTATTACGTCAGGAACAAATATGAAATTATTGAGGCTAAATGGGAATCACAGCAACATGTACGAAGACAGCTAGAAGAGAAAGGTTCAATCTCAATTCAAAGGTTTGTTCGAATGCGCCTTGCCATGAGTCAGAAAAGACGCATGCTTAAATCTATTGTCACAATTCAGAGCAAGCAACGGTCTTTTAGCAAGCGAAAGAGATGGGTGTTGATGAAGGACAGTGCTATTGTGATTGCAAAGTTTGTGAAGGCTCGGCGTGCACAAATACCTTTCAAAGAGCTTAGGCGAGTGGTTACCACCGTTCAGAGTAGAGTAAGAGGTGTATTGGTCCGTTCTCGCATGCAAAAGATGATGAGACAGAAAATGGACCTCTACACAACTCAGATCTTTGTGCTATGGACGTACTTGCACGTTTCTCTTATTTTTAGAGCCAAACTATGGCCTCAGATTTCAGGTGGTAATAATTTTCTATCTCTCCGGCTCGCAGAATCAGAACTGCAGCGTCTTTGGGATATTGCCAACTTCTCCGACCGTTATGGGGCTAAATATTCCGACAAAATTTCTCAATATTGCTACTCCATTGGCCTAAGCAACGATGTATATCATAGAAGTAAGAAATGTGCAGACTGGATAAAGGATGGTGCATCCATCGTTCCAGAACATAGCAATGCTCTGCGACTAGAAGAAACAGAACGTCTTCAAATTTATGAAAGATTGAATTCGACTGTAGCAGAGAACGATGTCTCAACGCTGTATGGTAATTTTGACATTGCACCAGACGAAAAAATGAAAAAAGTTGCACTTTCTCAAATACTCTGGACAAAAATCGTCCAAGCTGACCGCTCTTCAACTTCAATGAGTTTTATATTCCCAGAATTGAAAGATTCTCTCGGTATTAAATTTTCTAAACCATCTTCGAAGGGTCAACGTCGTTTTCCCGGTGCATTGAAAGATCCTATCCCACCTATAGATTATAAGCTCTGGGAAGAAATGTCTGCTGAAGGAAAAACTAAGAGGCACGTTCAAGAAGTTGCCATGCTCTTTATAACGAAGGTCCCGGAGCTTTCGAACAAGTTAGATGCGATCAATATGACAAGAAAAGACGACTTCGATTCATTTCTTGTCGCTGTGATGAAAGCGAATGGTTTCCAAATGGTTGAACAGGCACGACGTTTCATCTTTACGCGTTATCTTGGTAAAAAATGGGACGAGAGCATAATACCAGCAATTGAGATAATGGATACTTCGGTGGAACTAAGAATCTCCTAAATTTCTCCTGTCTTCTATGCTTGTCATTACAAAATATAAGAGCCACTTATTGACCAAGTATCTTAATCTCGTTAACAGTCTATTTGCTACACGATTGTTTTATAGACTATTCGAAGTGATTTTGCTTTATCTGTCATTTGTTTTCCGTTCCGCATGAGGAAAAACTACATCATCCCAGCTGATCTTTTTAGTCATCATTTCATTGTCCTCCAACTGGAGCAAGTGTTTTATGAACTCGTTATGAACAGTAGCATTGTTCAGTCTTCTTACTCTATAACTAGTTACATGGATGAAGGTAGGGAAATTCATTGGCTTCCTTTTCCTTCTCTTCCCTTGTCGTTCTAACATGGATTCCGTCATGAGACCTTTGCTCGCGAAGGACATATACTGCGGCGGTAATGGAAAGACATGGCAATGGTATTGAGTAAAGTTTTTTATGACCCTGAGCAACATACTTTGATCACTCGCGTCCCAAAAAGTATCCATTTCATGCCTCCATGCATTCACACATCCCTCTTCAAAGTCAAGATCGTAAATTATGATGCCACTATGCATGAAACAATTGGCACGATGAGTGATAATCACGGGGAAGAATAAAATCATTGAAGCTGTGCTATACATACCTGTGCATTTTCCCTCTCAGATGTCGGTCTCGAAACATACTCGCGAAGCTAAAGCCTCTGTAATTACGAATTTCGGCAAAATCTGTCGCATTGTATTGATCGGCAACTACTCTAATGTAGTCTTTGAAGAAGATATCCAATCGGCTTCCAATAATGTTATCAGTATCTACGTACATCACGTAACGAATGGAACCCAACAATTCTGGATAATCAGCAATGTATTTGGAATGAAGTGTCTTGAACCTTTTGAATATCATCGTTTTTTGCGCGTATTTCTTGAGCTGCCCATCGTTGTTTTCATCCCTTGGATTCATGTCGTCTTCGTAACCCTGAATAATTATTGTTCGATTGTCCCAGGATCGAATTGAATCTTGATATTGCTTGTAACCAATGCTATCGGTGAAGACCATGATGGTCCCTGTGAATTGGCCACGTCGCCGTATCGATCGTATACACCGTTCCACGAGAAATGTATTCACAAGTCGTCCCATCGAGATGAGACTTATAGCCGTGTTGTTGGCGTTGGGTATTATGGATGAAATTGGTGGTGGTTGAGAAATCTGTCCCATCGAGATGAGACTTGTAGCCGTGTTGTTGGCTTTGGGAATTATGGATGGATTTGGTGGCGGTTGAGAAATCTGTGTCGAAGGTAGATCGCTCAAGTTATCGGAAGAAGCATTGTGCCGTGGATTGCCTATGGCTTTCTCCGAGGATGGTAACAGTTGTGGCTTTTCGTCAACCAGGTCTGTCTTCAGTTCAGGTACTATTGTCAATGCTTGGTGGACTTTTCTCACGCTCATGACACACACGATGAAACAAATGACGAAAAGGAAAGATTTAGACGCTTTCTGTTGATGAATATTCCCAGCCATATTTCTTGCTCCAGTATCGGTATCGTCTCAAAACCGTCTCTAATTTGCAATTATTGGCATTGATGCATATGAAGGGGTGCTCGATAGCATTTCGGAGGTCAAATCAGAAGAATTCGATTGGTTTTTCGATATGTTGTCGATTCCAGTGTCAATTTTGTCATGTTGTGTGAAGGAGTTGAAACAAACAAACTGAATGGGTATGCGAATCACATTGGAATGACCAAACTAAACCCTATCCCTAGCCCTCACGACTGCAATTTTAATGGGTTATGAGTGGGCACCGATTCTCCGCGTGTCATGTCAAACCCGACTATTCCGATTCGAATGAATTAGTGGGAGTTGTCATTGAACAACATCTACGAGAATCAGTACAAAAACGACCTACAAGTATACGAAACAAAAATTTACTCCAGTAAGAAGAATTACGTTGTCAATTGAAACAAATTCTAAACCATTCGGCTAACAGCAGGAGGATTTTGCTAGTCTCGAGGATGATGACTGGCGCCGAAGATATGGCAATGTCATCAGATGGTGACAGCAATGCCGAGAAAAAGGCGGGATCGATCTCAGAATCGATACCTCCAATAGAGAGAAATGATCCCGAAAACAAGGAGGAATTGAGTTCAGCAAGCACGGTGAAAAAAGAGGTAGGAGCTTGTATCCCATTAAACGGAGGTTCCACCAATAATAGCGAGGTTCAAAGTGATGATATAAAGGAAGAAGTTTTAACGGGAGTTATTGATGAACTATCGCCTGTCGAGACGTCCACGCTTCAGGCTCAGCGAGAACCTGAGGGGTCAACACCTGTGATATCAAAGGCCAGCCAGCAATTCCACGAAGACACTCTAGATCAGGTATTTTCAACATCGAATGAAAGCCAAGAGAACGGGGAAAGGAGTAGTCAGACGAAGATGGAACGAATAGAAAGTGAGGATGATATGGTAACTCAAGAGGGATTTGATGACCGAGGTACGGCAATACCAAAGGAACCACCGGGAAAGCCTGCAAAGCATGAAAGACAAGCATCAGAAACTGCACTCGAAAGGGAGACAAGAATAAGAGAGACTAACAGTCATTGGAGGAAAGAATTTATGAGCGACAGACGAGAGAGTCAATTGCTACAGGACGACAGGGAAGGAACAGAAGAGAAGAAAGGAGATGACGAAATGTCGATACAAAAGGAATCTTATAGGTCACCAGCGTTATTGAACAAACTTTATAAGGAATCTTTCGATGAAAGTCGCAAAGATGGGAAGCAATTGACAAAGAAACAACAAGATGAAAATTTGATTGAGGTCTCAGAGAGCGATGTAGAGAAAAAAGAAAATCGTTTCGGATCTCCAAATCGATTCGGATCTCCAACTCGGACGATGCCGCAACATAACCCTGACTCCAACAACAATGATGCTATGAGTATGGAGTCTTACTTATCCAATCAGCCACCACATTACAATGAAAAAGTACTTCAACACTCCAATACACAATCTCCCGCTTTATTTCTTGACGATGATGAAAACATACGAATTCCGCACTTACCGCCGTTAATAGTACCGGGAATTGGACCATCATATAATTCGTCATCGGCGCAAAAGCTAAATCAGCATAATCTTTTGAATCATAATGGCTTCCAACAAGTTCATCAGTATCAACAACAACAACCTGTTCTCCCGATTCCAAACCAGGTAACAACAATGCCGGGGGGTAAACGGAAAATTCATTTACGTCTTTGGGAAGATGTTAGCTTGAAGAAGCAACCCGAAACAAGTAGTTTTCTTTCGTTTCGGCGGAAAAAAGGAATTTTGCGAAGATCTTCTACACCAGTATTGCCACCAGGAGGTAACAACAAGAACACTATCAGTAACAGCGAAGGGGGTGACAACAAACACGAAAACAATCGTTGGACTGATCGCGGGTCGTTGACAGTCTCTTGGTACGAGGGAACAAGTTCACTAGAGCTACAAGAACACGTCCAAAATAGTATAATACGAAAACTAGGCCTAAGGAAAACTACAAAACTGTTGGATTTTCGTGTTTTGGACGAAAGCTCCGATCCACCCGAAGGTACGTTTCATTGCTTTTTGATTATCTATCCGTATCATTTATTCGCAATTTTTTCGTAGAATCTCATGTTGAATATACAATGCAATATCTTGCAAATTGCTCATGATGATATTTTCTTCGTCTTCCGACGACTGCACAGAGGTTGTGCTCAGTCCGTATATACCCAACGGGTCCAGACTAATCATTCGATTTTCCACTTCGGATGGTGGAGATACGACACCACCAAAATATACAAGATTTTCGGACCTCGGCCCACCCGACTCACCATCTGCAGCTCCAAGTCCGTTTCCGAAGTCTTTAGATTTAAATGGTCTAGGTCTGAACGCCAATCAACTCGCTTTGTTGGGTACACGTTTGAACAGTTTACAGGCACCACAGGTACCACAGTTACCACTAGCTGAAAAGGCTGACACGAAAAGCCGTTCAAAGTTGCAACCATCAAGCTTAAGAAAGTCGAAGCAAAAACAGTACGAGAAAAAGAGCTCCGAAGATGATGGAGATGATGATTCAAATTCAAAAGAATCGAATTTCGATACAAATTCAAAAGCATCGAATTTTGAAGTAGCGTCTCTCCACCCAGAGGATCAAATTCAAAAAAGTTTACGCGACATCACCAATCTTTTGTTGAGAGAGCGCGGTGGACGGCAGCCATACGCTCCTCGTCAGGATAAACGCGAAGTTGTCTTTGTTCTAGCAAATTACTTTGTTTTATTTTTGTCAATAATTGCTATTTCTGCAGAGTTACAAGCGAGAGCCCCTGGTTGGCACGCGGCTATGGAACAACAATTAAAAAATGTCAACGAATGCTCTAAAGATAAAGAATCTCTCTTCACCTGTGTCGAGAACGGTGATATCGCGGGCCTAGTGGCTTCGGTAATCCTATGGGTAAGCCGATCCGCCGCCACGAAGAGAATCTTTCTCTTGGGTTTTGGTTCTTCCAAAAGGTTGTGGACAGCAGTTTACGAATCTCTAGTAACTGCCATTTGCTGGGGGTTCAGTTACATGTTTATTCGTCGTGGCATGAATCCCGACAACAATCGTGATTTTCTTCGTAGATACTGGAAGGATGCTGTTTACGGAAGCCTTGCTGGATTCAATGCAGCGTTTATGAAACAAGTGTTGAAGAACCTAATTCCACAGGAGGCCATAGAGGACGCACTCACAGAAAGACGATTAAAAATTCTGTCATGGCTACCGAGTATTGGTTGATTGCGCAAACAATAGAAAATACTGGATTCTCATGCTTGTTTAATATAGATAATGAAATAGATTTGTGAAATATTTTGTGTCCATTAGAGCTTATCGGGTATTAAAGGGATAACACTTGTGTACTCGCTCCATTTTAAAATCCTACTATAATAGCGAAATTCTTCGCAGTATGAACAATGGAACAGTTATTCAATGTTGCTGGATTCATCATTGTTGGTATTACGGCTACCGCGCCTTCGGAAAAGACGGAATACGCCAGAACGTCTCCGAGAAGAGGATCGACTAGTATTGTTTGTAGGTGTCACCATTTGTGTATCTCTGGAAGATTCAATTTGTTCCAGATTATGGCCTTGGTTTGTGGGTGAGCAGTTATTCTCGTTGTTATCGTCGTCTGAATTTCTGTTGGCAGAAGAAATTGTGTCGGCTTCACTTTGAGCTCGCACCGGAGAACTGTTGGGATCAATTGGTGTCGGACTTTCGGAGTATAGTTCAGAAAACAGATCGGTATTGTCTTCTTGATCTGTGGGCTCTACGATATTAGATGATAAAGAAGTCCCTGTCCGCAAAATACCTCCATCGACTCGCAAGTTGTTCCTATTTGGGGAGAAAAGATTTCTTGCACCACCTAGAGTTGCGGTCGGTGAACCATTACCACTGCTTAAAGTGGCTATACCCATGCCACCTGGGGACACCCCTGGAGCTGTTACAATGGCATGAATGTGAATATCAATGCCATTATCTCCTGATCCGCTACTGGATCCCCGTTGCAAAAGTCTCGCCAAGCTTGAAGCGCCACCAGAAGCATTATCTTCATTCGAACTTGCAACGTTCCCAAGACTGGCCGCTGCTAAATATGTCCCAAGAAGACTTGCAACATCATCCTGGTTAGAAGTTCTACTCCGTGGACCACTTCGTACTTCTCCACGGGTTGTATTCACGATACCACTAGAAAAATCTATGTGATCAGGATCGATTGGCGCTGTGGATGTTGTGGGTTGCGTTGTATCAACCTCCTGATCCGTATTATTCCGTCTTGCTCGTTCGCGAGACCACAGCGAAAGTAGACCCCCGAGCGGAGCCGAGGGTGAATCATAGTCTAATGAGCTTGAAGTATCAGTCACGACTGGAGTATTCTCGTCTTCCGATGTAGAAGAGCTTGTTTGTCCTTGTGCAGGGAGTGATGCTGCAATCGAAGCGATGTGGGGAGCGACATCGGTTAGAGTTCTTCCCAATCGATCAAAAAGAGTCGCGAGATTTCGCAATTCTCCTTGGCTATACAACGTTCTAACATTATGCTGTCGACTATTATTTGACGAATACGGATCCCCATCTAACAGTGGAATACTTTCATCTGTGACAATTTCTTGGTTATGAGTTGTACTTGTTGCAGCAAGATTACTTCCACTCTGATCGGAGCTAATAGTTCTCATTGCATCTTGACTACTTTCATCTAGTACATTTTCGTGGTCATGAGTTGTACTTGTTTCGGCA
>Ga0115013_10001993_pt1 | contig 11531 bp, 8 predicted proteins | sample SouAtlMetagenome_2_FD_88686 | JGI IMG/M metagenome (GOLD analysis project Ga0115013, IMG submission 88686) | Marine eukaryotic phytoplankton communities from Atlantic Ocean - South Atlantic ANT15 Metagenome | ecosystem: Environmental > Aquatic > Marine > Oceanic | place: South Atlantic Ocean...
GACAAGACCGACACCCGGCTAAAAATATTTCATAAGCATTTTTATTTTTTTCTATGAAAGTTTTTGAAATTTAATATGAAAACGCCCGTTCTTTATCGCTACACAAATAAATAGGAGTTACAATGCAATCTCAACAAACCACTGATATTTCTAATCGCCTCAGTTGGTCTCTACTCGCCCTTCGTGTTTCTGTTTTCATTGTTATGTTCGTATGGACATTAGACAAATTCGTTAACCCTGCACATAGCGCAAAGATATTTGAACATTTTTATTCAATTGGTGGCGTACCAGAGACGGCCGTGTACATTTTAGGTGCATTCCAGTTGGCATTGGTCCTTGCTTTCCTTGCCGGTATTGCAAAGCGTTATTCCTACGGCTTGATTTTCTTGCTTCACGGCGGGTCAACCTTGTCATCATTTCCGCAATACTTCGACGCTTTCAACAACATGCTGTTTTTCGCCGCATGGCCAATGTGGGCGGCATGTTTTGCCCTTTATCTACTAAGGGATGCTGATACTCGTTTTGCGTTAGACAAATAAAATATCGCCAATAGCTTACACGCCGCCGGCATTTTAGATAAATATTTACTTATATATAGCAGGTTTAGTTCATTTTGGCAGTAGTATAAAGCTGCTGCCATTCTGTTTCTTCCACTGGCATTATTGATAACCTCCCCCCCTTTTTCACCAACCCTATTTCTGTAATAGTAGGCATTGCCTTGATGACAGATAGCGGCAATACGCTTTCAAACTTTTCTACAAACTTTACATCTACGCGAAACCAACGCGGGTTTTCTGGCGTCGATTTAGGGTCATAGTAGTTGGACTCTGGATTAAACTGAGTTTCATCTGGGTAACCTGCTTTTACCACTTCTGCGACGCCTGCAATACCTACTGTTTTGCAACTTGAATGATAGATAAACACTTGATCACCAATAGCGACCTTATCCCGCAAAAAGTTCCTTGCTTGATAGTTACGTACCCCATCCCAAGGCTCAGTTTGCTCAGGCCGTGTTTTTAAATCATCAATGCCGAATGCATCGGGTTCTGTCTTAAATAACCAGTAAGCCATACATTTTCTCGTTATTATCCTAATTGATATAGCAAAGCAGTATAACAAAGGCGTTGAATTTAACGACAGCGCTATACCTAGGTTGCTGTGTACTGGTATAATACGCTTTCGGTCTGCAATGTTTATATTCGCTTTGGGTGATTTATACGCGCTTTAGGCAATTTATACTTGCAATTAGCAATATGAACTATGATGTACTGACCTACTTAATTCTTTTTTTTCTCTGCTATATGTGAACCTTATGCAAGCCACCATTAAGGCCGATCGCGGTCTATTTTCCTACCCTAAATATTGGCCGCACTGCCTTGGTACTGCGCCGTTTCTTCCCATGTCTAAAGAGGAAATGGATGCCCTAGGATGGGACAGCTGTGACGTAATCTTAGTGACTGGCGATGCGTATGTTGATCATCCTAGCTTTGGTATGGCGGTAATTGGCCGTGTACTTGAAGCGCATGGTTTTCGTGTAGGTATTATTTCTCAACCTGATTGGACGAGCAAAGATGCATTCATGACGCTGGGTAAACCGAATCTTTATTTCGGTGTTACTGCGGGCAACATGGATTCAATGATCAACCGCTACACCGCAGATAAAAAGCTTCGCCACGACGATGCTTATACACCAGGTAATGTTGGCGGAAAGCGGCCAGACCGTGCGGTTACCGTATACGCACAACGTTGCCGTGAAGCCTTTAAAGGCACCCCAGTGATTGCCGGCGGTATTGAAGCCAGCTTACGCCGTATTGCCCATTACGATTATTGGAGCGAAAAGGTACGTCGTTCAGTATTGTTCGACTCAAAAGCCGATATGTTATTTTTCGGCAACGCCGAGCGCCCATTAGTTGAAGTCACCCACCGTCTAGCGGCCGGTGAAACTATTAGCGAGATGCGAGATATTCGCGGCACCGCCATTATCGTGAAAGAGGCATTACCGGAATGGCAAGGGGTAGATTCAACCTCGTTAGATCGCCCCGGTAAAATTGAGCCCATCTCAAGCCCTTATCAAATGGAGCCTGAGTGCGACTCGCAAGATAAAGATAAAGCAAACAGCGAAGCGCCAGAAGCTGCGCCAATCGTGATACAACCACCCACGCGCCGCAAGCCTTGGGAAAATGTATACGTTAAGCTTCCAGCTTACGAAACGGTAAAAGACAACAAAGTCTTATATGCCCATACGTCACGTATTTTGCATCAAGAAACTAACCCCGGCTGTGCTCGTGCATTAATGCAGCGCCATGGCGACCGACATATTTGGATAAATCCACCCGCCATGCCTTTGGAAACAGAGGAAATGGATGCGGTATTCGACCTTCCGTATCAGCGTGTGCCCCACCCTGTGTATGGCGATGCCACCATCCCCGCGTATGATATGATTAAGTTCAGTATCAACATTATGCGCGGGTGTTACGGCGGTTGTACCTTCTGTTCTATTACAGAGCATGAGGGCCGAATTATTCAAAGCCGCTCTGAAGACTCAATTATTCGCGAAATTGAAGAAATTCGCGATACCGTACCTGGGTTTACCGGCGTTATCTCAGACTTAGGTGGCCCTACCGCAAACATGTACCGTTTGCGCTGTAAGAGCCCGAAAGCTGAGGCCACGTGTCGTCGCCCGTCTTGTGTATACCCTAGCATTTGCGCGCACATGGACACCGACCATAAACCGACTATCGATTTGTATCGTCGTGCTCGTGAATTGCCCGGCGTGAAGAAAATTCTTATCGCTTCTGGTGTACGTTACGATTTGGCGGTGGAAGATCCTGAGTACGTAAAAGAATTAGCCCTGCATCACGTTGGCGGCTATTTAAAAATAGCACCAGAGCACACCGAAGACGGCCCATTATCGAAAATGATGAAGCCGGGAATGGGCAGCTATTACCGCTTCAAAGAGTTATTCGACAAATACTCTCAAGAAGCAGGCAAGAAACAGTACCTTATTCCGTACTTTATTGCCTCGCACCCAGGCACCACAGACGACGATATGTTGAACTTGGCGATTTGGCTGAAAGAGAATAAGTTTAAGCTTGATCAAGTGCAGAACTTCTATCCTTCACCAATGGCAACGGCGACGACTATGTACCACACCGAAGTAAATTCACTTCGTAAGGTAACGAAAGACAGCGAAGACGTACCTTCCGCGAAGGGTGAAATACACAGGCGTCTGCACAAAGCTATGCTTCGATATCACGACCCTAAAAACTTCGCGCAAATTCGTGAAGCCCTTAAACGTATGGGCCGTGAAGATTTAATAGGCCGTGGTGCACAGCACCTAGTGCCACCAGAAACCGCGGATGAGAAACGTAAAAAAGCGGCGAAAGGTAGAAATGGGGAACGTGCGTTAACGAAGCACACCGGTTTGCCGCCAAGTTTTCAACGTAAAGGTCGTGGTAAAAATAATGCCGCTGGTGCATCTACTGAAAATAGAGGCGGAAAAAATAGCGAACAAAACCGTGGACAAAATACGCCTAGTTCGCAGCGAAGAGGGAAACCAACAGCAAAACGCTAGGTTCCCCTATCGCTAAATACTAGCGGTTTGTGCCTTGTTTCTTGTAAGCACTTTTTGTCGGCACAGCAATACCTTTGCTGTGCCACTTAAATACCACAAAGATTAAGTCTACATCTGAAGTATTTTTTACTCCGTGTTCATCCCAAGGTGCGGCGTACAACATATCACCCGTGTTTGCCTTAAACACTTCACCTTCTACGCTCCACTCCCCACTGCCCTGTGTTACTAATAGAAACTCTTCGTCACTGTGTTCGTGGGGTGGGTGTATTTCTACGCCAGGTTTAATCACTGCCATACCCGCCAATGATTGGCTTGTGCCAAAGGTTTCATCGTTGTGGTAGCTGTAAAATATCCAGCCCTCACCTTCATCAATGGCTGCATTAGCCTGTGGGATAACCTGTGTTTTGAAACTATCTTCAGAGATTATTTTGTCGGTATCATTCTTATTAATCGCAAGAGTATCTGCCATAAGAGCAGTAGAGAAACTGCCTAAAACACATAAAATAACAGAAAGCACTACAGGTAAATTACGCTTCATTCATCATCTCCCTTTGGTAAATTTGCTTTGTTAATCACCGCCACATGAGGAGCAGTTAGGCTGCTAATGTATAGCATATCCGTCGTTTCTAACACCCCTGTTGTAAGCGGATAATGTCCAGTTGGGTCTTGCAAGTCACGCGTCACTTTGCCTTGTTCGTTAATTTTTATTACATGGCCGTAGGCTTTTGCTTTAGGGCGCAGTGAAGCAGGCAGTCGCTGTACCACTTTACGTAAAAAGGGAGAGTTTGATAAATCGTCTAACGATGCGGAACGAGGCGAAGCAAACCCTACCCAATAATCACCGTCTGGCGCTGTGGCAATATTATCGGGAAAGCCAGGTAAGTTATCGATAAACACTTCAACCAGACCTGATTTAGGCCCAGCAATGAAGTAACGTAACACGCGGTAGCTGCCTGTTTCGTTGATTAAAACATATTGCTGGTTTTGGCTGATGGCAACCCCATTAGCAAAAATTAACCCGTCCATTAATACAGTAGTAACTTGGGTATCTGGATTGTACGCTAACAATCGGCCATGTCCCTTATGCTCTAAAATCTCTAACAAGCTGCCGCTAAGGGTTCCGCCATAGGCTTTAGCACTAAATTTGGTGGTGGCGTCAGAAAAATATATCATGCCATTTTTTGCCACATCTACGTCATCAGCATACACAATGGCCGTTCCATCAACGCTGTCTGTTAACAAGGTGATATCGCCCGAGGGTGAAACTGAAAGTAAGCCTAGATAGGCGTCTGCCACAATAAGATTATTATTGGCATCGAACTCCAAGCCTAGCGGTCGCCCGCCAGTGTTTACCCAAGGTGTAAAGTGCGTAGCGTTAGGCGCTAACAGTAAAATGGCACCAGAATGCGTTGCAGTAGCAATAGAGCCATCACTTCGCAGTGCAAAATCCTCGGGACCGAATTCGTTGCCAAGGGAAAGGCTATCAAAAAGAGATAGTGAATCGTTAGTAAGGTGAACGCCGCTATAACCGCTATCTTCTGGAGCATCCCAAGCTACAGGTTCAACCGGCACGGGCCAAAACAGTAAATATCCCGTCACTGACAATAAAGCGATGATTAGTATAATTCGCATGCGCTACCCTTTTTAATTCCATCTAAATGTAGAACCTTAGCAATAGCATGTTCTTACCCTAGGGTTAAATTCAGATTGGTGATTATTCAATATGTTTAAACGCTATAGGTAGATAAACCATTACAAAACAATGCCCACTAAGTAGGTGAATGAACCTTTATTAAACGGGCAAGTTATTTGGTTAAGAAGAAAGTAAAAATGAGGATGGAGATACCTATGAAGGGTGAAATGAAGATTAAGCTGAAGGTTGAGGTAAAAAACGAAAGTTAGGCACAAAAAACGCGGCTTTCATTTAGTTATATAAACTAAGTGAAAGCCGCGCTGTATTCGTTCACACGACTAACTTAATAGTGTTATTCGGATAGTGCTTTAAGCCATAGGCGATTGAGGCGCGTTAGGTCTTGACGTGCTCTGATGACTATCTTCATCACGAGTAGTTTCGTTACCACTATTACCATTTGGCGTTACTGCCTGATTTTCTTTTTGAAAATTCGATAACAAGGTTTCACGCTTAAGTAATGTGTTGCCGCGTAGAATGCTCCACACTACATACATCAGCATCGGTACGTTTAATTGCAACGATGCTAGCGATAGCGAATGTTCGCCATTCACTACACCATAAATAACTAACATCACTAACACACTGATACCTGAAATTATCAGCCACACTGGCTTGGTGAGGCGCTTAATTGCTACAGTAAGTACCACGTTTAGCACCATTATTCCCCAGAACACGGCGACTAATGAGCCTGCGAAGAACATATCTGCTATTGCCGTAAATGCTAATGCACTTACGCTGCCCCACACCGTGCAATACCATAACCGTGTGGCCAGCACAGGATGCGCTTTTTTAGATAACCATACTTCCATTCCCGATACGCACAACATGGTTAGCATGATACCCAAAACAAAGTACAGCACCTTACTTGGTATTCCTGCAAAGTCACCAAAGTGAAGGCGGTATACTGCCCACAACAATTGCTTGCCCCATACGCCATCATCGTAACCAGCAGTACCTAAATAGTTACCTGCGGTATCAAACCGGTATGCTTCACCGTAAATCAGTCGACCCGGTACTTGCGCATAAATTTCGATGAATTGTTCTGGTTTACTAACCTCGTGAACAGTTACAAATATAAGCGGATTTTCTGGGGCTATGGTTTCCATTTGCGCAATGGCTTTTCCTATCGCAGGTTTGCCTTCTTGTGCTTCTATAACTGGGTCGGGCGTAAATACTTGGTTTATTACCGCTTCCCTGTCACCGCCATAATTTAATTGCGCTACGAGTACCAGTACAATACCGGCTAACCCAAAATACGCCCCCGTTACACCTATAACCAAATGAAATGGTGCAGCCCAAAGGCCAAAGCGGTTGTGCAAATCAATTTGGCTTTGCTGACCATTGCCACCACGGCGCAACTTAAACGCGTCTCTGGATAAACGTTTATGAGCAATAACACCCGTGACTATGAGTGTACAAATAATTGCGCCCAATGCACTGACTAATATCATGCCCCAGCTGTGGGGTAAGTTAAGATGTAAATGTAAATCCACCAACATTTGAGTGAAAGGCACGCTTTCTTTCTCAAGTAAATTTCCCTGTGCATCAGCGAAATAAGCAGCGTGGTCGTTTTCTACCACTAACCTTGGAATACCCGATGTAGGAAGCACCACAAATAGATGATCAGTTTCTTCGGGATGTTTGGCTAAAAAGCTGTCCATTGCTTTTTCTACTGCCCCATCTTCTACTGTTTCAAATTCAGGAATATGAGGTTGTTCCCAGCGTTCAAATTCCAAATGAAACACAGCAATGGTGCCTGACAAACACACTAAAAAGAGCAGTACACTTAAAAATACGCCTACCCAACTGTGTGCGTTTAACGCTGATTGTTTTGTCGCTTTATTCATGATGTGATCCCTAAATCGGCACTGCAAATAGAATGGCAGTACTGATTACTGCAACAAAAATGTAGGTTATTACCGCTCTTACTTTTTTAATTGTTGCCAAGTAATGATAGGCAGCAAGTCCCCATAGAATAGGTAACAGCACAACACTCGATGCTAGTTTTCCTGCAGTATCAAAGGGTAGTAAAGTACATAACGCTAACGCTAGCACCACACTTGTCACTAACAATAAAATTAATACCACGAACGCATGCCCTAGATTCTGCATACTTGATTGCGGTGAGAAGTTTAGCGATTTGGGCTGCGGCACATTTTTAGGTACAGGCAATGTCGACTGGTTTTTACCAATAAACGGCCACACGATAATACCTGGTAAACACAGTGCGTATAATACCCCAAATTCCCAACCTGCCGCGTAAGACCATGCAATTGCTGATAGAACCCAAATAGTGAGTCCAATATAAAGCACTAACGCCTTTTGGCGACGCCAACTTTCATAAACAGTAGCCATAGAAGCAATCGACAGGCCACCAGCTGTAAATAACATCAACATACACGACGCCTTTTAAAATGAGTAAGTCACACTGGCATTGACAGTTCGACGTAAGCCAGGGAAACAATCGCCACGGAACAAACAAGATGTAAGGTATTCTTTGTCTGTTAGGTTACGCACATTAAGCTGAAGATCTAGTTGTTCAGATAACTGATATGCCATCATTAGATCTGCTAACGTATAGCTAGGTGTTTCGTACCTAATTGTTCCATTTTCTGAAACCGACTGCCCTACATAACGTATGCCGCTACCTAATCTAAAACCTTCATATGCATCCGGTTGCCAATTCACCCACAATGAAACGTTACTGTCGGGTTGTGCAGATAATTCAAAACCGTTCGGGTCTTCTGCATCCATCACTGACGCAGCAAATTGAGCGGAAACTTGGCCAAACTCAACCTTACCTTCTATCTCTACACCTTCGATTGAAGTAATACCCTGTTGTTGGCTAATATCTGAAGGTAAATTATTAGGATTTGGTAGATTTGAAATCTCTATATCGTAATAAGACAGTGTTATGTAGCCTGGCAATGATGATAAGGCATATTTGATACCGGCTTCATATTGGCGCCCTTCCTCAGGCTTAAGTTGCTTATTATTGCTATCAAGCCCCACTACTGTCTCAAACGATTCTGCATAGCTAATATACGGTGACAACCCATTATCAAATCGATACAAGATTCCAGCGGAATACGAGGTTTGCGAATCATCCTGTTGTGTATCGCCATTATCGTTATCTACTTTATCATGGCGTACTCCAACCGTAAGGCGCCACTCTCCAAAACTAATATGATCAGACAGATAGAAGCCATAATCGGTGACGTTTTGTTCTGGGCTGTCGTTGTAGATAGCGTCTAGGATAGCTTGATCAGGTGAGCCCGTATAAACCGGATTCGCTAAATCTAAAATGTAACTGAAGTCGCCCTGCAATACCCCACCACCGGCATAATAGGCAGAATTAGCGTCGGTATCGACACTTTGATATTGAAGTCCTGCCAACACTTCATGTTGGGTTTTGCCTATACTAAAAAGCTGATTTACCCGAACATCTAATGCATGTTGATTAAAGGTGTTATCGGCTTGATAAAATGTTCTTGCCACATAAGTATCAGTAGGTGCTACAGGAGAGCCTAAAAATGTATTTAAATAATGCGAAGCGCCGGTAAAAGTACCCCAAGCCTGATGATAATCAGCCTCCCCTTCACGCCACAACGCGGTGAAAGAAAGAGAAGTAGTGTCGGTGAAGATATGCTCACCTAACAGAGTAACTTGATTAGATCGCGTTTCAAATTTATTGAAACCAGGCTCTCCCACATATACATCTTGGTCTGGCAGATATGTACCATCGGGTAACGGTAATAAGGTACCTTCAACAGGAATAAACTGTGCACCGGTATCGCTGTCTGAATCTTGAAAAAGGCCAATTAATGTCAATGTTGTGTCATCAGTGGGCAAGAAGGACACAGATGGCATAAATACCTGAGTATCATCATTCACGTAATCGACTTGAGTGTCCGAATCACGATACACACCAACAAAACGTGCTAGCCATTTATCGTCATCGCTTAATGCAGTATTTATATCAACGCCCAATTGCTTTCTATCAAACGTGCCATAGCTAGCAACAATTTCATTTCCTTTGTCGATTTTTGGCGTTTTCGACACGTAATTCATAATACCGCCGGGTGACCCCTGTCCATAGAGTACAGAAGCTGGCCCCTTCAATAACTCCACTTGCTCCATGGTATACACTTCAGCACGAGTAGAATTGTAGTTCCCGAATAACTCTTGTATTGAATCGCGGTATCGAGGAATTCTCAAACCTCGCGATGATATTGAATCGCCACGCGTTGCAAAGCCATTAGGCTCACCATTAACACCAGCCATATAGGTCGCCGTTTGGGAAAGGTTAAGAGCTCCTTTTTGAATTATGTCGGTTTCCGTTTCAATAGAAATGGTACGTGCTAAATCTACAATGGGAGTATTGGTTTTTGTGGCACCAAACGGACTACGTTTACCGACTATTTCAACTTTTTCAATATCGCTCTGTGCGCTATCTGAGTTTTCGTCTGCGGATACATAATGCGGAAGTGCAATCTGCGATAAGGCGACCAAAGAAGCGAGTGTTTTGTGTGAATTATTCATTTTTCCAATGCGTTTTTGTTATTTATCCTTTAGGCTAATTTACCAAATTCGCAACAATAATGAAAATAAAAACCATTCCCATTTGTAAAATAAAATCTCTAGACATAAAAAAGCTGACAATGCTGTCAGCTTTTTAAATTATCAACACCGTGCGTTTTACGCAGCTTGTGTTTCTTCTTCCATTTCAATTACTTCATGGCTTAGCAAGTATTCAAATGCTGCCAGTGATGCTTTTGCACCCTCGCCCATTGAGATAACGATTTGCTTATAAGGTACTGTTGTTACGTCGCCCGCCGCAAAGATGCCTGGTGCTGACGTATTACATTTCGTATCAATCACAATCTCGCCGTACTTACTCATGTCTACTACACCTTCCATGAATTGGCTGTTTGGCACTAAACCAATTTGTACGAATACCCCTGATAGTGGAAGCGTGTGTAATTCGTTGGTATTGCGATCTTGATACTCAATAGCGTTCACCTTGCCGTTTTCAGCGGTAATCTGATGCGTAGCAGCATTTCTGATAATCGTGATATTTTCACGTTTTTCAGCTTGGTCAATCAGTACTTGGTCAGCCTTAAGTTGTGGCATGAATTCGAATACCGTTACCGATTTCACAATACCCGCCAAATCAAGCGCCGCTTCAATACCCGAGTTACCACCACCAATTACCGCAACGTCTTTACCTTTGAAGAAAGGACCATCGCAGTGTGGGCAGTACGCAACGCCATTACCAACGTTCTCTTTCTCACCTGGGACACCCAACTCTCTCCAGCGTGCGCCAGTGGCCACAACAATTGAACGGGTGCGAATTTGTTCGCCAGACGATAACGTGATCGTTTTAACATTACCTTGTTCTACAGAATCAACACGAACGTGCTCTTTAAGCGTGATATCGTAATCGTTCATGTGTTCCATCAAGTTACCTACTAGCTCAGGGCCGGTAGTTTTAGATACTGAGATAAGGTTCTCAATACCCATAGTATCTTTCACTTGACCACCGAAACGATCGGCAACCACAGTCACTTTTAAGCCTTTACGTGCGCTGTATATTGCTGAAGCCACACCCGCTGGACCACCACCAATTACGGTAACGTCTTGTAGCGGTAACGACTCCCCCTTGTTCGCATCTTTTAGCGAAGGGTCACGTTCGATAAGTTTGTCGATAAGCACCGATGCATCTACCTTACCGTTAGCGAACAACTCGCCATTAAGGTAAACACTTGGGACACCTTGAATGTCACGTTCTGCAACTACGTTTTGATACAAACCACCGTCAATCATTTCAGACGTAATGTTTGGATTAAGTAGCGCAAATTGGTTAAGCGCCTGAACCACTTCTGGGCAGTTGTGGCAGCTTAGACTGATAAATACTTCGAAGTTAAGTTCTTCTTTAACGCCTTTAACAATCGCTTTTACGCTGTCATCAATTTTAAGCTCGGTACCTGATGCGTGAAGCATACCTAAGATAAGCGAGTTAAATTCGTGGCCGCCAGGAATACCAGAAAAACGAATGCCTGTATCTTCGCCATCAGCTTCTAAAAGAAAGCTGATAGAGCTGCGTAATACACCGTTGGTGTCACGCTCTTCAAGGCTTAATTTGTCACTTACACCAGCAATGTCGGACAGAAACGACACAAGCTCTTCACGCTTGCTGTGTTCACCGGTCTGTACGACGAAGGTTACGTTTTTCTGCATTGACTCAGCATAGCCTTTCAACGC
>Ga0115013_10001994_pt1 | contig 11528 bp, 11 predicted proteins | sample SouAtlMetagenome_2_FD_88686 | JGI IMG/M metagenome (GOLD analysis project Ga0115013, IMG submission 88686) | Marine eukaryotic phytoplankton communities from Atlantic Ocean - South Atlantic ANT15 Metagenome | ecosystem: Environmental > Aquatic > Marine > Oceanic | place: South Atlantic Ocean...
CATTGCAGTTGTCTCGTCCATGGTTTTCTTTGAAACAACACCGACCTTGTTTAGTGTCTTTCAACTTTGGAATCGTTTGTTGACGCTATACAAGTCTTCTTCTTTTTTGAGAACAGAGAGATAGAGCAACACCGTACAGCTGCTTCGTAGTTAGCTTACAAAAATGACTCTTGACAGCGCCGGCTGGTGTGCGCCAATTTTTTTAAGGCAAAACGCAAAAAGGGGCTCATCAATCTCTTTTCACAGGAAGCATTACCCCCACCCCCTTCTTCTGGTGTCGATTGAGTTGTAACGTTCCGATGGAGAATTGAAAACACGAACAAAAATAATCTCGAATGGCACTGGTGCACACACAGCAGGACTTTCCGCTCCATCACTCATGTCAAATGTGCATTGCTAGGCATCCACTTTGAATGGCGGGCGCGACAACATAATCAATGATGTCGTTCTCAAAGCTATCTTCGTATGCGTTGGGATTGGTATTCATAGTGTTGGTGGCCGTAATTTGGAGTGTCGCGAGTGTCGTTGTACAGTATTTGTATCGTGACCAGAGCTTCGATGCTCCTTTTCTATTAACATACATTGGGACATCGCTCTTTGTGGTTCAGCTCCCATTACATTGGCTTTACAATCGCTGTGTAAATTGGCAATCAAGGCATGCAGCCAATGGCGATTACGATAGTATCCCAACGGATGAGGACCGGTCTAGAAATACACCAGAGGAAGAAAGTTACCAAGCGGCCGATGCCGGTGGAAATAACACGGATTCGAACGACGACAATAGCAACCTGGAATTTGGCAATGTCATCAGCGATAACCGCTGGACGGAACGAGATCACATGATAGCTGCCGCAAAGCTATCTCCATTTTGGTTCATTTCTAACTTTGCATACAATGCGAGTCTAAAGGACACATCAATAACATCAAGTACCATATTGGTGAACACAGGCAGCCTTTTTACGTTTCTGATTGCCTTGTTGATGCGAGAAGAAAAGTTTTCGGTTTGGAAAGTACGTGCAATACCGATTCATATTGAAATTTAGCTTTTTTAGTTTGGAGATGAACTCTTTGCTCACCATCTTCTTTTCAGCTTACCGGTGTACTTCTCGGTTTCGCTGGTTGCGTGATGACCGGGCTCCATGACGCGAGAAATGGAGGAGGGGGCGAAGGGAATTCTAGAATGCGCTTCTTGGTCGCCGAAATGTTGAATGATGACCATGATGGAAATTCGTATGACAATAGCGACGATCTGCATGTGTTGGGGGATATCCTTGCCGTAATTTCCGCTATGTTTTATGGGATATATACGGTGATGGTGAGATTCCTTTGCCCACAGGATGAATCTTTGATGAGCATGCAATTGTTTTTTGGATATGTAGGTCTGTGGAACATGCTTGCCCTTTCCCCGATTGCATTTTACCAACTTGGAATTGCCAAGAGTGTGTCACTCTCAGGTTTGGTCTTCGGGTGTCTCGTAGTCAACGGTTTGTTCAATAATGTGATCAGCGATTATCTGTGGGCTAGATCCGTCATTCTAACATCGGCTACCGTTGCGAGCGTAGGTTTGGGTCTGACCATCCCTCTAGCGTTTGTCAGTGATGTTTTCCTTGGAGTAGAAGATATTTTGAATTTGGAATCGATGTTGGGCGCAGGCCTTGTTTTGTGCGGATTTGTTTGTGTCAATATTGGTCAAGCAGAAGATAACAGAAACAATGATATGGAGCGAAATCGAATAACAAATGACGATGAAAACTCAAGCTCAATAAGTATGCAAGCCGTATCGTCTGAGAGTGATTTGGTTCCACAGCAGGATTCATCCTAAGTTCATCATTACATCCTTATGAAACCAATTGGAACCCGACAAAGGTGTCCATTTTATTGTTTGCGAATGTTTCAAATATATACTGAACTCCGCAATGACCAACTGGTACAATTCATTTGTTGACATAAAAATACTACTCTAAAACCCATTACTTCCCAGATATGATTCGTAGCTCAAATTTGCAACGCATTTTCGAATACAGTATAATCAAGAAAAAAGTCGTGGACATTTGCTAGATTCACGTTCAATACTGTAAAGATATCATCTTACGACAGAAATTAAATAGATCTAAAACTATGACTTCGTTCGGTCTCCAAAACCAACACCAGAGTCAAGATAAGAGTCACCAGATATTTCTATCTGCCCCTTATCTTGCATTGCTTGAAGCTTTTTTCGAAAACTAAGGAACGGAGCTGAAGATTTATGGACTTTTAGATAAGCGTTCTCCTTGTCTTTATATCGTTCCATAATGAGCACACGAAGAGGATCTTTGTCAGAGAGAAGAACTTCGTATGATAGAGTCTCTGGTTCATGCAGATGAACAAACTCGGCGACAGGTTTGATCATCTTCAGAAAGTATTCTTTACGCTCAATAGAATCAAATTTTGCCGTCACAAATAACGAAAATGCCGGTGACGTGGGTTTGGCTAATGGCCGGAGAAAAGAAGATGCCACCAACGATTGACGAAAGAAAAAGACGAAAAAAATTGTCACTAAGAATGAGAAGAGGGCGAGTCGATTGCGGCGCTTCCTCATGCTCGTCGGTCGTGATATTCTTTGGAAATGAAGTTTTCCATCAAAACGCATTGTTTAACCATTCTTCGTGTGAAACCTGAAAATCGGATCCTCTATCCTCAAAATGGCAGCTCTTTCCAAGAGTTTTGCGCCGTCGATTTTCAATCAGGATCGTCCTGTTCCAAAAAATGATGACGAAAAGAGGAAGCACGTTACTACGATGTCGATTCATTCGACACCAAAAACCCTTCAGTCAGTTTTGTCAACAAAAAACCCTCACGATGCCCAAAAATTCGATCAAATTTTTGTCAAATTTCTTGATTGATCTTTTAAAATCATAGCCGTCAAACTTCTCGGACACTAGATTACACATTTTTGACAGCCAGAAAATCCTCGTTCATAACCAAACAACATAACAATCACACGTAAATATATGTTATGCAAGGATAGTTCAAAGAGAAGCAAAAGTAAAATGTTTGTTTGCGATGGCATTGGAAATATGGAGGCTCAGACCCCGCCAACTTCAATACATTCATCATCTTCGTCAACATCATCATCTTCCAGCTCATCTTCAGACTTTGACACAAGACGCCCGCTCCATCGAGTGCGTCGTAAGCCAGCAACCTACGAAAACCAATGCCCTCAATTTCCAGCTAGGAAACAATATGTAGCTCTCGACTGTGAGATGGTTGGAGTCGGTGTAAATGCAACACGTTCGTCGCTTGCAAGGGTTGTGATTGTCGATTGGAGGGGAAAGAAACTATTTGACGAATTTATCGCCCAAACTGAACCCGTCACCGACTATCGAACGTTTGTATCGGGTATAACCGAACAGGATCTACAGAACGCAAAAATGTCTCTTCATACTTGTCGTTTCATGGTGTCAAAGATTCTTTTGGGAAAAATTTTGGTAGGCCACGGTTTGGAAAACGATCTGCGTGCCTTAGGTATCGAATCGCCTCCATGGTGGACGATTCGAGATACGGCGTGTTACCATCCTTTCATGGTTTCACGAAACAATATGTTACTTCCTAGGAAATTGAAGGATCTCGTTTTGGAAAAGTTAGGAAAACATATTCAAGAAATTGGAAAACCTCACAACCCTTACGAGGATGCTCGTTGGGCAATGAATTTATATAAAACTGTACGATCAGATTGGGAGGGATACGTCCAATACATGATCCAGAGAAGCGTCATCGAAAATGCAATCTCCCAGGGAAGGTTCCATGGAGGATTCCAAATGGATTGCGCTTCTCGCCATCCGAACTTCATCCTCCAACAATCGGCCTACTAAAGCTCCCTCGGCTGTTTATTATCAATTGCTAGCTACTAAATTAATATTATAACACACAGTAAACTGTTAGTCCTCGTACTACAACAAATAAAAATACTCCGTTAGATTTAATTCCGAATTCGAGTGCGAATGAAAGCGCGTGTCTCGTGCGTGTTTTTCATGAAAACCCTTTTCTTTCCCCCAAACTTTCTATGGCAAACATGTTGTTGTCCACATTATTTGCTTCAAGCTCAATGTTCTTTATGAAGAGCATAAAACCCAACGGAACGTTTTCTACAACGAGCTCCACTCTAATAGGTTGTGCCTCATATCATTGAACCGGGCTCATCGGTAGCCGCAGCACAAAACACCTTTGTCAACATGAATGGAGGGGCGGGGAAAAATACCGACGGAGATGCGGCCGTGCGATCTCCTTTCATTACCCAATCGGATATATTGTAAGCAGTGACCTTTGGTGTCAGTGTCGTTGCATTTCGTTCCTTGAACTTTGGATTTATTTTTACCGATCGATATCTCATCCATTTTTGCATGTAATTTTGCTGAAGAAACGAATTAAATCGGCATATTTCAGATTTATCGGCTTACGATGCAAGTGGATCTATTCAGCAGGAACAGGAATCAGGATATTTTGAGCTTCAGAAAAAGCTTCCCGACGGATCAGCCATACCCGCCAGTCATAGCGAAATAGCCGCAAATGATTTTAAAAACAAACTCGAGCAGTCCGCGAAATATATTTCCTCGTTAGAATCCTCTGAGGAACGACAAAATTGGGCGGAACAACAACGACTGACGGGAAACTCTTTCTTCAAGCAAGGCGATTACAAAGGTGCAATGGACATATATCTTACGTGTTTGGTAGTGAAGGAGTCCACTCCAGATTTTGTTCGAGATACTTTCCTTCCAGTTCTTAATAACCTTGCCCAATGCACTTTGCAGTTGGGGATGTATACGAAAACGATATTATTCTGCGAAATGGCATTAGAGGAAGTTTCGAAAGCAAAGGAAAAGGCTGCGGAGGTAAAAGCTAGTCGGGAAGAGAAAAAAGGAGAAGAAGGAACACCCGAGCTTGCTCTTTTAGCAAAGCAAAGAGATTTAGCAGATGCCATTGCACTGTGCAAAATATTTTTCAAGCTTTCTAAAGCACTTCGATTGACTGGGCATTATGGCAAGGCGAGAAAAGCGCTTGACAATTCCCATGACTGTTTGGTAGGGGAGGATAAAGAGATGGTTGCTTCTTCCTATGCAGACTCTGGTGACGCCGACGGCAACAATTTTTCATTGGCACCGTATAAAAAGGCTATCCAAAAGGAATATCGGTGTCTCGAGATTGCGGAGAGAGAAGCTAGGAAAAATTTTGCGAGGCAAAAGCTTGCAATGCAAAGTTGCTTGTCGTCATCGTCAACCGCAAAATCCAAATCATCGACGACGCGAGACAAGAATGAAACACATTCCTCATCCTCAGACCCTCTCTATGAGCAGTCTACGGAGCCCCGACAATTTTCAACACTTAGAGCACGGAAAACAGAAACCTCCTCACAAGCCCTGGGAAGTGGAGATCATATGAACTCATATGTTGAATGTAACTCAGGGAAGATGTCCTATAGTCAATATTACTGGTCAATGGTCGGGCGTGTCGCTAAGGCGTCGTTAGTATTATTAGGCGAAGAAGGCGATGAGGAAGGTTCAAACTATAATTCAGAGGGAACCAGGACGAGGAAGAAGCGAGTGTGAATCATGCAGATTGACAGTTTTCATCACAGGGGACTGGTTTGGACGCGACAGCAACTTTCCCAAAATTGATAGGCTCCGCACATTGTTTTGGTGGGATGCAAGGTTGCATGTCGTGCAAACCCAATTTTTACGAATAAGAAAATCAAATACATTCATCCAATACACATAATTAGAATCACTTGCTCTGACAACCGCAACTTCTACAAGCACCAGGAGCCACAATAACACCATGCATAACGAAACTAGGTGTTTGTGTTTGAAGGTTTGGGGGTGAGTGTGACCATGTGTGGACAATAAAAATACTGCACAAGGCAATTTTTAAGTACTTTTTCACTAACAAACAGTAGTAAAAATATAAAATATGAATGTTTGGACAACAATAACTCCATCAAAATTAACTCCAATGAAAAATCATAAAGCACCAACCTGTCCCACTTTTCATGAAGAATCTGAACATCAATGTTTTTCAAGGGAGAGTTGTGGAACTGGGAAATTGCCTGTGGATTTCCACACATCCTCCTGGATTATTTATTCATTTCCACCCTTACCTACCCTTACTAGCTATTTTTCATTAGTACGTAGCATAATAGAAAATGCGAGAATAGGTACAGATATAGCCTCTTTGGAACTCTATCGGTATGTTTTGATGTGAAACGTCATCTGTCCGTCTGAACTTCATTCCTTTCTCTCTTTTCTCTCTTGAATCGCGTCAGACTCAGAGATAAAAACATCGGAATGGACGGATGTTTCTGTTTCACGGTGAAGAAAACGTTTAGAAAACAACACATCAATTACAAGTAAGAGCCTCTAGAAGTTGAATTAATCTCAAATCCAACACTTCTCTGAGCAACCAAGTGATGAAGAAAAGTATCTCCATCAGCGGCACGTGGTTGCTTTCATGGGCAGTAGTTCTCCTTTGTTCGTCCTCCGAAGCGTTCGCACCCAAACCACAATTCACGTCGCCATGTCGCCAATCAACTCGAGCCGATACGTTGGTCAAAAATGAACACTCAAGATATCAACTCACGAGGAGGTACATGGCTAATAAGGATTCAGGACGTGCAGTTGAATACAACTCTGAGCGAATTCGTAATTTCAGCATTATCGCCCATATAGATCACGGGAAGTCGACTCTAGCCGATCGCATCTTGGAATCAACCGAAACTGTAGCAGCTCGAGATATGGCCGATCAGCTCTTGGATAATATGGATATTGAGCGAGAGCGTGGGATCACGATCAAATTACAGGCAGCACGTGTCCTATACAAGAGTCGAGTTGATGGAGAAATTTATACGCTGAACCTGTGCGAGTAAGTAACGAAGTGCCAATTTTCAGGCTCAATTTTAATCGAGATGGTTAAAGGCTAAACCCACTTAATGTCGATTTTTTTCCCTCGCTTCTTTTGCTTTCAGCACTCCAGGGCATGTCGATTTCTCGTATGAAGTGTCACGGAGTTTGGCAGCCTGTGAAGGTGCCTTGCTAGTTGTTGATGCCTCTCAGGGAATCGAAGCGCAGGTAAGCAATATAGTGCAGCGATTGAAGAATATTTCGATCCTAGAAACCTACGAAATATATCCTAATGATCTGTTATATCTCGTCTCGTGCAGACACTCGCCAACGTCTATCTTGCACTCGAAAACGACTTGGAGATTATTCCTGTTTTGAACAAGATCGACTTGCCTGCAGCCGAACCCGATAGAGTGGCCGAGGAAATTGAAGATACAATCGGCTTGGACTGCACCGACATTGTGCATGCATCCGCAAAGTCGGGAATTGGGATTGAGGACATTCTTGAATCAATTGTACAGATGGTACCGCCTCCGAAAGCAGATCTAGACAAGCCTTTCAGAGCTCTAATTTTGATTCATATTACGATGCGTATCGTGGTGTAATTGTTTTCTTCCGTGTTGTGGATGGAAAGGTGGCAAAGGGTGACAAAATTCGTTTCATGAACTCTGCAGCTGAACACGATGTAACCGAAGTTGGGGTCATGACCCCACAACAAGTGGAAGTAGGCGAATTAAGAGCCGGAGAAGTTGGATATATGTGTGGAAGTATCAAGGATGTTCTCGATGCTCGGGTTGGTGACACCATGGTCTTATCATCTGATTACAAAGCTAGCGTGGCCGAAGAAAGTCCCATCGAGCCGCTTCCTGGCTATGCCGAATGTACACCTGTAAGTATTGTATTCGGTAGCTGAACCGCAACTCCTGACTCATTCCCTATTGAATGCATCTTGGTCGTATTAAAATTGAAAACGTTTTTCTCATTTCACTCTTATTTGTGGCAAATAGATGGTGTATGCTGGACTATTCCCAGTCGATGCTGATGACTATGAAACATTGAGGGATTCCCTCGGGAAGTTAAGACTGAATGATGCTTCTCTTTCTTATGAACCTGAAAATAGCGGGGCAATGGGATTTGGTTTCCGCTGCGGCTTCTTAGGACTTTTGCATATGGAAATTATCAACGAACGGTTATCGAGAGAGTATGGTTTAAGTCTAATTATGACGGCGCCAAGCGTTGTGTACAAAATTAAACATTTTGGAGAAGAAACTACCATTGATTCACCAAGCAAGATGCCTGATATGACCCGTGACCACGAAGCACTAGAGCCCTATGTTCGAATGGAAATTCTCACGCCGTCAGAGTACAATGGGAAGATTATGGAGCTTTGCCAGGATCGACGCGGTATTCTCGTGGATATCAAGTATTTAACCCCAACACGTTCTACAATTATATATGAGCTTCCACTCGGGGAAGTTATTACTGACTTTTTTGATCAGTTGAAGAGTAGAACTCAAGGGTACGCTAGTATGGAGTATTCGATCGTAGATTATAGACCAAGTGACCTGGTACGACTGGACGTTAAGATTAATTATGAGCTAGCCCCAGCTATGGCCTGCGTTGTGCACCGTGATAGTGCTCAAAGCGTTGGGCGTCGACTTTGTGCGAGCTTGAAAAACCTCATTCCGAGACAGATGTTCAAGGTACCAATTGTAAGTATTCCAAAACTTGTGATAATGCCAATAGCGAAGTTCACATATCAAACAATTACTAATTGGTGTTGATTTTCTTCATGAACGTGTAGCAAGCTTGCATCGGAGTCAAAGTTATTGCCTCGGAGCACATCTCTCCCATGCGAAAAGATGTGCTTGCAAAGTGCTACGGAGGTGACATAACAAGAAAGAAAAAACTTCTGCAGAAACAAGCAAAAGGAAAAGCCAAAATGAAGTCTATCGGAAAGGTCAACGTGCCTCAAGAAGCATTCATGGCAGTTCTGAAATTAAAGAGCGAATAGAAAATTTTATGCAAAGCTTTATTTAAAATTCAACTAGGCTAATGCGCAAATCGCATTAAGTTTGTCCTTCTATAAAGTTTATGTAAGGAATCTTACGTTCCTATTATGATTCCCGTTTTGAAATGTTTGTGCTTGCTATCGTACTCAAATACCCTTCCACGTCTCTGCCTGGCACTATTGCCTTTGTGGGCGCCTAACGCAAGACATGATAACCTGGATTACGAGAAGCAGTAAAAACAAAACCACAATAATGAAAGAAGATCGGTCAAATATATGTGACATAATGATCTCTTTCTCCGTCTTCTTGCTACCACGGGCAGGTTTCTCTGGGTGAGATGAAATGCTGCTATCTTTCGGGGCATTCGGACCTAGGTCTGATGATGGTATTGACGATTCTTTTGTGTTAGATATCGTGTTTGATTTTTTCGAGGTCGATCGATCGTTCCACCAATCTTCTATCAAAACTTTACATCGAATGGCAAATTCATGAGTGTTCATTGCGAACAACGCGATCTGCACTGCTATTTCTGATTCACGGTGATTTCGGCTCAATGCCAAGTCATAATGTCTTTTCGCCATGGGAAAATCCTGCTTTAATCCTAAGCCCCACTGATGCATGAACCCAAGGTTGAAATTTGCTCGTGCACTTTGATGCCTCTCTCCGGCCATTAGGTAATAGTGAGCAGCTTGGTGTAGATCTTCTTCCATTCCATCAATATTGGAAGTTTTTGGGATAGTGCTTTCCTCGTGAGCTTTTTCCTCGTTAGGGCAAGTACCTTCGTGCGTTTCACACGTCTTCGGCGATGGTCTTATAGGTTTCCCGTTGCTCACATCATCACCAAGATACTGTCGTACAACCAGTGACAACTCCGATCCCCATTTTCTAAACAATGCGGGTAAATATTTTTCTGGAAATAAAATGTATTGGATCCATCCAAAGGGTCCGGTGTGTAGCTTGTCTCCGTGCATTCGTCCGTAATAGTAGAAATCACCAACTCGCAAACAGGCCTCGGCATTTCCACGAGCTGCCGCAACTTTCCATAATCGCACTGATGCCTTTGCGCAGTCTTCACTACTTAGTCCCAAACAAACTCCACGTTCCATCAAAAATGCCGCGTTTACTTGCCCTACCATAGACCCAATTTCGGCGGCAGCCAGGTAGTTGCGAACTGACACCTCTAGATTGCCGGCAATATATTCTTTGTATGCTCTCCGCAAACGTTCTGATCGATTTGGAGAAGCATTGGTGATTATCCATTGAAAGTATTCCTTTGCTTTTTTGCAATCTTTTTTCACAAAATTGAACTGGATGACACTGGTTGTGTGATCGAGGCCTTGTGCATAAATCATACCTAGTCGATGCTTGGCTTGTAAGTGGCCGTTTCTAGCAGCAACACTCAATAGTTTTATAGCATTTTGTACGTCACTCTGGATAGGACCCTTGTAATACATATTCTCTCCAATCGCGGCTTTGTACAAGACATACTTGTCGCTCTCATCTTTTTTTTTCTGTCCCGGAATAGGCAATACTGTTTCACCATCTTTGGAATCTGACGTGAATCCGTTTTCGTTCAATTCCTCCAATGTCTTAAAATGAGTTTTCCACCCAAGCCACATCATCGCGAGGTTGTAATAAGCATCAACACTTTCCTGTTCCTTTGCAAGAGTAAAAAATTTCTCTGCAGTGGGTATGTCTACCTCGAGGACTCCTCGAATTCCCATCAAATGTAACAATCCTAATCCATTCAGAGCAACTTCATTACACTCCTGAATTTTTTCAGTTCGCTTTCTATTTTTGGCGTCATTGGCTTTTTCGTGCATTTTATTACAGCCGTTGTATCCAAAAGGCGCTCCTAGTAGGCAGAATTCCAGTGCTTGGTGTGCATTTTGCTCGGTGCCAATTCCCCATAGGTGGAAGGTACATGCAATTCCTGCAGATTCCCAATGGCCGTGACTTCCGGCAATTTCGTAATATTCAAGACTTTTTGTTAAGTTTTGCTCAACGCCCCTCACTCCGTAATGATGCATATGGGCCAGGGTGTAAGCTGCCGTCAAATCGATTCCTTCTTCTTCTTCGGTAGAGACTTTCTTTTTCTTTTTCCTAGATTTCTTGTTTGCATTTTTATCACTGCGAGAATCCCGACTTTTCTTCATGGACCATGGCACTGTTGTTGCCTTTAGATGATAAAATTGGAGGGCTTCCTTAGATTCGTCTGGTTTGTTGTTCCAATCTAACTGGGACGAAGTCCCCCCGTGCATATGAACTTGTGCCAAGGTATGCTTGTCCATGAATGGTACAACCTTTGCACGGGAGTTCTTGGAGACCTCTAATTGATCAATAATACCATCGGCAGCTGCCTGATAATATGGAAGGACATCCTCGCAGGTGCTACCGCTATTCCCATTCGTCGATGAATCAGACATTGACGCACTTCCATCGAGACGATAGGCCATGGCCATGGCCGATTCTATGTTTCCACCAAGAGCTGCCATGTGCCACAAGAGATAGGCTTTATCAAGCTGCCGTAAGGAAGTATCTGAGGAGGGGAGCCATTCGTCAAATACTTGTAAATTTTCCACAAGCGAGTTGGCGGATTCTATGTCGCTTGAAGATAAATATTCGTCTCCTCCTCCCGTTGCTGGGA
>Ga0115013_10001995_pt1 | contig 11526 bp, 3 predicted proteins | sample SouAtlMetagenome_2_FD_88686 | JGI IMG/M metagenome (GOLD analysis project Ga0115013, IMG submission 88686) | Marine eukaryotic phytoplankton communities from Atlantic Ocean - South Atlantic ANT15 Metagenome | ecosystem: Environmental > Aquatic > Marine > Oceanic | place: South Atlantic Ocean...
CAGAAGGAGCAGCTCGGCTTCGACAAGGCGGTCGAGGAATGCAAGTATCGGATGTCGCGCTACGGCGTCACGCCGAACAGTACGCCCGTCGCTGCTCAAACCCACCGCCTTCTCGTGCCGCTGCTCAACGTCACTCGCTTGTGTGTGCGCAGTGCTCATTCTTCCGCCGCAGATGCTCCTCTACATGGCGCTCGCGCCCGAGGAGCGTCTGACGTACGCCTCGGCGCCTTCCAACCCGACCGCAAAGCCCGCTCCCCACTCGTTGCTCACCAGCGCCGCGTGCGCCGCACAGGTACAAGGAGGGCGGCCCCGCGGCCGAGGCGCGCTTCGACGCGGGCGTCGCGGGCTACGAGGCGCGCGCCTTCCGCGGCTGCGGCATCTTCACGTCGGGTGCGCCGTCCCCGTTCGACCCGTCTGCCCAAACGCACGACCAACCGCGCCACTGACACGCCCTTGCCCGCCCGTGTGCAGAGCCGTACGAGGTGTCGGATGACGCTGACTCTGTTCAGATGCTCACGCGCTCGTCGCAGATTGGCGAGTTCTACATCCTCTCCCCGCCCCAAGTCAAGCCGGAGAACGGCCAGTACACGTGCGACGCGCTCATCTACGACGAGGAGAGCGACCGCCACGTGCGCATCCAGTGGGGCGACGCGCTCGACGCGTGCTGCATCGCGGGCAAGGCGCAGAATGGCGGCGCCGCTCTTGACGACGATGATGGCGTCGACAACACCGCGGAGATGGCCAACCCGACCGACGCGATGGGCGACGCCTCGCTGGGCGCGTGGTGGGACGCGTGCGACGAGTGGCGCAAGGTGAACGAGGCGGACGGCGCGATTGCCAACTGGGACACCCTGGACAAGGACGTGCGCATCGTGGTGGCGCGCCCCTTCATCGAGCACCTGATGCACAACGTCATCATGACCGTCTCGGGGCGCGACACGGGCGCCACGCTTTTCGGCCCGGCGGACATGCAGCTTTCGGCCAACACCCAGGTCAAGACCATCGAGGGCCACGTGAGTGCTCGCGCCCTCGCACCCAGCACGCCCGCCCGTTTGCCCACTACTGCGCGCTCACCCGCCCGTTGCCTGCCGCGCGCGCAGTACACCGGCCACTTCAAGGCCGTGGTCACCAAGCCGCAGAACGTTCTAATCATGCGCGATGTGGCGTGCGCGGGCTACGTTGCGGGCTGCAACACGACCTTCTTCGCGCGCGACAAGGGCTCCAAGACCTACTCGCTCGAGACGGCCCGCCAGAACATCCAGGACCGCCTCTCCTTCGCCGACGACGTCGGCGCCAAGTACGCCTCGATGCTCGCCTTCCCGGCGACCGAGCAGCAGCTCGAGGCCAACCAGGGCTTCGACACCGTCATGTCGGTGACCTCGCGCCTGCTCCCATGGGAGGTCACGGGCCCCGCCGCGCGCGACCACTCGTCCTTCCCGGGCGGCCAGAAGGTCTACGAGCAGTACAACACCAAGCTCGGCCTCTCGGGCGTTCACTACGGCGAGGACATGAAGGCCGCCGAGAACCAGGTCGGGCCGCCCCGCCCCCAGACACGCACCTTCCCACGCACGCACTCACACACGCTCTCTCGCTCTCTGCGCGCAGGATTTCATCAGCCAGGGATCCACAAACAATGCCGTCTGCTTTTTGGGCCCCCACCGCAAGTATGACCCGTTCACTCGCTCGTTTATGAGCCTCGTCCCGGGCCAGGGCCACTGTACGCGACGCGCTCGAACCCGCCTCCCGCTCCTTGCTGCACGTTGCCTCTCGCACTCACCGCACGCCCCCCCCTCCCCGCTCGCTCGTGACAGTCGGCCCCGACGCCATCCCTGGAGACGCGCGCTGGCGTCGCGGAGAGAGCGTGTCGCTCAAGACGGCCCGCGATTCGATGGTGTCGCTCGAGCTGGCGCAGTGCGCCGCGCCGCCGCTCGAATCTCTCAACCCGCTCACCCCAGGCACGTCGGGGCCACGCCGCTCACGCCTCTCTCGCCTCCTGTTCGCAGGCACGCCCAGATGGTGTACTCCAAGAAGTAAGCGCGGCGTCGGCGCCGGCTCGCTTCTCCCCCAACAACCAACCCCCCAAAAAACCGACGACCTTCCAAGCGGGCGGCGGCCTCGGCGACGACGGAGGTCGCGCTTGGAACCGTGGGAGCATCTTAAAAATCCGTGTGTGCGTGTGTGGTGTTGGTGTATTCCTGTTACAGTCAATCACAAAACCCGACAAACACGCACGCACACGTTCCGTTTCGCCTACGACATGGGAGGACCACAATGAGCAAGTCTACTGCTCCGCCTTGACAATGGGACGCACCTCGCCGAGGGCGAGGGCGGGCGCGGGGTTGGCGCTCACGACGCCGCTGTTGTCGACGACGAGACCCGTGCTGCTCGAGGCGGCCGCGGGCGCGGGCACGGGCTCGATGCGCGCCTGCTTGGCCGGGCGCTCCTCGTCGGCATCGTCGGAGAGGTCCACGGCCTGCTTGCGCAGTGCGGCGTCGCGCTCGGCCCAGGTGGTGTGGCTCGTCACGCACACCTCGCCCTCGTCGGGCGCGGGCGGGATCACCGCGCGCGCGAGCGCACCGTACTTCTTGTCGTACGCCTTGAGCTGCCGCTGCGCATAGTTGTACGCCTGCACGGCCTTGCGGTGGGCGAGCTTGAGGCGGTGGTACTCGTTCTCTTGCGCCTGCGTCACCTCCTTGGGCGGCACGGGCCCGTAGTCCAGCGGCGCCATCACCTTGAGCCCCTTGTTGAACGCCAAGAAGCACACGGCGCACGTGGAGTCGGAGTCCGCCTTGATCTGGAAGTCGACGGTGACGCCCTGCCAGCGCAGGTCCGCGGCGATGCGCATGGTCCACGCAAGCATGTTCTCCTTCACCTTGAACGGCGTGATCAGGCGGCAGCACATCAGCATGGCCGAGCGCATGCCCTCCTCCACCGGCTGCTTGGGCACGTGGTACAGGTCGACGCACATGTCCTTGAGGGAGACGTTGGGGTTGCGCCCAAAGAAGTCGTCGAGCTCGGCCTGCGTGAAGGGGTGCTTCACGGGAAAGCGGTTGCCCTCCGGCTTGGCCGGCGGCGGTCCCGGGTCGTCGGGGCAGTCCGGGCGCGGCGGGATGGGCGTGCCCGCCGACACGGCGGTGGCGACCGCGGCAGGGGGGTGGTCGGGGTTGTTGAGGAGCCAGTCCGCGTGCTCCGCCACGGTGGGCGTGTGCGCGCCCGCGCCGAGGTAGGTGTAGAACGGCCCAGGCCGGGGGCCCCCTGCCCACCGCACGCCTTGGCGGACCCAGTACACAAAGAGCGGGGCGTTATGCCTGGCGGCGGCCTTTTTCAGGCGGCTGCGGTAGGGCAGATCCTTGCGCAGCAGCTGCCCACACGCATGCGCAGCGGAATTGACGGCCGGCGAGTCGACCATGGGCGACGCGCGGTACTCGACGTAGTTGAGGAGGGCGTTGAGCTTCAGTATGTTGGATGGCTCCTCCGAGTTGGACAGCCACGCAAACGGCTTGGCTTTGGCGGGCGCCTTGCGCTTGCCGCCGCCGCCGTTGGGCTGGTAGGGCGGGTCGTTGGGGTCAGAGTCGATGTGCGCCATGGCGCCTGCCGGGCGGCGTACGAGGGCTGATTTGGGTGGCTGTGGTGGAGGGGGGTGTACTCCATCCACGCTCTTTAGAGGGGCACACCGTCGATGTTCTTCTAAAAAATTCAAACCAACACGCGCTCGCCATTACCGGCTCGTTCGCGCGCGTCTACTTGTTTATAAAAACCTTTTGCTTGTGCGCCCCACGCGGTCGAGCGCGCGCACGAGCCATGTCGAGGACGCTGCTGGAGCGCAGCGCGGCACCCCTTTCGTTTCCGTTCACCTTGCGCACAGATCGCTCCGCCCTCAACGCGCTCAAGGACGCCATCCAGAAGAAGCAGGACATCATCGACGAGCTCGGCAAGACCATCGATGGCAAGAACCATCTCGATCTTTGCAACCTCCAAACGGAGACCTTCAATGCCGTCTCGACGCTGGACAGAAGCATGCTCTTCATGGAAAGCTCGAAGCAGGCGGCCGATCGCTTTCTCGACGGCACGCACGCGATGAGCGATCTGCTGCACATGCTCAGGAGCCCCTTTGACGACACGCAAAGCCTGGCCGCAAACATCGTCTCGCACCTGTGCAAGGCCGACACCTCGCCAATGACCAAGCAGTCCATGGTCGATGCGCACGTCATACCGCAGCTCGTGCGCATGCTGGAGAGGGGCTCGCTGCAGCAGCGCTGCTTTGCGGCCAACGCGCTCCTCGCCATGTGCCTCGATAGCAAGGAGGCGAAGCAGGCGGTCCTGAGCATCGCGGGCGCCCGCAACAGCCTCGGACAGATCGAGGACCTGCTGGCAGATGCGCACAAGTACAACATCCCCAGGGGACTGCGCGACGCCGTGGCGTTGCTGTGCACCCTGTCCCTCGCGGATGGCTCACCGGCGAAGATCGCGCAATCCGGCAAGTGCGCCGAATGGCTGGGCCTCCTCGTGCGCTACAAGCCGAAGGAGGAAGAGGGAGAGGCCCTCGAACTGGCGCTGCTCGCGCTGAGCCGCATGCTGGCGGCCGAGGGCGAGCCGCTGGCGCGGCGCTTGGTGAATGAGGACCTCGTCAAGTGGCTCGTGACGCTGTTCATGTCCGACGCCGCGCCACGCATGCAGAACAAGAACGGCCTCAAGGCCGAAACCATCTGCTTGCTGCACCACCTGCTCTCGCGCGTCTACGAGGATCCCAGCGATGGTACGACGCACCCCTGCTTGGAGGTCTCCTTCTTGGAAGCGGTGCTGCACCAGTTGAACTTTGGGACCACGTACGCGACAAACCACACAATGGAGCTCTTGCACGTGCTGCTGGGGAAGGCGTCGTACGGGACCGTCAGCGGCGTGATGCTGCGCCACAAGGCCGTGCAGCGCCTGCTGCAACTCCTGAACTCGTCGGTCAGCGAGGCGTTGCACCCCAACGCCTGCAGACTGATGGGAACCTGGATCAACGACTGCGCCGAGGCGCAGCGCGTGCTGGTCGAGGAAAACGGCCTGTCGACCTTCATGAGGATCGTGAAAGCGTCGCGCGGCGGCCCGGTGCTCAAAGCAAACGCGATGCGCGTGCTGAGGACGCTGGTTTCTCGCGGCCGCCTCCTTGCGCAGAAGATCGCCAGCGACGACACCGTGCTCAGCAACATCACGACCTACGCGCACCAGGAAGGCTTCCTTTTGAGCTGCCCTGGCGCCACACCATTCCAAGTCGCCGTGGCATGCAAGGAGGCCGCGCAGCTGCTCTGCAACCTGACCAAGCGGATGCGCGAGCCGTCGAAAGAGAAGGAGGTCGAGGACGGCGACGGCGACGGCGAAGGCGACGGCGACGCACCGAGCGCGAAGCGGGCCAAGGCCTAGCCCGGCGTGTATAACCTTTTAAAAAAACGTTCCGCTTGTGCGCCCGTATTTGGTAAGAGGGGCGCAATCCACTAAACCGTCCGCGCGCCTTCCGTGCGCGGCGCTAGGGTACACCCCCTTCTCCCCTCGAGTCGCCCAAAACAGGGCTCGCACGCTCGGCCATGGTGGGCCTCCAAATCGCCAAGGAGAACATCACTAAGGACGGCATTAATGTTGACGGCGTCGAGTACAACGTGAACGACATCACCGACCACATGCGCAGCATCGAAGAGGTCGTGGAGCGCCTGAACATGGCCACTATCCATGCCGATGGCGTCTACACCGACCACGCCGAGGTGCCGATCCGGCGCATGGTCGACAAGAACCAGCGATGCCTGAAGAGCTTCATGGGCGACGCTTACGGGCGTTTGCTGATGTGGGTGCACGACCGCGCACTCCTGCTGAAACCCGATGCCGCTCAGCGAGGCTTGTGTGGCCTCAGCGTCGTGGACGACGTGCCGCATCGCAAGCGCTGCACCGCCTTCCAAGAGAGGTGGGGCTTCCTGCGACCAAACCTGCACCACTTCGTCACCGACGTCATGTACCTCGCACTCGCGACTGACACGGCGTACTACAACGACCTGCCGTCCTTCATCAGCTTCGTTGCGTCCAGCCAGCTCGAGGCGACAGTGGGCCACTTTTGCACGCGCGTCTTTGGCAAGGACGAGCACGCGACGGGTGCGATAGTCTGCACGGTCATGACCCTCTGCCTGATCGAGGTGATCGAGGCGCAGGCCGTCACCAAGGTGCCCGACCCCAACACCAGGCGACCCGATCTGGACGCAACGGCCAAACAGCTGGCCGAGGGCGCGTACAAACAGATTGCCCGCGACACCGCTTTCGCCGAGTCGGTGAACGACAAGAACGTGGACGAATGCGTGCTCCCTCTCATGCAGTTTAGTGAACTTACGCGCACCAAGCTCTGCTGTGCGCTGAGCCACGTGTGCCAACACGCACGTCGGCCGCGGCCTATGGCGACGGACGGTGACCTCACGGCCGACGCGTCGGAGCTCATGAGCGACTTCAAGGCCGTCGCTGTAGCGGGCGTCACACACGAGCAATGGCAGCGGCTGCTCGACTTCTGGCTGAAGGGTGAGCCGAAGCCCTCGCCGTGGCTGCAGTGCGCGCTGGATGCCTTCTCGAGCCAGCTGCGCGACGTGCGCAAGTACGCCGACGAGTGGCAGACCTCGGCAATGCTGATCGAGAAGGAAAACGGGCGCATGGCGCCCATACACGAAGCCAAGGAGGTGCTCACCGACGAGGAGGCGTCCACCCTCGCGCTCAAGATCACCTCCTACCCGAAGAAGCGGCACGTGCGGCTTCAGAGGGCCATGGAGCTGGCTATCACCCTTTACGCGCTGTCACGAAAGGAGAATGGCGGCCCCATGGAGTACAGCAACAACCCGGAGGACAGGGAGATCCGGTCGGACGTCAAGAAGAGGACGGAGAGCCTCAAGAAGGCCAAGGGCACGCCGGAGGACCTGGGCATCATGGCGGGCAGCTACCTCGTGCTCAAGGGCAAGGCCCATGTGTACGTCTCGACGGCGATGGAGGTGCGCTGGAGGGAGTGGATCCGCACGATGTGCGTTGCGCTCGGCGCCGACGCGGAAGCCCTCGCCGACGACGAGGTGCTGTCTTGCGCGGGGCTGAAGAAGGAGGAACCGTCTTCGGAGAAGTGGCGCAGCCCGCTGCGGATGCCCGGCAACCACGGCATGGCGCTCCACCAAGTGCAGAAGCAACTGAACATCGACCAGCTGCCCGACAACTTTGAGCGCGGCCCCTCGTACGTCTCCAAGTTTGACCTGCCGTTGCGGGACGACGACGAGCTCACGAGCGCCCTCCCCGGCGATCTTCCCTTTGACAAGCTGGCGCACTGGGTGAGCAAGACCTCCGACAAGATGCCGGTGGCCTTCCGCGACTCGATGCGCGCCTTCACAGTACACGATGTGGTGGCGCTCTTGCAGCTGCTGCTGCAGACCAAGTCGGACAAGTACCACGATCTCAACTCGCTCCTCGCCTACATCGACGAAGAGGACCACCGGAAGCTGCAGACCTGGTTGATCACACACGTCTTCAAGAAGAAGGCGTCGGCCGCCAGCATCGGCCGCGTGCTGGACATGTACCGCAAGTTCAGCGCCTGGGTCGTGCAAGCTTGCAAGCAGGTGAACGCTGAGGGGACGAAGACGACGGCGCCTCAAGTCTGCGAGCTGTCGCACTGCAAGCCGAACGAGGCGCACTGGGACTACGCGGGCGAGGCGGTGCGCTCATGCGCAGCGGCATGGTTCGTCGAGGTGCGCAAGCTGAACCCGCGTCCCGCGCGCATCAAGTCTCTCAAGAGCTGGGAGGGCGGCCGCCCCTTCATGCGCGACGACGAGGCTCCGCGCCAGCTGGCGCCGTGCTGGGGCGCGAGCGAGTTCTTGTACAAGCACACGATGAACGACCAGGTGCTGATGATGGAGATTGGTGGCGCCGAAGCGTGGCTGCAGCCGCAGTTCCACCCACTGGCCAACTGGGAGAGCTACGTTGCGCTCCTGATCCGCCGCGAAAAGTTCCAGAGCAAGGAGTCGTGCCGCACCAACACGGCCACGGCGGCGTACAAGCTGGACATGGAGAGCATCGGCCTTTGCCACTCGGCGATCGTTTGCAACGACCCGACGCTCTTTCGTCAGAACATGGGCGTCCTCTCGGAGGCCACCTTCAAGACCGAGTACGCATTCGACTGCGCGGCGGAGAATCGCACGCTCTCGGCGCGGCTGGGTTACATGCTCACAAAGTCCATCAAGCTCAACGACAGCGACCTTGAGGGCGCGTGGGGCGTGTGGAAGGACATGGACCACAAGAGCTTGGTCCACCACCCGTTGCTCTGGGGGTGGGTCTCCATCATCAACGAGCTGGCGGCGAAGCGCGACCACGTCGCGACCATGGTGGTCGATGTGATCGGCGTGCGTCTCAACACGGCCGTCAATGATGCACCAATCTACAGTTTGCTCTTTGACCCGGCGTTTGCCGACTGCCCGGTCGACGTGCGCACCCTCAAGTTCACGGACCACACCGCGCCGCTCATGCTGAGGTCGTACTGGGAGGCGCACCCTGGTAGCAGCACCATCAGGCAGCTACAGGCCTCGGTGCGCCAGTGCTGCTTTGGAAAGCCGCGCTTGCGCTTTCCGGGCACGGCCTTCTGCGAGGCGGTGCAGCACACGACCGCCTCGTTTCTGAGTTGGTCCAAGCACACGAACCTCTCGTTGCCGAGCCTCGACCTCTCGCTCGCCGACGGCAACACGGACTGCCGGGTGGCCCTTCAGAAGGGCATCGACACGCACCACTGCAAGCTCTGGCGGATGGCGGAGATGGTCTGGGGTGGCTGCGCGCTCATCCGGTACGCCCAGAGCCTCCGCGCGATTTACGAGCTAGCCACCTTTGACGAGCCGCCCACCACGGACTTGTCGTTGAACGCCCGTTATGCACGCTGGACTTGGGAGGCGCTGTTCAACCTCGACCAGGCCGAGCTGCTGCTCACCGTCGCGCTTGAGACCGGCTCGATGGAGACCGATGGTGGCATGGTCACGGGCCATAGCAAGGACACCTCGCACGCGCGCAAGTTCCTCCGCGAGGCGCGCGAGCTGCGGTCAAAGTGGAAGCAGGCCCACTCCAAGCGCGAGCAGCAGCGCACCCTCCTCATCCGAAAGAACGCACAGAAGGCCGAGGCGAAGCAGCGGCAGCTCGAAATCGCGCGCCACGAGATCGTGTCCGCGTGCGTGCAGGGCGCCATCGGCAACGTCCTGCAGGCGGCGCGCGCGCACGACGCGGCGGAGAAGCAGCGCAAGGCGGACGAGGAGCGCGCGGAGGCGGCGCGCCTGGCCAAGGAGGAGCGGCGCAGGAAGGAGGAGCACAGGGCTATGCTCGTGCGCGTGATCCAGATCAATCGCGAGGCGGCGGAGCGGCGCGAGGCGCACCTCGCCAAGCGGGCGGTGATTGAGAAGAAGGCGGCGGAGCGCGAGAAGCGCGAGGCGGTCGAGGCGGCCAAGAAGCTCCGGAGTCAGCAGTGGGAGGCGGAGCGCGCAAAGCACAAGGCCGAGGAGGAGGAGCGGATGGTGCGTTTCCAGCAGGAGGCCGAGGCCGAGCGGCGCGAGCGCGAGCGGCGCCGCGCGGAGGAGGAGGCGCGGGCCAGCGCCGCCGCCCTCGCCGCCGAGCGCGAGCGCGTCGCCAGCGTGGAGCGCGCTCGACGCGAGAAGGAGGAGGAGGCGGTGCGTCAGCGCGAAGAGGCGGCCCTACAACGCGCGCTGCAGGAGAGCGAGGCCACGCGAGTGCGCGACGAGCCCGTGGACGCCATGGTGCAGCACCTGTACGACCTTCGCCTGAAGAGCAGCGGCCCTAACGCTTACTACCGCGACGGTGTGCCGCTCGACTTGGAGCTGGAGCGTCGCACCGACCAGTCGCGGTTCGACCGCCTGGTCGTCCCCAAGGTCGACGCGTTTCGGCAGGCGAAGAAGCGCACCGCGCTCACCAAGGCGTTTGGGTGGTGGCGGAGCTTGGCGGAGCTCCGTCGCGAAGCCGCTCGCACGCGCGCGTGCGGCAAGATCAAGACGGTCCAGGCGACGCTCAAGGCAGGCACGTCGGAGAAATGGGCAGATCAGGTGGAGGCGGACAAGCAGCAGCAGATCCAGCACCGGCTCATGCAGCAACGCGTCGATCGCATGCACAACAAGAACCTCATCCTGCAAAGGCGCGCCGCGTTAGTCGAGGCGATGCGGCTCTGGCGCCTCGCCGCCGAGCGCGTGCGCGAATGGAACGGGCCGCGCTCGCGCAACGGGCTCGAGGAGTTCACGTTCCAGCGTCGGTGCCAGAGACGCGCACGGGACATCGTCGAGCACTGGAAGACGGAGGGTAGGTCTGAGGCCGAGCGATGGGAGGCGACCATCGACCGCGACATGCTCGCCAAGGCGGCCACCGCCTACTTCACGTCGAAGAAGGGCGACCGCTTCGCGGTGGCCGAGGACCTGACGCGCAAGACCCACTACTGGTACAACAAGTGCTGCATGAGCAAGGCCCTGCACTCCTGGTGCGACGCTGCGCGCGCGCTCAAGGCGAAGAAGGACGGGAAGAAGCTCGCCGAGGCGCGCCGCGCGACGCAGGAGCACTGCAACGCCATCTTCCGCGAGAACATGAAGCAAAGAGAGGAGGCCGAGGCGACGCACAATGCCAATGTGGAGCGCGGCCGCGAGGCGCGCCTCCAAGCGGACAAGGCGGCCGAGGCGGCCATGACTGCCGAGCTGGCCAAGGCGCAGGCCGAGCACACGCGGCCGAGCTGGGACGTCCTCCGGTTTGCAGAGCGCCAGGCGGCCATGAAGGCGCTCGAGGACGAGGAGGCCAAGGCGGCGTCCCGGCGCGTGACGCAGGAGCGCTGCAACGCCATCATGCGCGAGAATCGGGAGCGGATTGAGCAGGCCAAGAAGAACAATACGTGGAGCGAGGCGGATAACAAGTGGGTGGAGCCGGCCTTCGACCGCGCCGTGGGACGCAAGTCGCCGCCCTCGCGCGAGTCGCCGCCGCCGCCGCCGCCGCTTCCGCCCTCGCCCGAGTCGCCGCCGCCGCTGCTCTCGCCCACCTCGCCGCCAATGCCGCGTCAGGAGCAAACGGTGCCGGCGCCGGCGCACGCCCTGGTGGTCGAGGCTGCGTGCTCGCAGTTCAACGATCAGTCGCAAGGGCAGTGGCACCGCGACTACCGCAAGGAGCTGGCACGCGTGCAAGCCGACTCGAAGATGCAGTGGGACACGGGCACCGGCTGGGCGGCGGGCGCGCACACGCTGTGGCACGCGTTCGGCGGCCAAGACTACGTCAACGCGCGCGTGCGCGAGCGGCAGCAGTGGGACGCCCAGTGCGCCACCTTTTGGGCCAACTCGAGGCACATGGACCGCGTGCGCCAGCGGCAGCGCGAGGCCGTGGACGACGCCAATCGGCGCGAACTCAAGGCGGCGGCAGACAAGTTCCTGGCGCAGCTCGAGGACAAGAAGGCGGAGCACGGCATCGCGATGCATGCCCAGATGGAAGCTTGGAAGCGCGCGTTGCAGGCCGAGCAGGCAA
>Ga0115013_10001996_pt1 | contig 11525 bp, 9 predicted proteins | sample SouAtlMetagenome_2_FD_88686 | JGI IMG/M metagenome (GOLD analysis project Ga0115013, IMG submission 88686) | Marine eukaryotic phytoplankton communities from Atlantic Ocean - South Atlantic ANT15 Metagenome | ecosystem: Environmental > Aquatic > Marine > Oceanic | place: South Atlantic Ocean...
ATCCCGATCACGGTGGAGGGATGATTTCAGAAAACGAGACTTCGAAGGGAGGGCAAGTGCATTTGCAAGGGGTCCGGGGTGCAGCCCAAATGATGGCAATACTGCAGTCCCCAGCGTCAAATCACATGCAAGTCGCCATCTCATCATCAATCGCAGAATTGAATTCACATCGATCTGCTGCTCTCAAGTTTCTACTCTCAAGTTTCTACTATTTATTCAAAATAACTGGTCATAAACAATTGAACAATTTATAAATTCTTTGTCCATAGGCTATCAATGTTGCGACATGCCAGTACTTCCAGGCTCAAGTTACTTTCATACTTATAACTCAGTTCTAGACATCAACAGTTTGTCTTTGCTCGTGTCAATTTTTTATCATATTGATCTGCTTCCTCCAGAGAACTTACACCCAGCACCGGATGATACACAAGCCAACCAGGAGGGTAATCTTTTTTATTCAAGAAAGCCGGTTCCAACGGTGCTAGAGCTTTTTCTTCGATCTCGTTTTTTAATTCTGAATTGACATCATTAGACGAGACGATGGATTTAGCCGCACTTGTCTCGTCCTGTGTGGATCGATTCGAATTATTCATCACAACTAACGGTGGAGGAGGTCCACAGTTGTGTGAAAAGCGTTTGTTATCATTGTTGCAAGCGCGAGCGTCAGGGTTGTCATCGTTGTACAAGCGCCTTGTCTCTCGTCGTAGCATCGAAAATTTTTCGTTCTTTCCACCATCACATTCATCCACATAAGAGAAGACATAATTACTTCGAATGATTTCATGGCAGAGGTGATAATACTCTCGAATCAAATCCGCAAACTTGAGAATCAAATCGAATATTGTTTCAATGATGCCATCATTGATAACTTTGCCTATAAAGTTTATAATCGTAGATCGATACTGAATGAACATGATAACTAACACAGCGCAATAGAATTTCGGCCGCGTAGCCACATCCCAAACCTGACTTATTATTGAGTAGGATCCAATTTTCATATTGCTGTGTGTCCTTGGAAAGATTCTAATCCCACAAGCCCGTCGAAGCTTGCATCGGATGTACTAAGTTGTTACCGCAGCAAGTTATTGCCATAATTGCAATGATCTTTGTTACGTAGACATGTGATACATATACAATGAACTCTCTTGGCTTCAGTGTATCCTTCAAATTTCTGAAAGCGAGCTTCTTCCGAGCGGATGTGTGTTGAACTACTTTAGTCCTTTCTTGGAGTACTAGGCGTTATTGCGGTAGCAAAATAATGGGTGCGTACGACACGTACTTCACCCGAAAGCGCGGACAGATCATCAACAATCCATCATCATCAGCAGTTTTTCTATTTTCCTGTATTACATACACCCGCATTCTTCTGATGACGAAACGACCAAGAAAGGAGTGACAGAATCATAACTCTTTACAAACCAAGCTGAAAGTTGTTTTAAAAGAAGTTCCAAAATAAGTTCCACATGTTTCAATCACCAAGTTCGAATTCTTGGTTTCGCGTCGTTGTCGTTAGTACTATGACGTTGATGCTCTGTGCCTCTACTTCTATTCGACACAGGGGTCTTGTTGCAGCATTCTCTAGTGTTGATATAAGCAGGACAAGTTCCAGATCTTTTCATTCTTTTGAAAGACATATTAGATCTTCAAGATCTAGTATTTGTTCTAGTGATGGGAATTCCAATGCACCTAAGAGCAGACAACAAGCTTGGCCTCATCAACCTAGAACATCTTTAAAGATGTCAACTAGTAGTCCGGCTTCTGTACCAACTACTCAAACAGTTTTGCGCAGAGTAAAAGCAGTGGATGCAACAGAAGCTACTGATGGCAATCCCGTACTTATCAAGGGGTGGGTACGAACCTTAAGAAAACAGAAGACGTTGGCTTTTGTTGAAGTAAATGATGGATCAAACATGAAAGGGATACAGTGTGTCTTATCATTTGATTCCATTGACGACGAAAGTCAGAAAGGTATGGTTATGATATATACATGATTTCGGAGTCTATTACAAATCTTTTTCATGGATCTATTGCTTGGATTGAAAGAGATCGACCACGAAGACTACAGGATTACTGACAATATTTCTTTCTTTCTTGCATTGCCCTGACTCTTTAGAACTGGAAAAAATCACTACCGGTTGTTCCGTTGTCGTCGAAGGTCCTCTTGTTGAATCACAGGGAGGGAAGCAAGCAGTCGAAGTTGCAGCCACGAAGCTCCGAGTCATTGGCGAATGCCCTGGAGACACGTACCCACTAGCAAAGAAACGACACTCCTTGGAATATCTAAGGACTCTAGCTCATTTACGTCCCCGAACAAATACTATAGCAGCTGTTGCACGAGTTCGTTCGCAACTAGCAGGTGCGATTCACGCCTTTTTTCAACAGAGTGGTTTTGTTTACGTGCAAACTCCGTTGATCACCGCTTCAGATTGTGAAGGTGCTGGAGAGTTATTTCGAGTGACAACACTTGATATCGATAACAAGTCATCTCTTCCAGTAGTAAAGTCGGAAGATGGCAAAAGCGACTCAGACACCATTGATTCTAGCAAGGACTTTTTTGGGAAACCAGCCTACCTGACGGTTAGTGGCCAATTAGGAGGCGAAACGTATGCATCTGCAATGGGTGATATATACACGTTCGGACCTACCTTTCGAGCAGAGAATTCTCAGACCACCCGTCATTTGGCAGAATTTCACATGGTTGAACCAGAAATGGCATTTGCAGACCTTGAATCGGCAATGGAAAATGCTGAACAAATGCTGAAATTTGTTGTGAAGCATGTTCTGAACAACTGCAAAGAAGACTTGACTTTTTTTGGAAAGTTTTATGACAAGGGCCTCATTGCGCGATTAGAAAAGCTTGTTTCTCAACCCTTTGTCAGAATTTCATACCGTGATGCAATCAAATATTTGCAAGAAGAAATTGCTAAGGATCCATCCAAATGGCAATTCCCAGATGTCGAATTTGGTACTGACTTATCAACGGAGCACGAACGTTGGCTTGCAGAAACTAAATTTGAGAGCGCTGTATTTGTCTACAACTACCCGAAATCAATCAAAGCATTCTATATGAGAGACAATGACGAAGATGGTGGAGAAACTGTGAATGCCATGGATTTGTTAGTTCCTGGAGTAGGCGAATTGGTTGGTGGAAGTCAGCGAGAAGAAAGGCTCGAAACTCTTCTCGAGAAGATGCAAGAGCAAGATTTAGATCCCGAAGATTATTGGTGGTACCTTGATCTTCGAAGATTTGGATCAGTTCCCCACTCTGGATACGGCTTGGGATTTGAACGTTTGGTGACGTATGTCTGCGGGGTGGAGAATATCAGAGAAGCAATTGCATTCCCTAGATATCCCGGGCATGCTGAATTTTGATGCTCCTATGTTTGTAATCAAGTGTCGAAAAGTAATCAAAAAATTCTTCTTACTACATTCAATAAAAAGAACTTGCCATTCTAAAGAATTATCGTTGCAGTTTTCAAATTTGTCTTATAGCAAGGAAAATCATCTCATACATTCACATCGAGCCGGATGGTAGAGAAAAGCAATGACCTTTCTTTGAAGTTCCAAAAGATATCATAGGATTTTAGGACTTGAATCACAATAATTAGGATACTTCTGAATAGTGTGCACGGGAATGGTTTCTTTCTTCCCATAATCCTTTAGTAAAATAACTTTAATAAGAATATAAACATCCCGGCAGCGAGATGACACATTTACTTCCCGAAACTCTAGCAATGAAGATCCTAGCTATCAATACTATTTCACCTCAAAATCATCATTGATCTAAGCAACAAGAATTTATATTCCCAATATTTGGTAGCGTCAAACCGAGAGCTCCACTTGTAAGGTGATGGGAGAACGTTCTGGAACCATCTGAGTCATGCCTCGGAGAAGGGGGGAGGATTATTTGTTAACTTGCAAAATCTTGATTTTAGACAATTTTTCTATCATGATTACTCATAAATCAATTTGTGCTAAATATTTAATTTCTCGTCACCCTCACTTTAACATTCCTCAAAACGTGAAAGAGAGAACGAAGTGGAGCCATCCATTCGCCTTTTGGCGTTTTCTACCCGTGAGAGGAATCCTCTCAAACGAACCATCGCTGGCTCAGGTTTGAAATTATCTTCTTTCTGTGAATTGATCTAATTCGCCACCTGATCCATTATTCGACTGTGGTGTTATTTCTCTGATTTAAACACTCATTTTACTCCCTCACATACAACACAACGTTAATCATCATGACTGGAACAAACGGAAACGGAAATGGCAACGGAAACGGCAGTGCTGTCGTCGGAACTAGCACAGTGAAGCAGGGTCTTGCACAGATGTTGAAGGGTGGTGTAATTGTAAGTTTCACTTCGTTAATTGATAGCACGAAGTTAGTCAGCAGCAATTCGCAACATGTGATTTAGGACGCCTTCATAGCTGGAAAATACCTGAACATGGTTGCATAGGAAGACCTAATTTACTCACATTATTTTCGATCCTTCATGTTTGCCTTTTTCTGTTTCTCCTCTTTTCTTTCACAAATTTTCGAAATTTCGTATGCGACATAGATGGATGTCATGAATGTCGAGCAAGCAAAGATTGCAGAGGCTGCTGGTGCCGTCGCTGTGATGGCACTCGAACGCATCCCGGCTGATATTCGTCGCGACGGGGGTGTAGCAAGGATGTCAGATCCCTCCTTGATCCAGGAAATCAAGAACGCTGTTACTATCCCTGTTATGGCCAAGGCACGCATCGGGCATTTTGTCGAGGCCCAGATCTTGGAAGCATGTGAGATCGATTATATTGATGAGAGTGAGGTGCTAACGATGGCAGACGACGTTCACCACATTGACAAAACTCAGTTCAGTGTACCATTCGTGTGCGGTTGTCGCAACCTCGGAGAGGCGCTTCGCCGTATCGCCGAGGGAGCCTCGATGCTTCGAACAAAGGGAGAAGCTGGCACTGGAAATGTTGTCGAGGCCGTACGTCATGCTCGACAAGTGCAAGGCGACATCCGACGCCTACAGACAATGAGCAAGGACGAACTTTTCGTTGCAGCAAAAAATCTCCGCGCTCCATACGACCTTGTGAAGCAAGTCGCTGATGCTGGAAAGCTTCCAGTCGTTAATTTTGCCGCCGGTGGTGTTGCTACTCCTGCTGATGCAGCTCTCATGATGCAACTTGGAGTTGACGGAGTTTTTGTTGGATCTGGAATTTTTAAATCCGCCAATCCTGAAGCTCGTGCACGTGCGATTGTTCAAGCGACAACTCACTACAAAGATCCAAAAACTTTGATGGATGTATCAACTGGTCTTGGTCCAGCAATGGTTGGAATTTGTGATATCAAGGGAGATCCTGTGAACTTCCGTGATCGCGAGGGCGGTGAATACACATATTCAGGCAAGGTACCACCCAAGAAGGAATTGAGCGGATACACGGAGACTCAAATGTATGGTTCTTCGTGGAACAATTAAAATTCAGCTAGAAATATCACAGACATTTTGATATCCCAGGAATTCTTATGAGACAATCTAGTCAGGGATGATTTGTAAATGCTGGAATTCTAGTGATTGGATAAATGCAAATAATAGATTGTAATGCACTAAGAAGCAGTCAACATGAAAAGAACGATTATAAATGTAGCTGTATACTGCTTCGGTTGTCTGACAAAGTGTTTCGGAGTTGAAGATTTGCCTATCTTCGTGTCGAAAACTCGAATTGATGAAGATTCTTCACGTCTTTTATATCTAAACAATAATGAATTGAGCAGAAGATTTACTTGTTATGTTCTCAACGACTTCACATCATATGAAATTGAAATTTGTGTTTGCGATACAACCTGTGGTATAACTATTGGCAAAGTATTAACGTCTCATCCTATGTATTACTTAAAAGGTCCTTTCTTTTATTCATGAGAACATATATTTCAAGCAATTCGACGTTATAATCTATCCTCTCCACAACATAAATTTGGCCTAAACACTTTTTTCTGTCAATTTCTACTCTTTTGCTTCTCCACTACTTCATCATCAACGTTGCTATTTCGAATATCTTGATCAGTGTCGAACCAATCATTATCATTATCGGAAAGATACACATCAATCTCTGTTTCAGGATACCAATTTCCATCTCGTGAATATTTGGACATTTTCCTACGTTTTTTGGAACGAGGCATGGGATTCATCGCATTAGTTTTATTGAATTCTGCATCGTGTGCCCTTTCAAAGTGATTACCTTGTGCATCGTCAACATCTATTTCTTCATCGGTATCATCTGGAGATCTTTTTAATCTATAGTTTTCTCGCAAGTCATCACAATCATTCATGGTTCCCATTCCAGAGACTTCATCATCATCTTTCAGGTTTGTGGATTCGTTATTGTGCTCAGAGTTCGTCGTTCTGACACGCAAAAAGTCTAAATCGACTACTTCTCCAAATCTCCAAGCTTCAATAGAGTCATCTGTAGTGAACCCTCGGGTACTTTTTGATTGTTCGGGTTCAATTTCATGTACTTCATAATTGGCAGGGAGTTTTCCTTCTTCAATAGCCATCGTTTCATCCATGTCGTCAATTTCGATAGCTTCTGAATTTTTTGATTTCAACATATTAGTATCGATAGCTTTTAAGTCGATTGCATTCTTCTGGCCTTCAGGGTCGCTAATTTGATCGAAGGCAACGGGTTCGTTTATGCCATGTGAAGCTAAAAATTGAATCACGCGTTGGACCACAGCATTGTAGTCGACAAAGAGAGATAGGCAATCAACTCGCAAACACTTCCACCCAACACGCTCAATTGCCTTTTGCTGTGAATATGAATGGAGCCAATCAGATTGTTGGGGTTCTTCGCAATCAACTAAAATAGCAACTCGAGAGTCACTAACTTCGTGCTCGACACAAAAGGCGTTTTTCCAAATCGTTGACATATCATATGTTTCAAAGCCTTTTTCACTTAAAAAGGTTTCCAAAATTTCTTTGCCGAAGTATGTTTTTCTATGAAATGAGCTCAGTTCTTTCTCGGAACTTACACTTGCAACATCCTCATTAGTTGTATCGTTTAGCTTCACGAAAAACTTAATGATAGGAATTTTTACGTCGTCAAGACTTGGTATGTCCATCAAATCGATACTTCTCACTAGGACAACTCTATCCCTCGCTCTCGAAAGAGCGACATTTGCCCGTTGATAGTGAAATTGCTGGCTTTGGGTTGGGCAATTTTCTCTCGAACACACCATACTAAGGAATGTAATATCTCGCTCTGCTCCCTGAAAAGTCGGAGGATCACCAATCAAGACGTTGTGACGAGCCAAAAACTCAGGACCACACGAGTCCAACAAACGCCCTCGAATCAATCTACTTTGTTCGTCACCAATAAGCGATATTATTCCGATTGACCTGGGCTTCGATATGCTCCCAGACGAATTCATCATTATCTCTCGAACCATTGCAACGATTTTGTCAGCTTCTTTTTCATTCACTTTGCCTTCCTTCATACCCCCTGTCACTCTGACGTCTAGGAGTGAAGGCACAAGTCGATCTGTTTTAGTTGGAAGTCGAAGGGGTACTAGTCGTCCATCATAAAAGTGTTCATTGGAAAAATCTATAATTTCGGGTGCACACCTGAAGTGTTCGTGTAGTACAACGCGTCCTCTTGGGAAAGCCTGAGCGCACATATCGAAGAAACTACGTCCAGGTAACAACGCATCTTCCAGCGGACTATCAGGCAAAGTTGCACGAAGATTGTCCATAGTCTCTTCACTAACAAAGGCCTCAGTGGGACTTACTTGTTTCCCATCCCCAACAATTAGCCATTGTTTACCTCGCATCATACCTGGTAGTACTGCTACGTCACTCTGTGACGACTCGTCGATGACAACTATGAGTTGAATGAAGAAGTCAAAATGGTTGTGAGGCTGTGGTAGTGTGCTGGAAAGCTAGATTTCAAAATAAATAGTACTTACCAAGATCAAATAAGCATTCAGCAGGTAAATAATCACTAATCTGTGACGTTGTAAGAATCCAACTATGAGTTGGATGAAGAAGTCAAAATGTTTGTGAGGCTACGGTAGTGTGCCGGAAAACTAGACTCCAAAATAAGTAGTGCTTACCAAGGTATAAATCGACAGCAGCGATCAAATGCGGTGAGATACTCCTGCCTTCGTCGTCGCTGTCTCTGGCTCATCTTCGACGGTTTGGCAGATCTACTAAATTTTGCAGACCCTGCAATCTGAGCGAATTTGATCAAAGCGCTCTGTGCATCAGGGGAAAATGATTTACTCAGTTCAGCAACTACAGCTGCATCAGCCAACTCTTCAGAATGGTGACGCTTTTGGTCAGAAAGTCTCGTCCTAATTATATCATACTTTCGAGACTCGGTAATTGCTTTCATCACATTTTCAGCGTCAAGGGAGGCATGCAACTCTTTTACTTCTACAGCCAATTGAAGTAAATTATATACATCTTTCACAACTTTCTGCTCTTTGAAAGACATTTGTGGCCATTTGTTTTCTTTGATCAGTGGTCCCCAAATTGATTCCTCGAACCTGTTTGTTGCAAATGAATGCTTCAAAGCCTTTGTTACTGTGTCCCAGTCATCCTCTGATTCTGGTTTACTTCCATTGATATCAATTTTGTTCAGCTCCTCGATAATTCTTCTATTGTGCTCATCCATTGAATGACCCAAAATAGGTAAAGATGCTAAAGCAGTTTTCGTAATCTGCGATAGAGACGACAGAGAAGATCCAGATTTAGCCGAAGCTAATGATACCAAACCTTTAGATGGTGGTGCATTGAATCCTCCGACAGAAAGTATAGTGTCATCCGGATCTAAGAGTAATATTTTCAAATCATTCGCGAGGATTTTAAGAAATTTCAAGCTCATTTTTGGAAGCGATTTTACGAGCCAAGGAGCAGATGTGATTAAAGCGCTCACTTTTTCTATCAAAGCAATTCCATTAGGCTGCTGAAGGAGCTGCCGCACTCGTTCACTCTGAGAACTCATTTTTTCGTCTATCTCTTGCAGTTTGATATCGAGATCATCAATCGAGCGCTAGCACAGAGCATAGCATATATATTAGTAATTCAAAGTTGACGCGGAAGACCATAATAGTACCACTAACACTACATACCTGTAATAGAGAGCACTTTTCATTTTCAATATCCGTAGACGCCACTGACACGCGAATAGCTAGTCGTTCTACTGTTTGTTGTAGTTGCCGCATACCTATTTTCAACCAATAATATAAAAGGAAATGGCAACGGCATCGTTAGATTGAATCGCAAAAAGTTGAATAAAGAAAAATAAGAAAGATACTGAGATATGACGCCGATTATAATTTCTCATTTCTCACCTTGCGTCTCACTCATGCTAACATCGACAACCAATTCTCGTACACTCTGTGGGAGTCTACCACGCAGAACACTCAAAGCATTAGCATTTTTAGATGTTACTAGGACTCGCTTTCCTTCGCACAAGTAGGCACTGATTCAAATATTTTATGGTTAGTTATGATCATTGACTCGGGTTCGCTAAAATATCCAATTGTCTCCTCTTACCTGACAATATTTGCAATTGTGTGGGTTTTTCCTGTGCCTATTTATTCCAAAGACAACGCATATATCGTTAATATTGTAACTTGAAATACCATATAGAAACAATGGATACAGATATTACATACCAGGTGGACCCTCGGCAATAACAGCCGGGTAATTTTGACGTAGAAGGAGTTCCGCAATGCGATCTTGAGATTCAGATGTAGCTAAAGGAAATATTGGTCTCTTTGGTGTTACATCGGTATCAGATATATTTTTTGTTCTAGTCGCTTGAAATTTTTCATGAACCCAGCTAGTGATACTATCCTTTGTTGTAAACTTTCTGTCGTCTTCTTTACACGAATTTTGCTCAATAATGGATTCTAATTTGGAAGATCCGTGAGTTAGACTCCAAGTAGCAATTGGAAATATTTCTCCGTGATTTCCAACTCTATCGGCAACTAAGTTGGCGTCACGGGCCCAAACAGAGCTGGGCTTTGATCGCACATAAAGGCACCAGGCCTCAGATACTCGGAGTTTAGATGAATCAATCGTCCCAATTTTATTTTTCCTTCCCGGACTGACTGTTACAACCGATGCTTTAGTGTCGGCAGATGCTTGAAATGTACCACCTGGTGATAATTCCAATGCGATTCTTTTTAGGAATGGGACGTACGTTCCTGGTTGTCCAGGGGATAGGATCGAAGTTTCCATATCTCCTACTGCCCGATGGAGTTTCGACAAAACGTGTTGCGATGAACTATCACCGGATGCGACGATCGCGGCTACAACTTCACGATTAAGAGTAACTCCAGTGTGTTCTCGTGGACGAATTAGCAAAGCTCCATCGATCGCTAGTTCTACTTCCACCAATACCTCGAGTAAAGGTCCGTTGATAAGTTTGCCATCATCTGTTAACATTTTAGCATGACCCAGTCCCCAAATAATTTCTTCGTCTTTCTCGCTTTGTTGCTGGTTCCACTCAAAAAGAGAATTGTATATTGGTTCGAGTGTCTGTTGATATAGCTTTGTTCGAAGATAGGTTCTGTAGCGACGTAAAAAACTTTTGATGAATCTCGCGTCACGAAGCGACGCTCTATTTTCAATACTTGGGGCACGCTCTAAATTGCCAATCGTTAATAGATCCTTAACGGAACTTGTTCTGGAAGATTCTTTCAGCCAATCATTTAGGTACTTCTGAATTACAGGATGATTGTAATCTGGTTGCTGCATCACAGAAGATGGACCTAGCCGTTGCAAACGAAGCCACAGCCCTGTCTCTCTTACATTTCCTACCTTAGGTGATCTAGAGGAAAAAACTGAAGGAAGTCCATACATTCCTGAAGAATTCATTTTGGCTTTAGAACGACGGCCATCAATTACAGAAGACTTGGGGGCGTAGAAAGAAAAGGGTTGGTGCTCTTGGTCTCCTCTAGAATTGCCCTCAAGTGCTTGAACAGATATTAACTTGCGAAAGTCATTGGTACTGAACAAAACCCGGTTTTCATCCTCTGAGTTTGTCTCATATTGAAAGAAATCACCTCCTTCAATCTCATTATCATCAACCGGTCGAACAAAACAGTGAGAAAAATCGCCCCCCGAAGATCCAGAGCTTTGATGCATGAAAGCAATATATCGAAGAATTGCAGCGAGTCGTTTTCGGTGAAGTTTTTCTTCCTCCAAATTTTGATCTTCCTTATTAGCCCACCGATTGGACCAACCAGAGTTCCACCAAGATACAGCACTAGCGTCCTGCATTATCTGTTAGTTTGTTTACAAAAGAAAAGAAGTTTGCTTCATGCAGCTGATGGAATAGTTCTAAGTCTAGTGCCAGAGCCCGTAGATATGATAATTGATTCGTGGAATGTTTGACGGACTTCAAGGAATTCCTTCTCGACAAAAGAATAGAAGAAACGAAAGAGACCGATTCTATCGTGTAATAGGGTTGGAGTTAACACTTGAGATTTTAACGCGAAGCAAGCAGCATTTAATTTGTTGAAACTACTC